>UOFR01000045.1_pt1 | contig 1675 bp, 2 predicted proteins | sample 1988501 | NCBI WGS metagenome assembly UOFR01 (sample SAMEA4712194, study PRJEB27164) | hydrothermal vent metagenome | biome: marine basaltic hydrothermal vent biome; feature: marine hydrothermal vent; material: mineral | place: Pacific Ocean | collected 2011-06-14/2011-07-23 | depth 1689 m | reverse complement strand
CAAATCGGGTTTTGCCCTGGGTGGTTTTTTAGATGCGGTTTCAAAACTGGTGCAGCGTAAAGTGGATGTGGTGACTGAAAAATCGCTGCACCCGAGCATTCACGATAAAATTATGCGTGAGGTAAGAGCCCTGTGAAGTCGAATAAAAAAGGCAATAAAGATAATGCCGTATATATTGAGCACATGCAGGATTCGATTTTACGTATTGATGAGTATGTTGAAAGCAAAGTACGCTTTTATGGCTCTCGCCTGGTTCAAGATGCAGTTATTCGAAACTTGCAGGTGATGGCAAGATCTAGCCAGCGGTTATCGGACGAAATAAAAAGTCGGTACCCGGATATTCCCTGGGATGATATTTCTGGTTTTAGAAATATACTGGTACATGATTATCTGGGTATTGATTTAGATGTGATCTGGAGTGTGGTTGAGCAGGAATTACCCCAGCTTGAAAAAATATTAAATGATATAAGTTTGAAATAAAAATGATGGCGTACAGCGAACAATAACAGGATGGCTCTTCTCCGGTCTTGTGTATACATCAATTAGACCTGGTAAAATATATCACCTTTATCTGGAATGGAGGGTTGCCGGATTTTAAGCTTAAAGTCATCGTAACGACTCACCCCTTAAGATTTTTACCGCAGAGCGCGCAGAGAACACAGAGGAAACCAGAAAACAGAGAAAACACCAGGCCAGACATAAAGCCTCTGCGTTCTCTGTGTTCTCTGCGGTGATTTTTTAAGCTGTCAATTTATGGGTATTGTGTATAAGCAGGTGTACCTACGTATTCTGGTCAGGTTGTTGAATACGGGTTATGTACTTTGCACCTGTTGCGGCTTCACTCGGCACTCACCGTAAAAAACAACTCATTTAGAATATAAGGAATTACCTGTTTTGAATCGGTTATTGTGGGTGTCTTAGTAAGAATTGTTTTTGCCGGGGCTGAAGCCCCAGTTCCAGTGTGACACTCCGGAGGTGAGGCTTTAGCCTCGCTTTATACTACAGGTTATTGTGGGTATCTCAGTAAGAATTTCTGGCCATTTAATGACCGTATTTTGCTCGGGATATTAAGACTTATTTATCAATTGCTTATAATCTTGTAGAAAACCTTATATTTCAACTGGTTAGCGATGTTTTAGCCTCTTTTTTTATACACAGGACCGGAGAAGAGCCACTATTAAAGTATTTTTATCTTTATTTTCAATAACTTAACCATACTTCCTGCTAATAGCTCCTGACATCCAATTGATTAGTGTAAAATAAACGGTATGATATAAAAACAGCTAAACACAAATAAGCAAACTGAGATAAACGGTGGACATTATGCTTAACATACACATTGACAACCCGGAACTTGAACAGAGCATCAGGCAAACCTACGGTGAGGACACAAAGTCTATAGCCAATGCATTTTTTGAATTTATTCAGCAACAGAAAATAAAACAGGACATAGGTGTTTCTATCGAACAGCTCAAAGCAGGAGAAGGCATACCGCTTGATACAGCAATGAGGGAAATCCGCTCAAAATATGAGTGACTACAATATTGTATTCTCGCCTCGTGCCCATCAACGCATGATGGAAATAGCAGACTATTTATATCAGCAAAACCTGCCTGGCTCTTTTGTTCTAAAATACTTAAACAGTATAGAAGCATGGTTAGAGACTTTACTCTGC
>UOFR01000022.1_pt1 | contig 1900 bp, 1 predicted proteins | sample 1988501 | NCBI WGS metagenome assembly UOFR01 (sample SAMEA4712194, study PRJEB27164) | hydrothermal vent metagenome | biome: marine basaltic hydrothermal vent biome; feature: marine hydrothermal vent; material: mineral | place: Pacific Ocean | collected 2011-06-14/2011-07-23 | depth 1689 m | reverse complement strand
CTAGCTGTGATAAAAACACCTCTCCTTGTTCACGATAGGCCTGCCTTGACTTCGCTGGAAACCGTTCGGCATATTTATAATGATCCAGCTGTTGTTTAAAGGGCCCATCGTTCTGTTCAAGTAACTTCTTAACTAAAGAATCATCATGCGTTACCTGCCATTTATCTGGATCATTTATATTGAGAGCCCAGGATATAATATCCATGCTCTCATCTAATACCGTACCATCTTCTAAAACCAATACCGGCACGGTTCCTTTTGGAGAAACAGCTAACATTGATTCTGGTATATCTGATAATAATACTTCTCGTATCTCTACCTGTATTTGAGCATAGCGAATCGCCAGTCTGGCACGTATGGCATAAGGACAACGACGAAAAGAATATAATATCGGTATATTGGTCACTAATGAATATAACGTCTTAAGTTTGGTCTAAATTTTGATATTAATGGATGGCTATCACCTAACAGGATAAATACACGAAGCATGGCCGATTGTTCATAATTGTTTGCATAGCTTTGATCGAATTCCATCATTTCAACTAACTGCAATAAAGCTAGTTCAAAGTTTTCCTCAATGACATACTCAATTATCAATTGCTTTTTTAATTCAAGATCGGCATCATTTTTTTTCGTTTGTTCAACTAATTGTTCACTACCCTGCGCATCACTTCGTTCCACATTGAATTTAATAACTTCATTAAGCATTTTTATCTCAGTGTTGCCACGTATATCATCAGGTAGTGATTTAATCAATTTAATGGCTTCAGAATAACGTTGCTCATGTCGTAGTAGTTTGCACATTGCCAGCGGTAAACGTGGGTTCTCAGGATCATCTACAATAGCCTCGGCGATCATCTCATAGGCCTTTTCCTGGTTGCCCTGGCTGTATTGATGAATTGCACTGGACAGTAATTGATCTGAATCTCGGGACACATGTTGATCCAGCATTTTCACCAGGTCATGCTCCGACTGATATCCATGTAAGGTCTCAATAACCTCACGATTACGAAACAGTTTCAAGGTAGGAACACTGGCGATACCATATTCTTTTGTATAGATAAACTCTGTTTTCGTGTCGACATTGATTAACAATAATCGCCCAGCATAATCATGAATTATTTTGTCAAGAATGGGATACTGACGAAGGCATGGACCCGCGTTCTTCGACCAGAAATTGACCAACACCGGCCCGACACCTGAATTATCCAGCACGAGTTCCTTAAAGTTTTCTGAATTTGCAGTATGTATAAAGGGTGAATCTAATGAATCTAACATGGTGTCGAAGTCCTGTAATCGTATGCCTTATTTAAAATAATCGCATTTTAACCTATTAACCTATTAACCTATTAACCTATTTGGCGGGCCAACAGGCGATGATAAAACGAAACCACATCATAATAGTTAACTTTCTTATTAGAAACAGATATCTATCTATATCCTACAATACAAATATATTTTAAATCTGCTCCAAAAGGAAACGGTTGCTAAATATTAGCCCAGAATAAACCTGTACTTTAGTAGCATAAATAATTTACATAAGTCACATTTTACGAAATCCCGATCAACATATATTCAACACCTCATTGTGCCCATGTTTAATATGGGACAAATATATCTTAATGAGTTAGTAATTACGTCACCCTCTCGTGCTGGATCCACCATGGAAGTCCTACGTTGTGGGTAAATTAAATAATAACGATAATCTCATTGTAGAATCTGAGCTCTATCCCATGCTTCTAGACTTTATTTTTTGTGACCACAACACTTTAATCTGTAACATATTATTACATTCTCACTGTACAGTTTCCATATGAACAATTATCAAATTAAATTGATGAGACCATAGTCACACAATTGGGGTGCCGTATTAACCTCCCCATGGTTTGGGTCGAATAAT
>UOFR01000048.1_pt1 | contig 3367 bp, 4 predicted proteins | sample 1988501 | NCBI WGS metagenome assembly UOFR01 (sample SAMEA4712194, study PRJEB27164) | hydrothermal vent metagenome | biome: marine basaltic hydrothermal vent biome; feature: marine hydrothermal vent; material: mineral | place: Pacific Ocean | collected 2011-06-14/2011-07-23 | depth 1689 m | reverse complement strand
GTATGTGGACGGCAGAGCAACAACCACGTTTATTCAAACATGCATCGGCTGAAATTTTAAACAGCGACCTGTCATCGTTGGTGCTGGAACTGGCCAACTGGGGCGTGACCCAGGTTGATGAAATGCAATGGATGGATCTGCCGCCAATCAGTGCCACCGAACAGGCAAAAACACTACTGCAACAACTCAACGCCATAGATGACCGCGGCAAAATTAACGCGCACGGCCGCGACATGTTGAGACTGGGCACGCATCCACGCTTAGCACACATGATGCTGGCGGCACTAAAGCTGGATCAAGCTTATCACGCCTGCCTGATCGCCAGCCTGCTCACCGAGAAAGATATATTCCAGGCTAATGCCGATACCAGTTTCAATAAAAGCGCCGACATTCATGACAGGCTTAATGTTCTTGTGCATGGCCGCTCGAATCTTCACAGCACAAACCACCACGGAATCGATAGCCAGCAATGCAAACGCATAATACAAACTGCCGATGATTTTTTTAAGCGAGTTAAACAGTGCAGCCAAACGACAAGTAACAAAGCGACACTAAACAAGGGCGAGCTAAAAAAAGAGACGCCAGACAATAATGTTAGCGGCGTGCTTCTGGCCTACGCCTACCCCGACAGAATCGCCAAACGACGCAACGGCAACGAAGCACGTTATTTACTAAGTAACGGTAAAGGCGCCTTTATTCCGCCTTATTTTCAGCACCATCTACATGAGTATCTTGTTGTCGCCAACCTTGATGCCAAACAGGGTGAAGCCTGTATTTATCTGGCGGCCGATATTAGCGCTGAACAATTACAGGAATATTTTATTGATAACATTCAGCTCGAAGAACGTGTTGAATGGAACGAAAGCACACAACGCGCTGAAGCAAAACAGACCCGTCGCATTGGTAAAATAATTATTCAGGAATCAATCCTACACGATGTAAAAACCATAGAAACTCAAGATGAGATACAACAGTGCCTGATGCAGGCCGTCAGAAATACGGGACTAGAATGCCTAAACTGGAGTGCGAAGGCCAACAGCCTAAAACAACGTGTGCAATTTATAAACCACCATCTTAATAACAACCCATCTCTTAAAAAACAGTTTGCTGATCAGCCTCTTCCCGACTTTTCAGACCAGATGCTAAGCAATACGCTAGATGAATGGTTGCAACCTCACTTAAGTAACGAAAACAGTCTCAAGCAATGTTTCAAGCTCGATTGTCATAACCTGCTTTTAAATCAGCTCAGCTGGGAACAACAGCAACTGATAAAGCAATTAGCGCCGATAAGAATCAGCGTACCCAGCGGTTCTGCTGTGAACATAGATTACAGCGACCCGGTGCAACCCGTACTTGCCGTCAGGCTACAAGAAGTTTTTGGTTTGTACGACACGCCAACGGTATTAAATGGTCAGTGTAAACTGATGATGCATTTGTTATCACCGGCGCGACATCCCATGCAGGTAACACAAGACTTAAACAGCTTCTGGAAAACCACCTATCATGATGTAAAAAAAGATCTGCGTGGAAAATACAAACGACACTACTGGCCCGACGATCCATTCACCGCACAGGCAACCAGCAAAACCAAAAAGCATATGAATCGTGATGCCTAGACCCTAAGGGTGAGGCGGGTATAAGGCGGGGAAAAGGGGAATGAGTTTTTACTCTGGTCTTCCCTCAGTTTTTACTATGCTGCGTAATGAATATCGGGTTCTTCAACTTTGTCATTCGACAACATTACAGATCTCCAATATCCAGGTTTTTTATTTTGATGTGCAACAGCGATAACTCGTATTTCATATCTTAGTATTCGATAGATGATATTAAACGGAAAACGATTCATCACGAGTCGCCGATAAATATGATCGACCTGCATACCGATTTCGGGTGCGTTACTACATAAAATAATTTGCTTATCTAACTCCGACAGAAATTCAGCGCCTAGACCTGGCTTGTTCTCATTATAACATTTGACTATATCCAGCAGTTCTTTTTCAGCTTGTGGGCTATACCTGATTTTCATCCTTGAGCTTCCTGTTCTAATTCTAGTTTTTGAGAGCGGTTTTTAATGAGGCCATCACTTCCTCATGAGTTGCTAATGTTGCTTTACAATTTTCAATACCCGCATCTCGTTTTTTAACTTCTTCTAACCACGCCGCTTCCCATTCTTCGCGAGACAGTTGTTCATCACCTTTATCAAGACTGATGAATAGGTCATGGGCTATGCGTTCTCGCATTTCTGTCGGTAACGCCATTAATTCTTTTTCAATATCTTCAATATTCCGCGCCATAGCATAATCCTCGATTAATTATATATTGCTTTAAGAGCTGCCACCGGATCATGATCAACAATTCGTAATAATGAAACAGCCGGCCCTTGTGGTGTTCGGTGGCCTTGTTCCCAGTTTTGTAGTGTGCGAACACTAACGCCCATCACAAAGGCAAATCGGGATTGTGATAAGCCGATTTTTCCCCGAATAGTTTTCACGTCGGGGGCATCAAGTTTTTTATGGTGCAACGTTTGCTTGCTGGCACGATAGGTCGCACCGGCTTCTTGCACGCTATCAACTAGTTGATTAAAGAGTTTCTCATCCATACCAAACCAGTATACGTCTCTGACGTAGTAAGTCAAGCCGATCTAAAATGGGGTTTATTTCCTCCTCACCCACCAACTCACTAACAGCGATCCGGTGATGTTATGCCAGATGCTAACCAGCGCGCCGGGCAAAGCAGCGAGTGGTGAAAAGTATTAAATCGCGAGCGCGACACTTAGAAATGGGTAGAAATAGGGGTAAGAGAGGAATACTTTCTAATATTAGAAACAATCGCCTAAAGCGCCTACTGTTGGTGCTCTCTGACCCGGTTTTTTTCCGCCACGCCATATCGTTGTGACAAGTCCTGCCAAAGTTCGAGGTAAAAAAGCGTATTTTCCGGCTCGATAAAACAGGCTTCCCGATTGTTACCGCGCTGTACGATATGATAGGGCAAGCCCGGTATATAACACCGTGCACGTCTTGGCATAGCCGCTCCTTTGCATTGCCAGATAGTTGTTTTGAGAAAAAGAAGAATGTTACAAAAATAACCGCGCAAGTTCTGTCAGACAAAACGGAACGTCGTGTCAGGAAAAGACTACACGAGACTTAATTTGTCCTGGTTAAAATTAAATCCCTCCGTCCCCTTTTTTTTCCTTTGCCCGGCCTTGAACCTGATGGGTGACTGGTGCGGATCATTCCTGCACCTGATGTGGTCAAGTAAATCTGGACACTTTAATGGGCGCAAATTAAATTTTCAGCCGCCACAGGCGACAAATAGTTATTATAACTGTGTCCTCTTGCCATATTGTAATGCGACATAATATATTTTA
>UOFR01000027.1_pt1 | contig 4548 bp, 2 predicted proteins | sample 1988501 | NCBI WGS metagenome assembly UOFR01 (sample SAMEA4712194, study PRJEB27164) | hydrothermal vent metagenome | biome: marine basaltic hydrothermal vent biome; feature: marine hydrothermal vent; material: mineral | place: Pacific Ocean | collected 2011-06-14/2011-07-23 | depth 1689 m | reverse complement strand
TGGTGGGTATGATTACCCTCGGTGATGTTGTTAAGGCGATTATTGAAGATCAAAAGATAAAGATCGATCATTTAGAGCAAACTATAAGTTGGGGAGAATCCTACTAAAAGCAAGCTAGCTCTCCAGCTTACAATTTTACGGCTTTTTCTGTTAATGCCGGGTTTACAGATAATTGCTTACGAATTTTGCTTAACGGCGCTCTATCGTTAAAATATATTTCCCCTGTTTCAGGATATTGATTAACTCCCAGATCTGACAGGATCGAATCATAATCAGGAATCTGGTAAGTTAAACGATATTCATCGAACAAAGAAGTAAATATTATAGTGCCGGTAAGTTGGTCAAGTTTAAGTGCAATAGCCCTGGCTGACATCGAGCGTGATTCACAGCATGCTTTAAGTTGTTTGAGCGCACTATCTAATGTGCCCTTGTTTTGTTTACGTAACTCAACATCAATATTGAGCCAGTATAAAACGCCACTCCAGTGGATGCGCATGAACTGTCGGGTTTCCCTCATTCTTTTGCTAACGTCAGTCAGGTTAACATGATCCCGGCGTTGTTGATTTTTACCACGCTTAAAACCGGCAATAATTCTCTTCCACATTTGTGTTTTATCAAAGAATCCAGCGCGCATTTGTATTATGTTTTGATAATAAGTCGCCAGACCTTCTGAAAACCATTTGTCACCATGACCTTGATAAGGAATGAGTAGATGCGCAAACTCATGGTAAAGCGTCCAGTCATTAATAAGCGCATCAAAACCAAGTTCGGGGTTTATGATCAGAAAAACATTGTTTGGTCGACTTCGTTCAACATGTCCCCAGGGTACCGGACCAGTGCGATTTGAGTTGTGCTTAATGGTGATCGTGAAATAGTCTTTAGGAAATTCACCATATACGTTTCGCAATGCGGAAGAGACCGTTGATAACCATCGATAAGTTATTTCTCGCTCTGATTTAACCATCGGGGTTTGATAAAAAATTGTGACGGTTTGATCGTTATGTTTTATGTGATCAGTTAGATTAGAAGCCAATAATAAAAATGGTGAAAATAATGGGATGATCAAAATAAGTCGATAAAGAGTGCGTAATGGCATGACAATTACCAAAATGTATTTAGTGAGCGTTTCAGTTCAAATTATGACAGGAGTATCGTGATTTTGTTCAGGTGTTTCTAGATTATTTAGGATGTTTTATTAAAATTAGTGTTTAGAAAGATAATATTTACTAGAAAATAAATCGATGCCGCGCCTTGATGATTTTTATTAAGCTGGTAATCAGTGTATTTTTATCTTCTGAACCTGATTGTCGATAAAGCATTCTATTTAGTGGTATTTGTAATGCGTTCTTAGATGCTGTATTTGTCATCTTGTTTAGCCAGCTATCAGGTGTCATGTTTGACTGTTCACCCTCGGCTTGTGATATTAGTTGTAGTACCTCACGTACTATTAGCGGATCACTCGTATTGGATAAGTATTGTATAGCCAGTCGATATTTTAGATAACGGTGAACTTGAAAGCGCATCTTTATGTAGAGTTTGTATAATAAAATGATTAGTAGAAAAATGAATATTAAAATTAGAAGTATAGTTACCCATAAATTTAGTGAAAGTAATACAGGCAACGAATGTTCAGCTGCAAGCAAAACTCCACGCTCAGGATCAAAGTTTAATAATCGGATCGGTTCGAGTTGGAGTATGCCCTGGCTAATGGGTTTAAGTGGGAGAGTGTATTGTATTTTACTCGTTAAACCGGTTACATCATTAAACAAACTCTGTATTTTAGTGTCAGGATAGGTTTGTATTGATTCGGTGCTATCCAGTTGATTAGATAAAAAGGGTAATGCGGCAGGTTGAATATTATTGCCAATTAAACTGAATTTGTTGTGAGTTAAGCGCTGGGTCAAGTTGAACTGGAATGGCCTGTCTGTTTCCAGAGTCAACGAACCAACTGGAACGGTTGCCGGTAAATACAATGGCAGGGCTTTAACGGTCAGCTTGTAGGGTGGTGGGTAAAAACGGTGGCTGGTGGTACCGTCTCGTTTCAGAACTAATGCGGGTAAGTTTAATGTTTGTTGCCCTGCAGCCAGGTTGAATACTGCATAGCCTGTTTTGTATATATATGTATCGATAGCTTTTGTTTCCTGTATTATCAAATCGTTACTGTCGATAGAAGATTGATTGAATGAAGCTAATTTTAGATCGTATAGTTTTAGCCTGGAGGTGAGCGTATAAAGGGCTAATACCTGTTGACGTACCCAGGGTGATGTAGTTGAGATGGAATAATTTATATAGATCGGTAAATTAGATTTCGGATCGACTGCATCGGTTACAGCGAATGTGATGGGTTGAGTGTAAGATTTATTAAATTTAAGTGCCGAAATGGTTTGTTCACCTATATGGTAGGCGGACAGGCGTAGTTTCATTACTTGTCTGCCCTGCACTATTTCGACTTCAGAAATATTATCAATATAAAAAATTGGTTTAAGCGTGTCGAGGTTGATCGTATCCAGTGGCGGGAACGATTCAGGTGCGGACAGGATTAACCGAGTATGTTTTCCAAGTTCGAGGTTTGAATGGCTGAGTTTAGCCGTAACAGTTGAATCAGCAACAGCAATCGAAGTACTAAATACACTTAGAAGAATAATTATGATTCTTACCATGGTTTTACCCCAGGTAAAACGTTTGGTTTTTCCTGAGCGGCCTCATAGTTTTCTTCGACCTCAAACAGACGTTGCCAGAGTATGGCTTCGTCAGTCTGAATGCGGGGCGCTTTTTGCTGTAATACACTCAGGTCACTAATATCATAGCTCCAGTTTGAGTCTTCTATTGCATCAATTCGGTTAGAGGCCGGAGCCGAATCTTCAAGGCCCAGATTGCTATTTGCTGTTGTGAAAGTTTTATCGGCCTGATTACTGGTATTTTGCGTATTTGACTCGGAATCGCCTAATGAAACCTGACTATTAGATATATCCATGTTAACTGGTGCGTTAGCGGTTCGCGGGCCCGAGCCTGCACGTTTTGCCTTAGCACTATTCTTCAGGGCGAGTTGATCCGCCTTTTGTTTGGCGAGTAAGGTGCTGGCATAAGACAGGTTCACCAAAGCCGACTGATGATCAGGCTGATAGCGTAAAACATCCAGGTATAGTGATTCAGCCTGTTGATACTGAGCAAGTTTGAAATAACTGTTTGCCAGGTTGAAAATTGAATTGGTTCGTTGTTGATCAGTATTGGCATCGAGTGTGGCCTGAATAAAAATAGTTATCGCCAACTTGTATTGCTCGAGTTGATAAGCGGCTACGCCCTCAGCGAAACGAGCCTGATAGCCGGGAATTTTGGCAAAGTTATCTCGCGCCTGTTGCCATTCACCAATTTGTAACTGTTGATAGGCACTATTATATAGTTCATCAGCTTCTGTTGCATGCAAGAGGTCGCTCTGGCTAGCCAGAAATGTTACTAGCAAGCCGCTGATCAGGAGCAGGGAGACACGGGTATTCGTTTGATATGGAGGTTTTTTATAAGATGAGTATTTAGTTAATAAGCTTGATGGTTTTATATGTTTTAAAATCTCAGGGAATAATTTAACCGGAATCTGGCCAATAAACATTAATACAATTCCGATCAGGACAAATATAGAATAGTACTCGCGCCATAACACCAGGTCATTTATCTGTTGTTCAGACTTGCCTGGATACTTTAACGCAATACCCTGATCGTAAATTTTAATCCAGTCACTATCATCATCGCGTACATCACTGTATATACCATTGAATGTATTTGCCAGCTCGACCAATTCCTTGCGATTTAATTTAGAGACAACAGCCTGTTGGTTGTCTTCCAGCCAGCCACTATGGCTTGATAATAATGCCGCGCCTTGCTGGGTGCCGACTCCAAGTGCGTAAAGCTGGATATCATGTTCTTTGAGTTGAGTTGTAAGGTGATCTAATTTTTGATTGTAGTCACTAACCTCCTCACTGGATTCTCCATCACTGATTAGTATTATCGAGCGTGGTAGTTTCGTCGTTGAGATAAACTGCTTCGCCGCAAAAGAAATGGCATCGAGTGTTTGTGACCCTTCGGTGGGTAATAACTGGGTTCGTAGTGGTGTCAGATAATGACGCAAGGCCTGTTTATCATAGGTGGGCGGTGTTAATAGATGTGGCCTTGCTGCATATACCACGATACCAAGCCGCACGTTCTGCATTCGGGAGATTAAATCGAAGGCCTCCAGTTTTGCCCGTTCGATTCGGCTGGGCAGGCTATCGCGAGCTGACATGGATAATGATAAATCCACTAGCAGCATTACCTCCTGAAAATACTCATGGGAACCATCGTTTATTTTTTCAGGTAGACGTGGGCCGGCCAATGCGACGGCGAAGGCGATCCAGGCAAGTTGGGTAAAAATGAGCTGGTAATAACGGTGCTGTTGTTCAATGCTGTGGGTCGTTGCTACCCATTGTTTTAATTTCGAATCAGCATATTGATCTGAGCGCCTTGAGCGTAACAACAATGAGAGCAACCATAAACAGGCAGGTATTAAAATTATGACTA
>UOFR01000077.1_pt1 | contig 4905 bp, 6 predicted proteins | sample 1988501 | NCBI WGS metagenome assembly UOFR01 (sample SAMEA4712194, study PRJEB27164) | hydrothermal vent metagenome | biome: marine basaltic hydrothermal vent biome; feature: marine hydrothermal vent; material: mineral | place: Pacific Ocean | collected 2011-06-14/2011-07-23 | depth 1689 m | reverse complement strand
GTCATATAATAATGCAAAACAAAATCCTAAATTATTGTCTGGCTCCTAACAAGCGTATCAAATTGTTCGCTATCGCTCACTGGGGCCACAATAGTGGTGATAGATCAGACCCTTTATGCTAATCGTTATGCATGTAAATACTATGAGTAAATTATTATTTCTCTTACTAATACAATGTATAGCAGCTAATGTTTATGCATCAATAGATTCATGTGCTGGCTTTGATGTCAAAGCGGGTATACTCGATAAAGGCAAGGATGGCTATTACTATGTTAGTCGCGAAACCAAAATCATACCCATGATTACCATTGAAAATAACCCTAACTTTAGGTTTGGTATTTCAATAAAGTCAAAGAATGACTCGAATTTTAGAATACGCGCAACAGTGACTATCCCCAAAACCACAAATCTCAATTTTGATAGAGATATAGATCCTAAAGTTAACAATGAATTAATTACAATAAATTTTCCCGAATCTGATGCGCCCGGAGAAAGTGTATTAGAAAATTACTTTAACAATGGTGATAGTTTGGGTTTATACATTTTCAAAATATATATAAATAATACTTACTGTAATACAATTGATTTTACTGCTGTTCGTGATAATAATTCATAACAGGTAAACCAGGTCCACGCTGGACAGCCAAACCGCTTCGTTTTTTGAAGACCACATATTTCAAGCGTTTTATCGGTAAATAAAGCACGGGGCTAATATGTTAAAAAATAAATATAGAGAAATTTTTACCGTTCTAATTTTTAATTTCCTGGTTTACGGCTGCACTCCAACTTTATTTGAATCAGCTTCCGGTAAAGATGTAACTTTCAATAAAATCCCTCTAAAGGTTATAAAAGCTATTAAAGATGATGATGAAATTATTGTTTGCGTGAATGTGAAAGACTCTACGACCGAAAACATTGAAACATATAACTTTTCTATACCTCTTTACAACATTAACAAACTTAAATCCGTCAGGAGAAATAATCAAAATTATTTAACCTACGAGCCTGATTTAAAAGATGTTCGTAAAGGCTGTGTACGCTCAAATAACATTATCAATGTAATTGAATATAAAATAAATGATAGTGATATCGAAAAAGCAAATCCTGTTAAAAAACACAAAAACACATCAAAAGAAATAGTATATGTCATATATCGAGATAAAATCCCAGTACAATTAGGCTATATAAGTGCAAAGCCCATTTTTAACAGCATTAAAAGTGTAGAAGTACCAATTAACAGGATGTACTCCTACATAGATAAAGTTAATTCAAAGCCACTTCTATATCTTGCTACCCCGGTTACTGTTGCGGTTGACATAATTGCTACCCCGTATCTATATATCCCGTTTTTTGTTGGCTATTGTTTAGGGGGCGGTGATATTGATTGTCAGTAATGTTTACATAGCCTGGTGCACCCTTTAGCCTTCAAACGCGACACATTGCCTGTTTTTAAGCTAATCGTTACGTGTACGGTAAAATACTATTATGAGAAAATTCCTCGCAATCGTTCTGATACTATTTTAGTTCATATGAACATGAGAAAAACTATCGTGGTAAATATCGGGAGCCCCGAGGTTCACAGTTTCAAGTCCTGTAACGACAGGTTATAATGACCATCACGATCGAATTCTAACGCCGGAGAAATAAGTAATGCCATTAGTCAATATGAACGATATGCTCAAACATGCTTACGACAATCATTATGCAATTGGAGCATTTGATTTAGTTAGCCTGGATTTCCTGCAAGGCATAATGCAGGCCGCTGAAGAGCTACAGGCTCCGGTTATTTTAAGTTTGGCTGAATCTCACTTTGAGTATTTTGATTTTGAATTACTTATGCCGGCAGTTGAAGTAGCGGCAAAGCGAGCATCTATACCGGTAGCAATACATTTTGACCATGGCCATGGTTTTGCTTCGGCGGTAAAATCAATAAATCTTGGCTGTAACAGCATAATGATCGATTCGTCTAATGTTGCGCTTGATAAAAATATCGAGCTAACCAAAGATGTGGTCACCATGGCGCATTCCTGTGGCGTTCCAGTCGAAGGCGAACTGGGTTACGTACCGGGCGTCGAAGGTGAGGATGCCGAACATCATCCCGGTGAAATACGTTATACCACGGTAGAAGAAGCCGAAATCTATGTAAAAAAAACGAATATCGATTATCTTGCGGTTTCAATCGGCACGGTACACGGACGCATGCAAGGCACGCCGGATTTAAATTTCGAACGACTCCAGCAAATAAATGAAAAACTTGAAATTCCTTTAGTGATACATGGCGGTACCGGGCTTGATGATAAGCAGTTCAAAGAGCTCATCAAGAATGGCGTAGCAAAAATAAATTATTACACGGCATTATCTGATGCGGCGTCAAAAACAATTAAGGGTAATACTGAAGGTTCATCATATACCGATCATGTAAGGGGTATAGACAAGTCCATCGCAAAGGAGGTCAGGCGTTGCATAAAATTATGGGGCTCTGATGGCCGTGCCGATGAAATTTTAGCCTGTTGTGAACCCTGGCAATCGGTAGAGCATTTGATAATTTATAATGTACAAGGACTGGATCGAAAAAGCACAAAAGAAATGATAGCGGAGGGTCATAAAATACTCTCGTCAATTCCGGGAGTGAGGAAAATATTTGTTGGTGAAGCAGTCAAAAAAGATGACGCTTATCAATACACCTGGCTTGTGCATTTTTGTCATTCTGCGGTCATTGATTCCTACCGAAATCATCCTGACCATGTCGCTTTTGCCAATAATCTATTTCGGCCTGTTGCCGGCAATCGTGTCAGTATCGATTATTTAGAATTGTAATAGTCAATATTGATTTTTGTATCCGTGCTAGCGTAAGCATTTAGTTTACCAACCGGTTTCAAACATTCTTTTAATAAATAAGGAATGATAGCAATCACATCATGCCAAAATTAAATTCACAGATCGAAGTCGCCTATGATTCCTACCCGGACTCAATAAAACCAAAGTTGTTAGTCCTGCGTCAGTTGATCTTCGATGTGGCAACTGAACACAATGATATCGATATAATTGAAGAAACCTTAAAATGGGGTGAACCTAGTTACCTTAGCCGCCATGGCAGCACGATCAGACTGGGCTGGAAAAAATCTCAGCCCAATCATTATGCAATTTATTTTCATTGTAAAACCACGCTGGTTGATACCTTTAAAGAACTTTATCGCGATCAGTTTCATTTCGAAGGTAACCGGGCTATTGTGTTTTCTCTTGACGATGAAATCCCCGTAGACGAACTTAAACACTGTATTTCATTGTCGCTGCTTTATCACCGCATTAAACATTTACCGATGCTGGGTGTGTGACATTATTTGCTTATCCTGCCGTGGTCAGCATCCTTTCCGAATTTTTTGCCCGGTACGAAAGTCCTGGTGTTTTACCTAAATAATAATTATCACTTAATTGCTTCAGCATGAAGTCGGCCGCATCGGCACGCGAGATCTTGATGGTGATCGCGGTATCCGTAGGTGCGAGGCCATGCCAGTACTCACCGGTATAACGATCGTTGCTTAGCGCAGCCGGTCGTGTGATCGTCCAGTCCAGTTGGCTTTGTTTAATTGCGCGTTCCTGTAACTCATGATCAATGAACACATGGCGCAAAAATAATGGAAAAATGATGTACTTATAATTAAAGGGTAAAAGCGCATAAGTCTCGCCACACCCGTATCCGGACTGACAGATGAGTCGTTTGACCCCAGTCTTCTGCATCGCCGTAATAATAATTTCAGTTCCGGTTGATCTTATTTTTCGTTTATTCATCGCTGGCGCACCCAGTGCACACAGCACGGCATCGTGCCCCGATATTGCTCGCTCTACCGCAGTACGGTCGAGCACATCACCCTTTATAACTTGCAGCAATTCATGCGTCTGCTGAAGTTTTTCAAGATTTCGCACAAACGCGGTAACATTATGCCCCTGCGCGAGCGCCTGTGAGACCAGTTCACGGCCCGTTCCGCCTGTTGCGCCGAATATAATGAGTTTCATACTGACTCCTTTTGTATTTGAGTTAATTAGTTTACTTGACACAGTGTCAATTGACGTTAAGACAAGCCTAGATTAAACTTTACACTATGTCAAGTGAATCAACCGATACAAAAACCCGCATTCTTGAGGCCACCTGGAAATTGATGGAACAGGGTCGCGGCCAGGGCGTGAAGATGAGTGATATCGCCAAAGCTGCCGGTATTTCACGGCAGGCGGTGTACCTGCATTTTGCGACGCGCACCGATCTAATGATTGCCACGGTAAATTATGTTGATGAGGTAAAAGGGCTTAATGAGCGCCTGAACCAGTTTAAACTGGCCAGCAACGGCACCGAACTACTCGATGCCTGTGTCGACGTGTGGGGAAACTATATCCCGGAGATTTACGGGCTGGCAAAAGCCCTGATGATGACCCGCGATACCGACGAGGCCACCGCGGCGGCGTGGAATGGATCGATGGCCTGCCTGCGTGAGGTTTGCCAGGAAATCATTAACACCCTCGACGATGAAGGCCAGCTTGTGCCGGAGTGGCCTAAAGCGCAGGCCGTGGAATTGTTCATGACCTTGATCTCGATCCAGAACTGGGAACAACTCACCATCGAGTCAGGTTGGTCGACGGCACAGTATGTTGCGCGGATGAAGCAGTTATTGCGCCATACCTTTGTTGCAAAGGTTGATCAGTAATTTCTGATTGCAATGATTTTCTGTAGGAGTGGGCTCAGATCACGAGTAAATAATAAACAGGGGCATTTAATATCGCGGTCTGAGCCCGTTACTACAAAATAAAATCTGATTTGAATTGTAAATTTAACCGTTAAAGAATTCGGTTAAGCCACCTGATCATCCGCCACATGGTAGTGTGGATCTTCCATCACGTTTACTTCCACCAGAT
>UOFR01000071.1_pt1 | contig 5051 bp, 4 predicted proteins | sample 1988501 | NCBI WGS metagenome assembly UOFR01 (sample SAMEA4712194, study PRJEB27164) | hydrothermal vent metagenome | biome: marine basaltic hydrothermal vent biome; feature: marine hydrothermal vent; material: mineral | place: Pacific Ocean | collected 2011-06-14/2011-07-23 | depth 1689 m | reverse complement strand
AATGACCTGCTCAACGTTTTCGAGTTCGTTTGAAGTGTCAGTAATGGCGGACATGGCAGATTCCACAATTGATTTACCGGACGAAGCCTGGGTACTTGAGGTTGCCGCAGCCTGTGCTGCATTGGTAGCATTACTTGCGACTTCCTGTACGGTTGCCGTCATTTCATTGATCGCAGTGGCAATTTGATCGATCTCACCAAATTGTTTATTCACATTGGCGCTGGTCTGCTGAGTGATGGCCGACATTTCTTCTGATGATGTTGTTAGCATCGCGGTAGATGCGGCAACTTGTTCCAGGCTATAGCGGAATTTTTCTAACATGTTATTCATTGCTTCCGCCATGGTACCGAGTTCATCTTTTTTCTTAATTTCAATGCGTTTGGTCAGATCGGATGTTTGTTCAATTTCTCGCATGGTACGACTCATTTTAATAATTGGGCGCGTGATCATGGTAGAAAACAATACGCCAACTACAATGGCGATACTGATCATGACTGCGGTCAGAATTAATCCCGATAATTTTATTTCGCTAACTAATTCCTCACTGGCGGCAAAGGCCTCAGAAGTTTCGATTCCACTGACGATGCCCCAGCCGAGCTCATGAAAATTTATGGGAGCATAGGCAGCAATTGTTTCTTTACCAAATGGACTATCAAAAATACCGGTACCCGTGGCGCCACTGATGGCTAAATTAATAACCTCATTTTCTATTTTTGTTCGATTTGACGAGGTCGCCTGTAAATCGATTAATTTTATCAAGTCAGCTTTAACGTTGATGCCGGCGAGATCTTCCAGATATTTATCTTTTATTTCAAGCATCGCACGAGCATCACTGCGTAGGGCGCTATCGTTGCCGATCAGATAAACCTCACCCGTCTTACCCATGCCGATATTTTCCCATGATGCATTTGAATTCATAATGGTATTAATCGCTTTGAGTTTTACTTTTAACACCATTACACCTAAAATTTCGAATGCATCTTCTTCATCCAGATCCTGAATAGGTGAGGCAAAGAACATTGACGGTTGATTAAAATTACCGGCATAGGGTTCAATGTCACTGACTGCGACATGTTCATAATCTTCTGAATCGATTGCCGATACATAGGCCCTGGCCAGGTTAGAGTTTTTATAGGGACCTTCTCGTAAATTGGTTGCGAAGTCAGGGTTCTTTTGTACCGAATAAACAATATTACCTTTCGGATCGACGAGGTATATATCTTCGACGTCGAGTTTTTCAAATAGGCTCTGCAGAACCCTATGTCCTTCATCATGTGCATTCGCATAGGTGCTGCCGTCTTCCGGGTTTATCAGGTTATGCTTTTCTCTGAAGTCGGCTTCGTTAAGCGCCAGGTAACTGTTTTGCAGTGCGATGTCGATATTGGCAAGTTTAGATACGATAAAATCAGCTGCGGGGGCATTGATGCCATTCCATTTTTTATAGGTGGCTGCATAGGGGCCATTATAAAATGCAACGAGGTTTTGTTTTAATCGCTGATGTCGGTTAGTTGGCGTTTATCAGTTTGATAATAAGTAGAAAATTTTTGCATGTAGGTAACAATACTGGCGTCAATCGAATACGCGCTCATTTTTTTATCGATGTCTTTAAGGTGATTTTCAACCTGGCTTTTTTTGATTTCGCGAATACTAATTAGCTGGTTAGCAACCTGGTTTTGTAACGCCATTTTTGCGGCACTGCTGGACTGCATGCCGAGTAAAACACTAACGATGGCGACCGGGATGGCGGCGAGGGCAATGGAAACGACTAATATTTTAATTTTAATACTGTTCAGAAAGCGCATGAAGAGTCCTTAAATATCCTACTAAAATAAAAGCCATCACTAAGATGGGGGGTGTATATAACATCGGCTTGGCAAGGTTAATCTTTAGATTGAGGGGCCTAAACTGACGGGATTGGTTGAAAAATAACCCAGTCCAGGCAAGCTTATTGCCGTGTTTTAAATATAATCTGAAAATCCATAATTTAGGCTGCGGGGAGGGACGCGGTAAGGCGATTCACAGCAAGCCGTACTTAGCCAAACACAGTGTGTGGTGATTGCTAATAATTTTCCAAAACTGCTATATTTAAAGGCAGAAGAAACGTAAATGTAGCTCTCTGAATTTGAATATGGTTTTGAGCACAAGGGCATATACGGCAATATAAATTAAGTATCATTTCATGATGGGGGATAAGATTATGAACAAAACCTGCAAACTATCAATTCTCTTTTTGCTGCTTGTTGGCTTCTGGTCTGGCAGCGTGAGTGGAAAATACCGCGGCGAAATTGTAAAAGCTACCAAGGGTTTTGATCCTGCGGTAATGAAGGCCTGGGGGCAGGCCGGTGCGTTGATTGGCTGGCTGGCGGTAAGTGAACATGGACAATGGCGGTATTTAGAAGGCAAACCTGATGGCGTTGACTCATTACCCGTTTTTCTTTGGCAGGAATATAAACCTGGGGTGATTGCCCGACTTCCAGCCCCCTCAGTACCGTTTGCGATTGGCCTGGGTGGGACAAAAATGGATAATAGCGGCTTAAAGGAATTAGCCAGTTTGCAATACTTACGGTCACTGGATCTGAGTCACACGCGGGTGACTGATTCGGGCCTGGGGCAGCTGGCGGCAATCAAGGCATTGCGCAATCTGGATCTCGGTGCTTCACTGGTAACGGATCGCGGATTGAAAGAATTAGCCAGGGTTAAGAGTTTGCATAAGTTGTATTTCGGCAGTACCGCAGTGGCCGATGCCGGGGTCAAGGCGCTGATTGATCTGGAAGATTTGCAAGTATTGTATTTGTATAACACAAAGGTTACCGACGCATGTTTGCCGGCGCTGGCTGATTTTAAGAGCCTGAGAAGTTTGTTGTTAACCAAAACCGGGGTGACAGACGAGGGTGTTGATGCCTTGATTGAGGCCCGTCCCGAACTTGTAATTATGCGCTAGGATCAAATTTTTATTCTACTCTGGCTAAGCATTACACCGAAATCTTCTCGATACGGGATCAGTGATGTTTGCAGACTGGATGATAAGGTGCATCGCGGGTTTTATCGTGAATATGCATTCGGTATTCAACAAAATCAGCCGTGTCATCAAAGTGCAGGAAGGGATTACCTTCCAGTTCAGCTTCAATGGTTGAGGTCGGGGTGATGGCGTAGTTATGTCCCGGCAGGATCTGAGTATTTTTTGGGAGATCACGAGTCATGCGGTGTAATGTATCGTGCATAATTTCAGGATTGCCGCCACTGAGATCACAGCGACCGCAACCAAAAACAAACAGGGTGTCACCGGTAATGAGATCGTTGCCGAGGTGGAAACAGGCCGAACCGGGTGTATGACCCGGTGTGTGCAAGAGAGTAATCTCGGTATCACCCAGCTCGATGATATCTCCACCATGATGCAGTGAAGGCGGAGCGATGTCTTTGCCCCAGAATTCTGCCTCGGCTTTGGCCAGATGCAATTGGGCATCATAGTGTTCTAAAATCTGTTCAATGCCGTTGATGTGATCATGATGAGAATGCGTCAACAGGATATCGGTGATGGTTACGCCCTGTTTTTTTGCCTGTTCGAGGATGGTTGGAACATCCCAGGCAGGATCGACTACCGCAGCACGACTGGTTTTTAAATCTTTTATCAGGTAGATAAAATTTTCCATCGGTCCTAATTCCATGGTTTCAATCTGATAACTTTGCTCGGCCATACTGATTTACCCTATGTTGTAGTAATCAACTAATGACATTATTCTAACCTAACGTAGAGCAATGACCAGACTAACCTGGATTAATTCAGGGTGATAATCGAGAAGAGGTTTACTTTAAGCTTGGCAAGTTAACAGGACAGCGGTGATAATAGTTATATAATCGTGGTCTGAGCCTGTTCCTACAAAAACCAATACCTGCAGAGCATTTTGTTAAAATTAAAAGTGCGTTAAGTGGATATCTTTTCGGATCAGCTATTTAGAGTGAGACATAAATGAAACCAGAATTTTGGCTACAACGTTGGGACGAAAACAAGATTGGATTTCATCTTGGTGAGGTGAATCCCTGTCTCGTTGAGTATTGGGCGCAGCTGGGTATTGCTTCGGGATCTCGGGTGTTTGTACCTTTATGCGGCAAAAGCGTTGATCTACGCTGGTTAGCCGAACAGGGTTATTTTGTCGAGGCGATTGAGTTATCGGAAAGTGCGATTGAACAGTTTTTTAGCGAGCAGGGAATAGATTACCAGCGTCACCAGCAGGGAGACTGGCTGGTTTTTGAGTCTGCCCAGATTCGTATCTGGTGCGGTGATTATTTCCATCTGACGGCGGAACAGGTAGGTTCGATCGATGCGGTTTATGATCGAGCGGCATTGATTGCCTTACCATCTGAGTGGCGTGCTGATTATGTCAGTCAGCTTATTAATCTGGTCGGCCCGGTGCCACAATTACTGGTGACGCTAGACTATCCGCAGCCACAAATGTCGGGACCACCGTTTTCGGTGCCAAATGAGGAAGTGGCTGTTTTATACCGTGAGTACTTCGAAACTGACAAAATATTAACCAATAAGACCGATGTTTTATCCGATCATGCACATTTTGCCGATCGGGGCTTGACCTCACTGTTTGAATGCGTGTATTTAATGCAAGTATCGAAAAAATAAGACATTGATCACGTTTTTAAACTCTTAATTAAAATGACCGATATAAGGTATACAACTTGTCTATTGGGGACTCAATTTTGACACGCTCACATTATCAGTTCGGTATGGCCCTGTTAGTATTGGTCCTGTTCCTCTGGGCGCAAAATGCCATGGCGGCGAAGTTCTTTATTTATGAGCTACCGGATGGTTCGCGGGTTATTAGTGATCATCGTATATATAAGAAGACTCATAAACTGATTAGCAAACACCGCAAGGCGGAAGGCACCGGGCAACTGGTGTCAAAGCGTTATAAAAAGCGTCCCGTGAGTTTGAATAAGTGGGATGGTTTGATTAACGAAGTGGCACAACGACATAGTGTTGATGTGGCATTAGTCAAAGCGGTGATTCACACCGAATCGTATTTTAATCACAAAGCAAA
>UOFR01000006.1_pt1 | contig 6540 bp, 6 predicted proteins | sample 1988501 | NCBI WGS metagenome assembly UOFR01 (sample SAMEA4712194, study PRJEB27164) | hydrothermal vent metagenome | biome: marine basaltic hydrothermal vent biome; feature: marine hydrothermal vent; material: mineral | place: Pacific Ocean | collected 2011-06-14/2011-07-23 | depth 1689 m | reverse complement strand
GCTAACGGTGACGCCTTAACCCTGGCCTCACCAAACCTGACTGCACGCAGCGGTGGAGAAGCCGAATTTTTATCTGGTGGAGAAATTCCAATTGTGAATGAGTTCGCAAATGGATCCAGTGTTGAATATAAAGAGTACGGTATAAAATTAAAGATCAACCCTTCCGCCGATAACAATGGCAATATTACCGCTCGAGTAGAAACCGAGATCAGTGCCATTGACGCAGCTACTACAGTTGATGGTATACCTGGATTTTTGAGTCGGAAAACCTCCGCGGACTTATCTATGCGCGACGGAGAGACAATTGTTATTTCTAAATTAATTAATTCAGATTTAAGCAAAGATACCAGTGGCCTTAAATACCTGAGTAGCATCCCTATTCTGGGCTCACTATTTCGAAATAAAAACTTACGTGATAAAAAGACCGAGTTAGTTATTTTTGTCACGCCCAGCGTCATCACTGCAGACTCTAAGATAAATAAAGAATCGTTAGCCGCTCACGATTACTTAATAAAACGGTTCAAGGACGCCACAGATTATAAAAGCTGGGCGGATGAAGATTCACCTAATGGCGACTTACTGGATTAATCCCTATGTTTGATATTATCGTTGAAACTAATAAAGGCACACCCGTCAATAATTTACGCTGCGTATTAAACCGTTGCACGATCGGTAAAGGTCGTGACAACCTTGTACAATTACGCGGCTGGAGTATTGGTAATATTCATACTGAAATTACCCAGACCGCCGACGGTATATTCGTCGAACATAAAAATGATAGCGGTCATACCCTGGTTGGGGACAACAAGATCAATAGCAAGCATGGGCCACTAACCGAAAATGATGTCATCGAGATTGGCAATTATTATATCCGCATCGATGCTTCAAAGTATGCCGAACAGGAAGAAACCAAACGTAAAATGCAAAGCAAGGATATCCTGAACACTCAGGAAATCAGGAACGTCAAAGGCATTTTCCGTGACGAATTATTAATGTGGCGTAAGCATGTGCATCAGGAATTGTTGAACAATATGGATCTGCAACGAACCGATGTCGGCAATATGAGTGAAAAACAATTACGTGAGAACGTACAAGGCATGATCAAGGAAATACTGGATAATCTTGGCGATGAACTCCCAGAACATATCAATCGTGAAACTTTGGCTAAAGATGTCCTCAATGAAACGGTAGGACTGGGTCCTTTAGAAGATATTCTGGAAGACGAAACAATTACGGAGGTAATGGTAAATTGTTTTGATGATATTTATATAGAGCGCGATGGTAAACTGCAACCAACTGATGTCATTTACTCGGATCATGAAGCGGTAATGGCCACCATCGAACGCATCATCTCACCTCTGGGCCGTCGCATAGATGAAAGCTCACCGATGGTGGATGCGCGTTTGAAAGACGGGTCGCGGGTAAACGCCATCATACCTCCACTGGCATTACGCGGCCCCTGCATTACCATTCGGAAGTTTTCAAAAAAGAAACTCTCAGCTAAAGATATTGTTGCGTTTGGCGCGATCAGCGCCGAGATGATGGACTTTTTAAAAATCACCGTTGAAAGCAAGCAAAATGTGATCATCTCCGGCGGTACCGGTTCGGGTAAAACGACCTTGTTAAATGTTTTATCAAACTACATCCCCAAGGGCGAACGGGTTATTACCGTAGAAGATGCCGCTGAATTACGACTACAACAACCCCATCTGGTGTCGCTGGAATCACGTCCCCCTAATATAGAAGGGAAAGGACAAATCACCATACGGGATCTGGTGCGTAACTGTTTGCGTATGCGCCCAGATCGAATTGTCGTCGGTGAGTGTCGTGGCGCCGAGGCACTGGATATGCTGCAGGCAATGAATACCGGCCACGAAGGATCGTTAACAACCGCGCATGCCAATACGCCACGCGACATGTTATCGCGACTGGAAGTTATGGTGCTGATGGCTGGAATGGAACTGCCTATTCAGGCTATTCGTGAACAAATTTCATCAGCCATCAATATTGTTGTACAACAAAGTCGTTTTCCCGATGGCAGCAGGAAGATCACCCATATCAGTGAGATCACGGGTATGGAAAGTGGCACAATCCAGATGCATGATATTTTTCGTTTTAAACAGGACGGCTTCGATGACGATGGCCGTGTCAAAGGTAATTTTGTTCCAACCGGCCAGGTGCCTGAGTTTTATGAACAATTGCGTGCACGTGGCCTGCAGGTTGATATGAGCATCTTCAATTAGAGATTAAATATATGATCGAATACGGACTCTATTTTGTCACTCTGACTATGATTTTTTTTGCTGCGGCGATTATTGCCTGGTTATTAATTCAGAGCTTTGGACGATACTGGCAGGAATATAAAGATACTTTCACAGAAAGTACGTCGACCGACATGGCGGATATGTTTATGTTTATCGATCCGCAGCGCTTATTTTTACTCAATATCGGCGGCATTCTCCTGATTCCCCTGCTCACCTGGTTAATCAGCCAGGATATCATTATGACCGTCAGCGCAGCTATTGGCATGGCCTTATTACCATCGATGATCTACAAATCGTTACGCAAACGGCGCTTGAAAAAATTCGAAACACAACTGCCTGATGCTTTCATGATGATCTCAGCTAGCCTGCAAGCTGGCGCAAGTCTGAATATGGCGTTGGAAGGATTAATTAAAGAACAACCCGCACCGTTAAGTCAGGAATTTGAACTCTTGATTAGACAACAACGTATCGGTGTAGATATGGAAACGGCGCTAAGCAATATGGAAAAACGCATGCCGTCATCCGACTTTATTGTCGCAACGTCGGCAATCAAGATCGCACGCGAGGTCGGTGGCAATCTGATCGAGGTCATGGAGACCCTCGCCGATACATTACGCCGCAAAGCCGCAATGGAAGGCAAAATCGAAAGCCTGACCGCACAGGGAAAACTTCAGGGCAAGGTGATGACCGGTCTTCCTATCCTGTTAGGTGTTATATTATTCCAGATGGAACCCGAAGCAATGGGTAAAATGTTTACCACCCCGATGGGTTGGGCAACCCTGGCGGTTATAGTGGTTATGGAATTTCTTGGGTATATGGTAATTCGAAAAATAACCAGTATCGACGTTTAAAAGAAGAATATTATGGATACAATATTTTTATACTCAACCAGTTTCAGTGTCGGTGGTAGTGTATTGCTATTATTTATAGCGGCTTATATATTTAATGCCGTCATTCCTCCTGACGAACGCGAATACATGGATCCTTTGCCGTTTTGGTTAAAAATAAGCTGGCCATTGATTCGAATTTTTAATTATTATATTACCAGTAACCTGTCCGTTGAGCATCTCACTAAAGTCGAAGATAAAATACAAAAGACCGGTATTTCCTATTTACTGACCGCTGAAGAATTCATTGCAGTGCGGATAGTCAGCGCCTTGCTACAAACCGCAGCGGCCGTGATGGTGATGGCAATGTTACAAAAATACAATCTACTGTGGCCAATAAGTGGTCTGTTGCTGGGTTTTTACTTCCCTGAAATATGGCTGAAAGACACACGTGCGAAACGCGAAAAAGAAGTCGTAAAGGCGCTACCCATATATCTGGATTTTATTACCATGGCGGTTGAAGCCGGTTTAAACTTTACCGGTGCATTGAGCCAGGCCATGCAAAAAGCGCCACGCGGCGCATTATACAATGAATTTAGTATCGTAATACGTGATATACGTTCCGGCTTGAGCCGTGCTGATGCGCTACAGCGCATGGCAGATAGACTGGGCGTCAAAGATGTCACCACTTTCATCCGAGCCGTTGTACAGGCAGAAAGACTAGGCTCCAGTATGAAAAAAGTCCTGCAAGTACAATCTGACCAGCGTCGTAACGAACGTTTCCAACGCGCTGAAAAAATGGCGATGGAAGCTCCGATCAAACTTGTCGCCCCATTGATCATGTTTATTTTCCCGGTCACGTTTATTGTGCTGGGATTCCCCATCGTAATGAAGTTTATCAACGAAGGTCTGCTATGAAAAGCGGTGCCGTCTACGATGCTGAAACAGACCGGTGTGTAATCACCGAAGTCTGGAAAACAACAAATGCCTTTGAACGTATGCGTGGTTTATTAGCCAGACCGGCGTTACTAGGCACGCAAGGATTATGGATTGAACCCTGTCCCTCGGTGCATACCTTTGGAATGCGTTATTGCATTGATGTGATTTTTATGGACAAATCCGGAACGGTAAAAAAAATCGGCCACAATCTCAAACCATTACGGCTCTCATCCTGCCGTGGAGCTAAAAGCACGCTTGAATTAAGTTCAGGTTGTGCTCAAAAAATGGGTATACTTGAAGGCATGAAATTATATTTTAAAGACACGGAATCTTCAGAATGAAAACGCTTGCTATTATTACCCTTTCAATACTAATCGCATCATGTGCCACTAATACTGAGACAAAACCGATTGATGTATATGCACTGCAAAAGGTTGCGTTAGACTCTTATCAAAAAAAGGATTGGCGAACAGCCCAACTAGCCTTTCAGCGTTTAATCGAGATAAATCCTGGCGATGCTCAACTATGGTATAAACTCGGTAATATTTATGCGCGCATGAACTTTCCTGATCGCGCCATTGCCTCCTATAAAGAAGCCCTGGTGCGAAATCCAGATATGTCCAAGGCCTGGCATAACATCGGCGTCGTCTCCCTACGTAAATCGACCCGACTGTTTATTGAAATGTTAAAATATATTCCAGCAGATGACCCTTTATACAAACAGGCCAAGCTAACGGGTGATGGCTTATTACAAATTCTGGAAGATCGACGCCTCAACCCCAAAAGCGCCCAGGATTATCCTGACCCATTAATGAAGACGGACACAGATGAAGCGGTGACTGGTAAAGGCACTTATTCCACGGAGCCCTGATTATGATAAGCAGGCAACAAGGGCAAAGCATGACCGAATTTGCGATCATCCTGCCGATCCTGCTTTTTTTGATCCTGGGTGCGCTGCAGTTTATTTTTATCTATCAGATTAAAACCACTCTAAACTACGCAACCTTTGAAGCAACACGTGCAGGCTCATTAGAAAATGCTCAAATCGACGCCGTTCAAAATGGCTTCAGTCGTGCTATGGCTGCCTATTTTACTCGTCCAGCGGATGATACTGACATTGAAAAATCTGCAGCCGTGGTTCGAGCCCGGGAACTCGTACGCCAGCAAATTGAAGATGGTCTAGTTCGCTTTGAACGTATTAACCCGACAAAAAACAGCTTTGATACATTTGGGGAAGACGTGGGTGGCGGAATGATCGAAATACCAAATTCCCTTCTCATTTTCCGAGATGCGCGGCCAACCGATAATCGCGGCTTAAGCATACAAGATGTCAACTTGCTAAAAATTCGTATCACTTATTGTGTTGACCTGATTGTACCGTTCGCAAATCGAATCATTGAGACGGCGGCCAAAGGGTTTACTGACTCACCGGATCCCGGTGACTCATTAACCTGTGAGAATTGCGATGATTTTGAAGCACAATGCATGGATCCGGATGACAGCACTCGTATAACCATTGTTTCACATGCCATTATTCGTATGCAAAGCCCTGCTCAAACCTGCCCTAACTGTTTCGCCAATACAGAATATTAAAATGGATGTAACTCCTATATCACCACAACAACCTGATGACAAAAATCGCTCGCAGGAAGATTTCAGCAAGCTGGTACGGGGAGAAAAGGTTCGGCTGTTATATAAAAATATGCTTTCTTCCGTCTTACCTGGCAACCTCCTCGTCTCGGCCGCGCTCGCCTACGGGGTATGGGATCATATAGAGCACTCGATCGTGCTGACCTGGGCAGGATTTATTTATTTGTTGACGTTTTTTCGAATTCCACTGTACTTCAGTTATACAAGCCAAAAACCTGAAGAACAAAATAAATACAAATGGGGACATTATTTTACCCTTTCCTCTTTGCTATCGGGAGTTTTATGGGGGATTACTGGTATTCTTTTTTTTGTACCAAATGACCCCGCCGTGCTAAGTTTTGTGACTATCATTTTGCTCGGCATGATCGCCGCTTCAACAACGTCGTTATCCAGTCACACCCCAGCACACTATGCATTCGTTATTCCAGCAGTGTTACCATTAACCTATAGTTATCTGAGTTCCGGCGTGATATTCAGTATTCCGCTGGGATTGCTGACCATTATATTTCTGATAGTAAATATGATTTTTTCCCGTAATGTTTCACGTACATTACAGGAATCGATTGAACTCAGATTTAAAAACGACAGTCTGGTCACTAAACTCACTATCGAAAAAGAAAAGGCCGAGGCTGCCAGCGAAGCAAAATCCCGCTTTCTTGCCTCTGCCAGTCATGATCTCAGGCAACCGTTACACGCCCTGGGCCTGTTTGTCGGCGCAATGGAACTGCACCCGATGAACAATGATTTGCTAAGCCTGGTAGATAAAACAAAACAGTCCTATTCAGCACTGGAAGATTTGCTGGATGTATTACTGGATATATCCAAACTTGATGCAGGTGTTATCCAACCAAAACCTGAAA
>UOFR01000042.1_pt1 | contig 7033 bp, 7 predicted proteins | sample 1988501 | NCBI WGS metagenome assembly UOFR01 (sample SAMEA4712194, study PRJEB27164) | hydrothermal vent metagenome | biome: marine basaltic hydrothermal vent biome; feature: marine hydrothermal vent; material: mineral | place: Pacific Ocean | collected 2011-06-14/2011-07-23 | depth 1689 m | reverse complement strand
GCTGAAACCAAACATTTGATTCTACTGAAATAAAATTTTCTAAATAATTATCTTTCGTGTATAAAAAAAGGCTGGTAGTTGTTGCCAAATACCAGCCTCGCGACTTACCTATATTTATAAATTATATATTAATCATGATGCCCAAGATTAAATACTTTTAAATCTTTCGCGGCCTTAATCTTTCCATCGTAATTAACCCGCACAAGATCTTTAACCTCATCAAGCCGTGTCTCGGTGACCGGCGTGATGTGTGACAACACCAGCTTTTTCACTTCCGCGTCTGCCGCCACTTCGCCCATGCGAGTGGGTGAAGTATGCAGGGCATGAAAAACCGGATTGGGCGGTAAGGTATCGGTAATCGCAGTGTCGTAAATCAACAAATCTGCATCCTGTGCAATCGTCACCATATTGGGGCCGGTTGATCTGGTATCACCACTGTAGACAATGCTATAGCCTTTATAACTAACTCGATACGCCACGGCCGGAACCGGTCCGTGATCCACCGCAATGGCTTCGATCACCACACCGTCATCGGTACGCAACACTTCTTCAACCGTTGCCCCGGATACCATTGAATTAAGATCATGCGCCGCGTAACTAAAACTGCTTCGTCCACCGCTGATGGCTTTGGCAAAAATATTTAAATAACGCTCTACCCCATTCGGCATCGCATATTGGCCATCGCTATAAACGGTAGTGGCAGGATATTGCGTGACATCCGTACCGGGAAAGGTCGCACCATTCGCTGCTGGCCCATAGATATGAATCGGAGCCGTACGTGCCGTACCTGCAATATTATTATGAAAATAAAGTGTTTTGATTACAGCGGATAAATCACCCGTGTGATCAATGTGCAAATGGCTGAGCAACACAATGTCGAGGTTACGTATATTCACACCGCTTTTGGCCAAACGTTGAAACGTACCGCCGCCAACATCCATTAGAATTCTTGGCTCGCCTTCGACAAAAATTAAATAACCGGCACTAGCACGTCCAATTGACGTGGCAATCGGCCCTCCCGAACCCAGCACCATCACCGATAGCGGCCCTTTTACTTTATCAACAGCCAGCTTTTTATCGGCCCAGCTTGTGGTTGTAACGAACACACTCAACAGTGCGACAAAAACAACTTGAATCCCCTTTGTGTATTTCATTTTATCTCCATTTTTATTGTGGTTTGTTGCAAGTCAGTACACCATGACATCAGCTTCGTAACGGCAACACTATATAATAGTAACTAGATTAGAAGAGTATAATAAATAATGTTGTCATATTCAGTGCGTATACATACAAACGATCTGGATGATTTTCACTCAAATAAAACAGACTGGTTAATGTTGAGACCAATCAGGCCGTCACAGCAGGTTATTGATATTGAATAAGTCGTACCGGAAAATATTAACAAATAAATATTATCTAGCCTTAATCATTATCGCACTGGTTCTATTAATCGGATTGATCCTGCCCGAAGATCTGACCATCCCAGTCGATCAGGCCAGCACAACCGACTGGAATCACCAAACCTTCTGGCATGAACCCTGGGGTGCATCGGGCGTTCACAAAGGCATTGATATCTTTGCCCCTGGCGGCCGCAACGTGATCTCCGCCACCTACGGTGTGGTGATCTACAAGGCCAATCTCAGATTAGGCGGTAATGTGGTTGCCGTGCTCGGGCCAAAATGGCGCATCCATTATTATGCGCACATGGCACAGATTGATGTGGGAATCGGCTCATTACTAAATCGTCGTGACGTGATCGGTACAGTCGGCGACACCGGTAACGCCAAAGGCAAACCGCCGCATTTACATTACTCAATCATAACCCTGTTGCCCTACTTAACCCGCTGGGATCGTTCAACACAGGGCTGGTTGAAGATGTTTTTTCTAGATCCGAGTGAGCGTCTGCTGGTAGAAGAGATTGCGAAAGAGACCGGCCCGTAAGTGAACGCAGCCACTACAACAAACAATTATTGAAAGCCATGCTGCGTATACACCAGCAGGTCAAAGGGACTTACGGCTGCCCACACATGACAATAGTACTCAACCAAATGGCTATGCCGTTTGTAAAAAAACCGTGACCCGTCACATACCACGTCATGATATAAGGGTTAAAATGGAACGACGATTTAAACCTCATCAATGGCCCCAATTCACTTATAAAGAAGAAAAATCTATTAGAAGCGTTTAAGGGCCCACTTAAGCGTAATAACGTCTGGGTCACGGATGTGACTTATAGTCGAGCTAAAGACCAGCCCGTGTATTTATCCACGGTTATGGATTTGCACAGTAGAAAGATCATTGGCAGCAAAGTATCACTTGACCGTGATTCTGAAATGATACTGGACACCGTTAAACATGCCCTTAAAACTACCGGTGGTGAACAAGCTGGTATTTTCAATCCAGCCCGGGGTTCCGAATACACAAACTATTCCCTCCATCGCTATTTGAAAAACCTGCATGTGAAACAAAGCATGTCCGGTAAAGGAAACTGTTATCATAACGCGTTTGCTGAATCCTTCTTCCATACCTATAAATCTGAGTTCTACCACCATGAACGATTTAAGAACATGGCTGAATTTAAACAGAAAACCCAGAGTTATATTCAGTTCTATAATGAAAAACGATTGCTTTCAAGTCTAGGTTATCTGTCACCAATAGATTATGATGGGCAAGGACAATGAAGAAGTGCACTTATTCCTGGGGAAGATCAGCCTGCTTTAATAGGCCACAGTTCCTGACGGCAGGTTAATAAGGCGTTAGGCCGATATATATCCGAATAAAACTGGGAAAAATAATGACGAAAAGACACCGCATACAATTTCCGAAAGATGAATTAACCAGCATCAATCAAGACGAAGCCTACTTCTACCTTCAAGGTTCAGGTGGCAACAGAAAAATACGGTTCCATGACTACGATGAAATTTATCAAGTACCCGGCCTGTATGAGCAAATATTTTATGACCGCCTTAAATGCACATCTCCAGGTAAAGTTGCATCTATTCTTGAGTCAGCGGTAAAACAGTATCAAAATAATTTTTCTGAGCTTCGTATATTAGATTTAGGTGCGGGCAATGGCATGATGGGAGAAGAGCTCAAAAAGCATGGAGTCTCCCGCTTAGTAGGCGTAGACATAATACCCGAAGCTTATGATGCCGCCATTCGAGACAGGCCGGGAATCTATGATGCATATTTTGTTGAGGATTTCACCCGCCTGGATAAGGATAAAAAGGAAGAAATAGCATCATGGCAATGTGATTGCATGGTGACCGTTGCCGCACTTGGTTTCGGTGACATCCCGACAAAAGCATTTTTGGAAGCGTTTAATATAATCAAAAGCGAAGCATGGGTTGCTTTTAATATTAAGGATACCTTCTTCGATAGAAGCGATGAATCAGGATTTTCAAAAATGATCAGGGAATTAATTTTCTCTAAATATCTTGATATTTACTACATCGAACGCTATCGACATAGATTATCAATTGAAGGCGAGCCACTATACTATTTCGCGATAACAGGATGGAAAACATCAGATGTACCTGATGATTTCCTGGAAGAAAAAGGCATAATTGCCTAACAAGGAAAATCCAGCCGTTGCCATAAAGTGGCGCGGCTGATTTGCAACATTAGGAGAAAAATTGATTGATAGAGTTTCCAGGGATAAAGCAGCGGAAATGTTACGGCGTTTTATCTCTGGCCAAATGACAAATTTCGATTTTGAAGATAAAATGCCTTCTTCAAAAGATTTTGTTATTTCAGAAATTTACGATTCTATGTGGCTTTTTTATGATGATTTTACAAAACATAAAATGAAAGATGAATGGGCATTTCCTAAAGATACAATAAAATTAATGGCCAGGTGGGTTATATTTCTACATTCAGATGAGGAATATAAATGGCCTAAATTTCGATATGCGGGTATAAGACCATTGAAACATAACTGGTTATCACGTTTATTAAAAAAACCAGAAAAAGAGAAAAAATTTATGGAGTTTGGAGACTATAACGTTTGGCCTTTTTTTGATTTAGAGTCATATAATAATGCAAAACAAAATCCTAAATTATTGTCTGGCTCCTAACAAGCGTATCAAATTGTTCGCTATCGCTCACTGGGGCCACAATAGTGGTGATAGATCAGACCCTTTATGCTAATCGTTGAAGCTGTAGAAAAACCTAAAAATAAGTTATGATCTTTTTATCGTGATCATATATAAGGAATGGAGTGATGCCACGTTTTAAAGATTATGACTATAACCAGATGAAGATGCTTCCGATATCTTTTGACCGTCAAATCCTAACGGGTTCATTTGAATATTCCCTTTGTTATCTTGTTGACCATGAGATTGATCAAAAAATATTCTATCACCGCTATATCAATGATGAAAATGGTCGTCCGGCCTATGATCCTGCGATACTTTTGAAAATTGTTATTCTGGCCTATTCAAAAGGCATTACCAGTAGTCGCAAGATAGAAGCTCTGTGTCGTGAAAATATCATCTTCATGGCGATATCGGCTGATAGTCAACCTCACTTTACAACGATAGCCGATTTTGTATCGAGTTCATCAAATGAGATCGCCCATCTGTTCAATCAGGTTCTATTGGTGTGCGATGATCTAGGACTGATTGGTAAAGACATGTTTGCTATTGATGGTTGTAAATTACCGTCCAATGCCAGTAAAGACTGGAGTGGTACTCACGAGGAGTTAAAGAAAAAACAAAAAAAAATGGATAAAGCCGTGAAAATTATGCTGGATAAGCACAAGCAGGTGGATAAAAAAGAACAAAATGGCGATATTATGGAAGATGAGAAAAAACAAATTGAAACACTCAAACGTGCGAGCAAAAAGATAAAAATATTTTTATATGAAAATGAAGATCGGACAGGCGTTTCAGGCAAGGTCATTAAAAGTAACATCACTGATAATGAAAGCGCCAAGATGAAAACCAGCCATGGTGTCATTCAAGGTTACAATGGTGTGGCCACCGTGGATGCCCAACATCAAATTGTGGTTGCCGCCGAGGCCTATGGGCAAGGCCAGGAACACGATTTACTTAAACCTATGATCGAGAAAGCCCATAAAAACCTGAAACATTCCAGAGCAGAAAAACAAAACATAAAAATCACTGCCGACAGTGGCTACCATAATAAAACGTCACTCACCTATCTGGATGATAATAAAATAGATGGCTATATTGCTGATACCGGGTTTCGTTCTCGTGATCCACGATTCAAGGATTACAAAGAGCATAAATCAAAAGACCGATTGAAGCCTAAAACTAAATTCACCGTCGAAGATTTTAAGGTGAACATTAAACAACAAACTTGCATTTGCCCTGCTGGAAAAAATCTATGGCTAAAAGCAACGAATGCGAAAATCGGCGGCCATGTGTTTATGCAGTTTCAGGCCTATGAAGATGACTGTCCGGCTTGTCCATTAAAGGCACAGTGTTTACGCAAAGCAGATCAGAAAACACCCCGTCAAGTTAACTTTAAACAAGGTATCACTAAGGAAAAGAAGAACAGCCTGCTGGAGAAAATGAAAAGTAAGATTGATTCAGCGAAGGGTCGTCATATCTATAGTAAACGACTGGGTACGGTTGAGCCGGTGTTTGGTCATATTAATACCATGATAGGCATAAAGCGATTCAGCTTACGAGGAAAAACCAAGGTCAATGCACAATGGCAGTTGATTACCATGGTGCATAATATATTGAAAATACACCGATATGGATGGCAATAAGGATAATTAATCAAAGAATAGAGTTGAGATACAATTTATTGTTTGTGCCAGACTCATTTTTTATTAGATACTATGAAATCACGATGACAAACAAATCTAGTCAAAACTTAAACCTGAATTTTTGGGTTTTTCTACAGACTCGTTGGGCGTGAAAGGTAACAGATATGCCAGATGAACAATTATTCGCGTTTGTATTAATGCCTTTTAGCGATGATTTCGAGGATGTCTATAAATTCGGCATCAAAGAGCCAGCTGCACAATTAGATATTCTCGCAGAGCGTGTAGATGAACAGATATACACTGAGGGAATTTTAGAACGAATTTACCGTCAGATTGATATAGCCGATATCATAATTGCAGATATGACCGGCCAAAACCCTAATGTATTCTATGAAGTCGGTTATGCTCATGCAAAAGACAAGCTATGTATACTTTTAACATCCAATTCTGAAGACATTCCTTTTGACCTAAAACATCACAGGCATATTGTATACAACGGTTCTATAAAAGGATTAAAAGAAAAGCTCATTGATGAATTAAATTGGGCAAAAAATGAAATTGAAAATATTCAAGAAAGTAGAATCAAAGTCGTATTAAAAAAAGCTACTGGTGATTTAGAAAAAACGAAATTCCGGGCTGATGGACATATCGATTTTGCGATTGATTTATTAAACGAAACAGACAGAACTTCAACGGATATAGAGGTAATCTACTTCTATTCAACAAAAGGCTGGAAACTAACGCAGGATGGAAAGGAATGCCCATCTACGGATTCTGATCTCCCTAATTTTTCTGTAAGGCATTTTCTCACTCCGCCAGTAAGAAAGCTTCATAAAGGTGCATGGGCTCAGATAAAATTTAAATCCAGCAAAACCCTTGCTTGGGCAACTAAAGGAGAAGAACTAAAAGATTCATATAAAGTTAACGGTCGCAGTATTTTGAGGCTTGTTACTGAGCAAGGTAACTTTGATTATGAGTTAAGCATCGATGTATCAATTTACGAAATACCATTTTAGCGCCCAACACATATGAGCCTCCAGCCTGTCAATAGGCATTAGTCATCCTTTCGACCATTATTTTGATCGAATCCAAAGCAATGAGCAAAACCGATTACTTCGTCTGTCATCGTTGACTGTTAAGCAAAGTCGCTTACAGCAAACACATATAGAGGGTCTCTTACTGCGGTCTCACCGCTGCCTGCTGCTTTCTCAGTCCATCGAGCCTGGCAGGGCCACTAGACATTCATCGGTATAACCTTAGACGGGCACTATTCAAAATAGCAGGCGGGCTTAC
>UOFR01000047.1_pt1 | contig 7441 bp, 5 predicted proteins | sample 1988501 | NCBI WGS metagenome assembly UOFR01 (sample SAMEA4712194, study PRJEB27164) | hydrothermal vent metagenome | biome: marine basaltic hydrothermal vent biome; feature: marine hydrothermal vent; material: mineral | place: Pacific Ocean | collected 2011-06-14/2011-07-23 | depth 1689 m | reverse complement strand
GTCTGGTCTCCAGTGCCGGCACGGGTCACTTCTACACAACGGACAAGAACAAACGTAACATGCCGGAAAAGATGGAAATCAAAAAATACGATCCCGTCGTTCGTAAGCATGTGATGTATAAAGAAGCTAAAATTAAATAATACTGTTCTGGAATCCTGCCCGTTCAGGGTAGCGATTCCAGGTTTTAAATCTCTCCTTCGTCCCCACACCTGTACTGTATATATAGTTAGGCATCGCCACAGGTTTTGCTCAACGCGCCCCTGTCGAATGAATATCTACATAGGTACCAAACAGCAAATGCGGAGAATACCGCTACTAATCTACGCATTATCTACGGATATTACGCCTGCCTGAGATACACTATCACTATGAAGTTACACATTCTTAAACTTGCAAAATATCTACTTCTCACTTTTGTTGCCACGTTACTGATCCTGATCGTCGTTAACTTAAAAGACGAAGACTTTTTGCCCATTCCTGATTTAGCTGAAAAGCAGGAACCGATCGAAAAATCTGTTAACGCCTATTATGCCATCGTGGGGTTTAATGCGGCGACAGGTGAAGATATGCAGCAAACGGGTTACAAGGTTGTCGATGAATTTGAGCGCTATGTGATTGATAAGAATGATTTCGATTTTAAAGTAGAGCAAGTAGCCAGAGCCTCTGGCCTGGAAATTAAGGGCAATTCTAACGAATTATTCCTGTTTGAGCTTGATGAAAAGTATTTTGCCTATTTACTGAAAAACAAACAGGCAATCCTGGACTTCAAACAGAAAAACCATCATCTGTACAAACGTTATCGAAAGTTAATTACTTACCAACAATTTAAAGAAGACAGTTTTTATATTCCATCCTGGTCTGGAATATTAACGATGCACAAATTGCACCTCAATTTAATTGGGCTTGAATGGCTAGAGGGAGATAAAAACAGAGCGGTGGCGATGTTGTCTGAGACCATGAATTTTAGCAGGATGTTGTTTGATGATAGTGAAATGTTAATCAGCCGTATGATAGCAACTGCTTTATTAGCCATCGGGCTCAGACATTACTCTGAAATAAGCCGTGTTTGCAAAAACTGTACAAGCCTGGATCGGATCATACAACCAATGTCGAGTTTAAGTCGAAACGATATCTGTCTGAAAAAATCATTTAATGCTGAGTTAAAATATGTAAAAAGAGACGTCATAAAAGCCGAATTATATGATTTAAAATATGACGATGACGTGAACCTTTTTTATTGGCTCGCTAATAAATATTTTCTTCAGCCCGCCGCGACCTTTAACAACATCTCCGATGTTTATAATAAGTTATTACAAACTTGCGAACTGAAAACTTATGAAATATCGACCTTCCTCGAAAGAAATCAAGGAAAAATTGATTATGACTTCCCCTGGTATAGTTACCTCTATAACCCAGCAGGAAAATATTTTCTTGAAAACTTTGGTTTCTCAAGTTTATCATCTTATATAGATACGATGTTGTATCTTGAAACTCAAATACGAATGCTAAGGCTACAGCGTATGATATATACTAATAATATTAAACCAGACGATGTCGCTTCTTATCTTGACCAACAAGATGAAAATTTGAAAAACCCCTTCACGAATAATTCTTTTAAATATAATAAGGAAAGCAATATGCTTTTTTACGGTAATGATCAATCAAAGAGCATAACCGTACCACTGCGGCGAAATTCATATTTTACTAAAACAATCCTGTAATTATCTCGACTTTGATGGGATTCATCGAATAGCACAACATTATTTATTCAAGGCCAAGCTGGTGCCATAAAAAATAATTCATACGAGCGTTCACCACATGTATGACCTGATTATTTTTTTATGCCGCCATTGTAAAGCTTTCACAAAGCAAGCTATCTTTTATCCATTGCCTCGTAATCACGACGCTCCGAACCAATATACAATTGCCGTGGTCGTCCGATGCGCTGGTTTTTTTCACCAATCATTTCCATCCACTGCGCCACCCAGCCAACCGTACGTGCAATGGAGAACATCACGGTAAACATATTGGTCGGGATACCCAGCGTTCGATAGATAAGGCCGGAATAAAAATCGACATTGGGATAAAGTTTACGCTCAACAAAATAATCATCACTCAGGGCGATCTCTTCCAGCCGTACGGCAAGCTCCAGCATCGGATCGTTTGCATCACCGAGTTTGGCCAGCACTTCATGACACATCTCGCGAATGATCTTCGCACGTGGATCATAGTTTTTGTAAACCCGATGGCCGAAGCCCATCAGGCGGAATGGATCGTTCTTATCTTTGGCGCGAGCAATGAATTCAGGGATGCGTTTTACGTCACCGATCTCGGCCAGCATGTTGAGCACCGCTTCGTTGGCCCCGCCGTGCGCTGGTCCCCATAACGCAGCAATTCCGGAGGCAATACAGGCAAAAGGATTGGCCTGCGAACTTCCGGCCAGACGTACCGTGGAGGTACTGGCATTTTGTTCATGATCAATATGCAAAATAAAGATCATGTCCAGCGCCCGTTCGGCAATCGGGTCGACATGATATTCCTCACAGGGAACTGAAAACATCATCTTCAACAGGTTACCGGTATAACTCAGAGAATTATCCGGGTAGACCTGCGGCTCACCAATGGTATGTTTATAACTGGCGGCGGCAATGCTGGGCATCTTGGCGATCATACGATGCGCGGCGATCTCGCGATGACGCGGATCGGTAATATCAGTGGAGTCGTGATAAAACGCCGACAACGAACCGACGACTCCAACCATGATCGCCATTGGATGGGCGTCATAATAAAAACCACGAAAGAAACTCTTCAGGCTTTCATTGAGCATGCTGTGATGAGAGATAATATTACTGAATTCGCCAAGCTGTTCACGCGTTGGCAATTCACCGTTCAACATCAGGTAGGTGACTTCGAGAAAATTACTTTGCGCGGCTAATTGTTCAATCGGATAACCACGGTATTGCAGTATGCCCTGCTCGCCATCAATAAAAGTGATCGAACTTTGGCAGCTTGCGGTCGAGATAAAACCCGGGTCGTAGGTGAAGTAACCCAGCTCACGGTAGAAGTGACCAATATCAACTACCGGCGGTCCCTGGGTAGGGCGTAAGATCGGTAATTCGATCTGTCGACCACTGGCATTATCGAGTACGGTTACAAAGTCCTTTTTCATTTCAGGTCACCCCTCTGTTATCCAGATTAATCTCAGATATTTTTTAACGGCTATTACGAATACACCTGCTCACGACAAACGATCTATGTCAGCACGTACCATCTCGGCGGATCGTTGAAAATCGGCACGCTCCTGTTTGTTCAGGCTTAATTCGATAATCTTGATCAGGCCAGTTTCGTCCAGTACCGCCGGCACGCCCATTGCCATTTCATGTTGATCATATTCTCCGTCGAGGATACCGATACAGGGCATGATGCGTCGGCGATTATGGCTGATGGCATCAACCATCGCGGCAATCGCCGCGGCTGGCGAATCATAGGCACTGCTGTTTTTCTTCAGGTTAAGTATTTCACCACCGCCCTTGCGGGTGCGTTCAACGATCCCGTCTATGGTTTTTGAATCCAGGAAATGCTCGATATTAATTCCGGCAATATCGGTAAAACGGGTCATCGGCACCATGGCATCACCGTGACCACCCAGTACCAGCGGTGAAATATCTTTAATGGAATAACCGGTCTCAAGTGCAATGAAGGTAGCCATGCGAGCGGTATCCAGTGCACCGGACTGACCAAACACGCGTTGCCGAGGCCAACCCGTTCTTTTCCAGGCACGCCAGGTCAGCACATCCACCGGGTTGGTCACCATCAGCAGCATTGCATTCGGCGCATAACGCAGCATGTTGTCGACGATGCCATCGATGATCATCAGATTGGTATCCAGTACATCCGAACGGGACATGCCCGGTTTTCGTGGAATGCCCGCGGTGATGATAACCATATCCGAATCGGCCATCGCCGCAGGATCGGTATCACCATTAACGCGGGTATCGAAGCGCAACAACGCCGCCGACTCCTGAATATCCAGCGCCACGCCTTGCGGTACACCGTCATGAATATCCAGCAACATTAATTCCCGGCTTAGTTCTTCCTTGGCCAGTATCTGCGCGGTAGATTCACCGACGCGACCCACACCCACAATCGTGATCTTTTGCATGATGAGCCTCCTTTTCGTATTGTGCTTATTTACAATTACAATGCTTAAAGGCTGACCGGCACCATATCAATGTGTCCGCATGGACACTCCTGGGCACAGATACCACAGCCCTTACAAAATTCTTCATCGACTTTGTAACCTGTCCTATCTTTTATGACAGCGGCATCGGGGCAAAAGTGCCAACAATTATCGCATTGAAAGCAGACGCCGCAACTCAGACAGCGTTCGGCCTCACTCATCGCCGCCGCGTCGTCCAGACCAAGATTGATTTCATCGAAGTCACTTAAAACCTCGGCAATCACACCGCCTTCCTGCCGTTCGAGGCGCGGGTAATACGACATGTTCAGATCCCTGGGCAAGACCTCAGCCTTTTCATGTTGTTCGAAACAGGGTGGCGAGCCGGTAAGATCAGCGATGATCGACATGGCCGCCTGATAACCGCTGCCGACCGCAGTAGCCGCAAAACGCGGTTTACCCGCCGCATCGCCACCAATCAGGATATTAGATTCTTCACTGTCGCGTAACGATTCCAGGCCCTGCCAGTCGGCGTTCTGACCGATGGCAAAGATGGCCAGACCGGCCGGCAAAAATTCTTCGGTACCTTCAAACAACAGCGGCGCAAATTCGCCATGACGATTATGCAGTTGATTAATACGAGCAATCTCCAGACCCGATAGATGCTCGCCACTGCGCACCAGGCGCGAGACGGCCAGACGATAACGCAATAACACACCTTCGGCTTCGGCCTGAAGAACCTCTTCATGTGAGGCGGGCATTTCCGCACTCGGGTAACCATGCTGGCTACCGTGAGGTTCCTGCGGACAAACAACAGTGACCTCCGCACCCATCCGTCGTGCACAGCGTGCAGCATCAATTGCGGTATTACCTCCACCGATCACCGCCACCTGTCGAGGCAGTTTGATGGACTCACCCTGATTAACGCGACGCAAAAAATCGACACCGGCAAAAACACTATGTTGAGACTGATCGCCACCGGTATAAAGACGAGGTTGCTGTTCACCAATGGCCACAAAGATGGCGGCGAATTCCTGTTGCACCGATTCCGCGCTGCGCTGCACACCAATGCGTGTATCTAACTTCAATTTAATCCCCAGCGCGAGAATGCGGTCAATTTCCTGCTGTAATACATCTTTCGGCAATCGATAATCCGGAATACCATTGCGCACGGTACCGCCCGCCGCTGACTGGGCATCGAATATCGTCACCGGATAACCACGTCGCGCCAGTTGAAATGCACAGGAAAGCCCGGCCGGACCGGCTCCGATTATCGCCACCGGTTGTGTCTGAGTATCTTCAGTGAGGACCTGGTGTTGCCAGCCATGTTCAAGCGCCAGATCGCCCAGATAACGTTCAACGCTGTGTATGTTCACCGAACTGTCCAGATGCATGCGATTACAGCCCAGTTCGCACGGGTGATAACAGATCCGGCCCATCACCGCGGGCAGCGGATTGCGTTCGGTGATTTTGCGCCAGGCCGCTTCGTCCTGAACCAGGCTGGAATCGGCATCACTCAACAGTGCGAGCCAGGCCTGAATATCTTCGGAGGCCGGACAGGTTTGTCCGCAAGGTGGCCATTTATTTTTATAAACAGGCAGCTGGGTAGCCCAGTCACCGGTGCGATAAGCTGTGCTACTGCCGGGCTTAAAAGATAAACGACTCATGTTGAAGACCTCTTCATACCTTGAGCATAACCACCGCGTCCGTGACGTTGGACCTGGGTAGACGTGTCGGTGGTCCATTCGGTCTCGGCATCAAGCAGGCCGTAGCGTTGAATTCGCGCATCGGCCAACGCCTGTAAATGACGGATCTCGGTCGCACCATTTTGGCTGCCAAACAGATGTTTAAAACGTCCCTGCAATTTCAGGTAATCTTCAATCGGTCGTTGTTGCGCCAGACGCATCACGCTGGTGACCGAACCGTGTTCCAGTTCGACCAGAGGAAACAGACCGGTCTCCACCGCCAGTCGTGATACTTCGATGGTCTGCGCCGCGTCGTGGTTCCAGCCCAATGGGCAGGGTGACAATACCTGTAAAAAACGCGGCCCCTTGATCTTGATGGCTTTTTCTACCTTGGCCTTTAGATCCGGAAAATAGGCAACCGTCGCCGTCGCCGCATAGGGTAGTTGATGTGCGGCCATGATCGACAGCACATCTTTTTTCAGGTGGTGCTTGCCCTCACTCAGACGACCCGGCGGTGAGGTCGTGGTGCGCACCGCATGCGGGGTGGAACTGGATCGCTGCACCCCGGTATTCATGTAGGCCTCGTTGTCATAACACACGAACAAAACATTATGGCCCCGCTCGATCATGCCGGACAGGCATTGCAGTCCAATATCAAATGTGCCGCCATCGCCGGCCTGGACCACCACCGGGGTATCCTTGCCACGTGCACTCAACGCGGCTTCCACGCCCGAGGCCACCGCCGCGGCATTGGCAAACACCGAATGCAGCCAGGGTGCCTGCCAGGCAGATTGCTCATTGTGAGTCGTAAAAACCTGCAAACAACCCGTAGCATTGATGTAGATAGCACCAGGACCAATCAGATCCGTCACCATGCGCGCCGCCATCGCTTCACCACAACCCGAGCAGGCACGATGCCCGGAAGTCAGTACATTGAAACGAAACTTGTCACGCTTATCCAGGGCTAGACTCCTTCTTTTACCGGCTGGTCGCTGGACTCCGATTTGAGTCCGGCGAAACGGCAACGCGTCGAAAGCTCGCTGCTGGCGTTTCGAAAAATCGTTTCGATCTCAGCCACCGTGACATCGCGCCCACCCAGTCCGGCCACCACACTTTCAACCACAACGCTTTGATCCGCATTATGTAGCGCTGAACGTAATTCAGTTGCGACAATGCCATCGGCTCCGATGCTCAGGGCCTTTTCCAGCACCACAATCTGGCGAGCACTAGCCAGCGACTCAATCAACGCCGAGGCCGGGAACGGTCGAAAGCATCGCAGGCGTAAAACGCCGACTAACTGGCCCTGTTCACGTAAACGATCGATCGCATCTTTGACGGCACCCACCATCGAGCCTAACGTGACCATAATCACTTCGGCGCCTTCCAGTTTATATCCCTCTATCAGGCCACCGTGATCACGCCCAAAGGCTTTGGCAAAATCGGTATTGCAAGACTCGATCTCGGTCGCGGCAGAGACCAGCGCCTGATGTTGGTGTTCGCGATACTCCATGTAGTTGTCCGGTTCACTGCCACCACCCAGGGTCATCGGCCGCCCCGGATCCAGAGTACGTGCAAACTC
>UOFR01000002.1_pt1 | contig 7504 bp, 5 predicted proteins | sample 1988501 | NCBI WGS metagenome assembly UOFR01 (sample SAMEA4712194, study PRJEB27164) | hydrothermal vent metagenome | biome: marine basaltic hydrothermal vent biome; feature: marine hydrothermal vent; material: mineral | place: Pacific Ocean | collected 2011-06-14/2011-07-23 | depth 1689 m | reverse complement strand
TATACCATTGCGCTGGATGATTTTATTTTTCATCCTCATCTTACTCCACTGGTGGAAATTGCCGATATCATAAAAATAGATCTTATGGCACTTGATGATGAGCAGCTCCGGCAACACGTCGAAGATTTATCAAAATACCCGGTAAAACTACTGGCTGAAAAAGTTGAGACTCAGGAAGAATATCAAAAATGTCTGGATTACGGTTTTGATTATTTTCAGGGCTATTTTTTCTGTAAACCCGACGTGTTATCGGGCAAACAAACCCCGGCAAATCGACTCGCGCTGTTAAACCTGTTATCAAAAATCAGTAACCCTGATATCGACATAGAACAGATTGAAACTTTGATCATGCAGGATGTGACCCTGTCGTTTCGTTTACTACGCTATATTAATTCATCGCATTACGCCATGGAGAATGAAGTTAGCTCGATAAAACATGCGATCATGTTATTGGGTATTGAAACGGTTCGCTCCATCACCTATCTGATCGTTATCACCAGCATAGACGATAAGCCATTTGAATTATTCGTCACCGCATTAATTCGTGCACATATGTGTGAACTCATTGCCAGCGAAATCGACCAGGCTAATCAATCTCCTACTTATTTTATGGTCGGACTTTTTTCAGTAATGGATGCCATCATGGATCAACCCATGGTAGACGTACTCGCACAATTACCTCTCACCGCTGAAATCCGCGACGCATTGTTAGAATATCAAGGTACGCTAGGACAAGCGTTGCAAGCCAGTATCAGTTATGAACGTGGTGAATGGGATAACATAGATGCAAGTATCGTTACTGCTGATAACATCAGTGAGATCTATTTACAGGCCTTAACCTGGTGCAAAAATTTTCTTGATACACTTGATGCGTTGCAGGCTGCTTAAATTACCGTACCAGGCAAATTGTCACATCACGCGAGTTAATAAAATATTTCCGGTTTCATCCATTTTCAAATACCAACCCGTGTCGACAAAAGTAGTCGCAACCATTTCGGTAATCAAAACAGGCCCTGTTATTTCCTCTCCCACTACCATGCTCTCGCGCTCAATAACATCAACCGGTCGATCAATGCCCGCCAGGCGCACTTCTTGAGACAATCCCTGCTTGTTCACAGATGCAGGGGTTAAAGTTATTTTCTCGCTACTACAAATTACAGCGACTCGAATATTCACCAGTTCAAGTTCTACTTCAAGTGCATGGCCGTAACGCTGTTGATGTAATTTATGAAAAGCCTGTTCACTCGCTATGCTCGCCGGTTCCGATGCCTGGCCTGATGTTTGCCATGGAACATTTATATAGTAGGCCTGCCCCTGGTAACGTAAATCGACACTGTATTCAATCTCAATTTCTGTAGCGGCTGCACCTTCTGCAATTAATGCCGCTCGGCCTGCGTCCTCAAGGCGCGTAAAGTGCTGCCGTAATTCCTGTTCATCACAGGCATTCAGGGCACGAGCAATAGTCTGTGATAAGCGCCGCGACTTTGGTGCAACTAACATTCCCAGCGCAGACAAAACCCCGCCATGAACCGGCACAATGGCATGCTGCATATCAAGTGCCTCAGCCAATGCACACACATGTAGACCACCTGCGCCGCCAAAAGAGACCAGGCTCAACTGGCGAGGATCAATTCCACGTTGTATCGACATCATGCGTAAGGCCTGAACCATGTGCTCATTCGCCAAATTAATTATGCCAAGTGCTGCCTGTTCAATTGATAGTTCTAAAGGCGCCGCTATTTTCTGTATCGCTTCACTTGCGGCCTGTCGATCCAGCGCCATACCACCACCTAAAAAGGCATCTTCGCGCAAACGCCCAAGTAGTAGATTGGCATCCGTCACCGTCGCATGCAATCCACCACGGCCATAACAGGCCGGGCCTGGATCGGCACCTGCTGACTCCGGACCAACTTTTAATAAACCACCGGCATCAATCGAGGCAATTGAACCGCCACCGGCACCGATGGTATGCATATCGACCATCGGAATGGCAACAGGATACGGGCCAATCATGCCTTCATTGGTCAATTCGAGTTCGCCGTCGATCATCGCGACATCGGTCGAAGTTCCCCCCATATCGAACGTCAATAAACGAGTTTGCCCGCAAAGTTGACCAATGTATTTTGCCGCCGCCAGTCCACCGGCCGGACCCGATAACACCATTTGCACAGCCTGTTTGCCGGCCTGTTCTGCGGCGATAGTGCCACCCGAACTTTGCATCACCGAAACCGATGCGCCTGCCACCCCGGAACATAATTTTTGTATGTAACGCTCAACCAGTGGACCCACATAAGAATTTAGCCAGGTGGTCATGCCCCGCTCATACTCCTTATATTCGGGCAACACGTCCGATGAGCGTGATATAAACAGTTCGGGAAACCGTTGACTAATATGTTTTTCCAGCTCGATCTCAAAATGACTGTCAATATAGGAAAACAATAAATTGATCGCAATCGCTTTGGCCGATGCCCAGGAACCGTCACCCGCCTGTTGCAGTGATTCAATTTGCGTCAATAAGGTCTGGATATCTATCTCATTAAGCGGCTCCACTACTGAACCATCCGCATTCACTCGCCCGCCGGTTTCGAGGCAAAATGACTTAGCCACTGGCGCCGGTTGTGGTTGCGGCTGTAAGTTATAAAGTTCACGGCGGGTCTGCCGTCCAATGCTGAGCATATCGGCAAAACCTCGGTTAGTGACAAACACAACAGCGACGCCTTTACCCTCGAGAATGGCATTGGTGGCCACGGTTGAACCATGCACTATATAAAACTGTGCTTCGGCGGCTAATGAATCCAGGCCTAAGAATTTTATACCTTGCAAGATTGCCTGCTCGGGCGCATCTGGGATTGATAAGCACTTATGAATCTTCAGCGTATTCTCGTGCAATAGAACAAAATCGGTGAACGTACCACCGGTATCGATGCCTAAATAATATGTTGAACTTTTCGACATGCGTTATATCAAAATTTACACTTGAAAAAAGAACAAATAGAGCTTGCTTCGATCGGTTGAATGCATATAATTTTCGCTACTGGATAGATTAGAATTTACATATAGATATATAACATAAACTCGTTATCGGATGACTCAAGATACCCTAATTCAAGTCAAGCACCTCAGTCGCCATTATGGTCCCAACATCGCGGTCAACAATATTCAGTTTGAACTGAAACGTGGTGAGGTCGTCGGTTTTCTGGGCCCTAATGGTGCAGGTAAATCCACCAGCATGCAAATGTTAACCGGAAACCTGGCCCCCACCACCGGTTCGATACATATCTGCGGAATTGACCTGCTCGATAAACCCAAACAGGCGAAAGCCAATATAGGTTACCTGCCAGAACAGCCTCCTGTATATAAAGAACTCACCGTTGATGAATATTTGAAATTTTGCGCACGCATCCATGCCGTTGAAAAAAACCGGGTCGCTGCAGCCGTTGACTCATGCAAACAACGATGTGGGCTAAGCACAGTTGGCCAACGTCTGATTGGCAATCTGTCAAAAGGTTATCAGCAACGGGTTGGCATTGCCCAGGCTATTATTCATTCGCCCGCGATTATCGTGCTTGATGAACCCACCGTTGGTCTGGATCCAATTCAGATTCGTGAGATCCGAACATTAATTCGTGAACTGGGCCAGGAGCATGGGGTCATTTTATCGACACATATATTACCTGAGGTACAAATGACCTGTGACCGTGTGCAGATCATCCGCAGCGGTGAACTGGTTTATCAGGACACCCTGGAAGCACTTGAACACCAGTTTACCGGCAGTTGTTTGATAATAGGTTTAGGCGAAGAAATTAGTGCCGACAAGATTAAGACCTTAGCGGATATAAATTCAATCGAACAAATCAGCGCAAAACGCTGGCGCCTCATTTTTGATGATGATAACAATCCGGTAGAGGACATAGCAAAACAGATAGTTGAAAACGGCTGGGGCCTGACAGAATTAACACCTGAGCAAAAAACCCTGGAACAAATCTTTGTTGACATCACAACGTCTGAAGACGACGAGACAACATTAAACCCCGCATCAACCACATCCGATGTGTCAACTGAGGCGACATCATGATATTCGTAATTGCCGCACGTGAAATTCGTTCCGCATTTCTATCGCCCATCGCCTGGGTCATGATCGGAGTGATACAGATTATTTTAGGCTTCATGACCGCATTCAATCTGCAAACTTATATAGAGTTCATTCAGGCCCAGCAACATTTATCAAAAGTACCCTTCGGCGTCACAGATTATGTCGTGGTACCCCAGTATGGATTCCTCGCGGTGATGATGGTTTTTGCCATGCCGTTAATAACCATGCGAGTGTTTAGTGATGAACGACGTAATAAAACACTTGCCCTGTTAGTTTCTGCGCCAATTTCCATGACCGAGATCGTGCTCGGTAAATATGTCGGATTATTATTTATCATAATTGCCATGCTCGCGGTTTATGCCATCATGCCATTGAGTTTGTTATTCATCAGCAATCTTGACTTTGGCCTGCTTGCAAGTTCAATGCTCGGTATTTTTCTATTTATGGCAACAAGTGCCGCAATTGGGCTCTTTATTTCCAGCTTAACTTCCAATCCAATCATCGCCGCCATTTTAACGTTTTTCAGTTTATTATTCCTGTGGATACTCTCGATAGCCAAAGGCGACTCACCCACGGAGTTCAGTCTTGCCGACTTATCATTGTTTCAGCATCTTGAGGCCTTTCAACGCGGAATTTTTAGCAGCAGTGATTTTATATATTATATTTTATTCAGCCTCGCCTTTTTAGTCCTGGCTATTCGCCGTCTGGATAGTGACAGGTTGCAACGCTAATGGAAATTAACAAAAAAACTCGTACTCAATTACGCTTACAAAGCTTCAGCTTTGTCGCGCTGGTTATCGTTATTACTGGCTTGCTAATTCAAGTTTCACGACAATACGATATTGAGTTCGACTGGACCGCGACCGGCCGACACTCGCTTAATGAAGTTAGCATTAAGGTTGTCGAAAAAATTGAATCGCCGGTCAAGATCACCTCTTACGCAACAAGTGATGCTTTGAGTGAGGTACGAACTGAAATCCTCGATCTAATTAACCGTTATCAGAAATTATCAGACAAAATTGAAATAGACTTTATTGATCCACGCCTGGCCCCCGACAAAATTCGTGAGCTGGGCATTCGTTATAATGGTGAAATGATAATCGAGTATCAGGGCCGTAGTGAAAACCTGCAAGACTTCACCGAAATAGGCGTTACCAACGCCCTGCAACGCTTATTACGTAATAACGACCGACATATTCTGTTTGTCAGTGGCCACGGTGAACGTAATCCTGTTGGCCAGGCCAACCACGATCTGAGCATTTTTACTGAAAACCTGTCGAACAAGGGTTTTCAGGTTGCCCCGCTGGATCTCAGCAAGACGCTGGCCGTGCCGGAAAATACTTCGGTACTGGTTATTGCTAGCCCTCAGCTCGAATATCTTCCAGGTGAAACACAAATCATAAAAGACTATGTTGCCAATGGCGGCAACCTGCTCTGGCTAATCGAACCCAACAAGTCAGACAAACTGTCCGCACTCGCCGATTATCTAAAAATATCAATTACCAAAGGCATCGTGGTTGATCTGGATATGTCATTGCTCGGCAATGAGCCCACCATGGTGTTAGGGCAATACCAGCAACATGCTATTACTGAAAATGTGCAATCCATTCAAACCCTGTACCCAAAAGTTATTGGCATTGAAATAGCGGCTCAGGAAGGCTGGACAATTGACCCGATCTTACAAAGCATGCCGCGCAGCTGGTTAGAAACCGGAAAAATGGAAGGCACGATCAAGTTCGACCCCCCATTGGACAAGCCCGGCCCAATTGTGTTCGGTTACGCCATGACTCGCAGCATTACAGAAAATCCTGATAAAACATCTGACCAAACCACATCGGCAAAAACCAAAAAACAACGAATCGTTATTATCGGAGACGGTGACTTTCTCTCCAACACCTATTTAGGCACGCAGGGTAACATGGCCATGGGCGAGAGTATTTTCAACTGGCTAGCTCATGATGATAATTTTATTGATATACCAGCAGCGATCGCCCCTGACAGCAAAGTTTCTGCAGAGCCCTACCAGCTGATCATCATTGCGGTTCTCATAATGATCCTGTTGCCCATCCTGCTGATCGGTAGCGGAGTCATCATCTGGCTGAAGCGCCGTAAAAAATAATGATGACATCAAAAAGCAAACTCAATATTGCTCTATTGATGGCAGTGGCATTCCTGGTATTAATCGTCATCTATAAACCCGGTAAAGATCCTGAAGACAAGTACCAGATTTCCAGGCTGGATAAATCTTCGGTCAACCACATCCGCCTTGAACGCATCGAAGCCGAACCCATTGAATTTTCCAAAGTCGATGGCAAATGGAATATGCTAACCCCATATACGTTAGCCACTACCCAGATTAATGTCGAGAGTTTATTAGATCTACTTAGTTACAATTACCACGCAGTATACGACAAAAACAAAATCGATTTAAAAAAATATGGTTTAGATATTCCACGCGCGACGATTATTTACAATAAACAACAACGCTTTGATTTTGGTAGCACCGAGGCATTAAACAAATATCGCTACCTGGGACACAATGATAAAATGTACGTGGTAAATGACTACTTTCACCATCGCATCCTCGGAGCCGCTACGTCTTTCCTTGACCACGCATTACTACCGGCAGGCCAAAACATTGTTCAGATCAAATTTCAGCATCTAAGCTTAAAACTAAATGATGGAACCTGGCTGGCCACACCTGAACCTGAAAACTATTCTAACGATCAGGCAAATGCACTAATCGAAAAATGGCAAACCGCCCATGCCGCAGGCATCCTGAAATATGATAAAACTAAATACACAGACGCTACGACTATTGGTAACATTGAGATAGATTTAGAGAACAAAGACACCACATTGACTTTCAAACTAATTAAATATGAAAATGCATATTATCTGGCGCGTCCAGATATTAAAATTTTGTATAAGCTTAGCAAGGAACAACGCAGAGACTTGTTACAACTTCCTCCTCCCATTGCCGCTGACCAATTTGAAAAAGACATCAAGGATGCAATGCACACACCGCCGCCATTAATGCCGAAACAACCTATTAATGATACAAACGGTACTACTCAACTACAGTCTCACTGAGATTAACGTAAATAATGAATCATGCCGGAACTTCCTGAAGTAGAAACCACTCGACGTGGCATCCGTAAACACATCGAACAACAAACTATAAAAGAAGTGATTATTCGTCAGGCAAAATTGCGCTGGCCAATCCCTGCAAAACTAAAGAATATTTTACCCCATCAAATAATTCACAGCGTTAAGCGTCGCGGGAAATATCTTATCTTATCTTGTGAAGCCGGCCACGTAATCCTGCATTTAGGTATGTCGGGCAGTCTTCGTGTGCTTGACGCAAGTATCCCTGCCGAAAAACATGATCATATTGATTTTATTTTTACC
>UOFR01000044.1_pt1 | contig 8378 bp, 8 predicted proteins | sample 1988501 | NCBI WGS metagenome assembly UOFR01 (sample SAMEA4712194, study PRJEB27164) | hydrothermal vent metagenome | biome: marine basaltic hydrothermal vent biome; feature: marine hydrothermal vent; material: mineral | place: Pacific Ocean | collected 2011-06-14/2011-07-23 | depth 1689 m | reverse complement strand
TATACCGGGTTTGGCGTCCCGGCAAGTTTTGAACCTGCCTTTTTATTAACCGACATTAGTCTTATTTACGGTAAGCCTGATTCATTAGAGTCCTGTTTTTCTCAGGCCCGGATCCCTTTTTCGATTACAGTTGATGAACGCGACTCACGTAATAAACTGACACGGTTTGTTAAAATTGGGAGTGCAGGAAAGATAACAATCGAATATTCAAAAAAAGAGATATGGGGGAGTGATATCCTTTTTACAAATCATTCACAAAACTATTCTATTGCTATTAAATCTCTAGGGGTGGAATCGCTATGAATAAATCTCCCTTATTTTTAAATGTCTGCGGTATGGTCAATGCTTTAGGTGGTGACAAGCAAACTGTTTTAACGAATTTAATTTCAGGAAATACAGATGGTGTAATTCCGTGGGACAACAAGATTCAGGGCAAGACAGTTTACGTTGGTCAAGTACAGACAGTATTACCTGAAGTTCCTGAACAATTTAAGCAATTTGATTGCCGTAATAATCAATTAATGTTGTCGGCGCTTGAACAGATACAAATAGAAGTCGATCAATTAAAATCGACATATGCTCTTAATCGTATTGCCGTAGTGCTAGGAACGAGCACTTCGGGGATTTTGGAAGGTGAAAATGCGCTACAGGTGAAAGTTAATTCCGGAAAATTCCCCGCGAACTTCGATTATCGTCAGCAGGAGATAGGGACGCCTGCGATCTTCTTACGTAAATATCTAGGCCTGAAAGGATTGGCTTTTACTGTTTCAACAGCCTGTTCCTCCAGCGCCAAAGTATTTGCTAGCGCCAGTCGATTAATCAATAGTGATCTATGTGATGCGGCGATCATCGGTGGAGTTGATTCATTATGTCGATTAACCGTGAATGGTTTTTCGTCCCTGGAATCAGTGTCGGCTGGTCGCTGTAATCCAGTGAGTGTGAATCGCGATGGCATCAACATCGGTGAAGCTGCGGCTTTATTTATATTGAGTCGCGAAGACTCGAGTATAAAATTACTCGGTGTCGGTGAATCCTCTGATGCCCATCATATGTCGGCCCCACATCCAGAGGGCAGAGGGGCAAAAGCCGCCATGCGAGCAGCACTGGCAAATGCTGGACTGGACGCCAGCGGTATTTCGTATATAAATATGCATGGCACGGCGACACGCCTGAATGATGCAATGGAAAGCCTTGCTATTGAGGACATTTTTGGCAGTGAGACTCCGGTTAGTTCGACCAAGCCCCTGGTGGGGCATACACTTGGTGCGGCCGGGGCCACCGAAGTGGGATTTTGCTGGTTATTATTAAATCAATCTGAGCCGGCGACAGGCCTGCCTCCCCATATTTGGGATGAGATCAGGGATGAGATATTACCGGTGATAAATCTGGTCAAACAGGGAGCCCAACTAAAAATTTCTTCCGGTACAGCACTTTTGAGTAACTCCTTCGCTTTCGGTGGCAACAATGCTTCGGTTATAATTGCCCGATACTGATGGATACGGATTATACAAAAATAGAGGTTGAAGACCTGTTGCCGCACAGAGGCGACATGGTATTAATCGACAAAATACTTGAGTACGGTGATGGCTATGGTGTTGCTCAGGTTAAGGTACGCTCGAGCTCAATATTTTATGAGCAAGATATCGAAGGCATTCACAGTTCGATTGGTCTGGAGTGGATGGCACAGACCATCGCTGCGATTGCGGGGATTTCGGCTCTGCAAAATAAAAAAAAGGTCCAGATTGGATTTTTACTAGGATCACGAAAATATGAACCCACTACAAGTGTGTTCAAACTCGATCGAGAATATATCATTCGCATTAATCAGTTATTTCATGAAGATAATGGTTTAGGTGCATTTGAATGTAGCATTCATCATGGGAATGAATTGATCGCAGAATCTAAATTAAACGTATTTGCACCTGACAATGTGGAGATTTTTTTAAAAGGGGAAGGAGTATGAGCCGGCGTGTTCTGGTGACGGGCTCAAGTCGTGGTATAGGTAAAGCCATTGCGCTTGAATTGGCCAAAGAAGGGTTTTTGATAACGGTCCATTACCGTTCGGGTGAAGAGGACGCGAAATCGGTTGTAGATGAAATCATTTCTGCTGGGGGACAGGCCGACCTTATCGGTTTTGATATTAGTGAACGACAACAAACTCGTTCCGCACTTGAAGGAATAATTGAACAACACGGGGCTTATTATGGCGTCGTTAGCAACGCAGGCATTACTCGTGATGGTGCTTTTCCGGCGTTAACGGATGAGGACTGGGATCAGGTTATACATACTAACCTGGATGGTTTTTTTAATGTCGTACAACCATTGATTATGCCGATGGTACGAGCGAAAAAAGGTGGACGAATCATTGCAATGTCATCTGTTTCTGGTGTCATGGGTAATCGTGGGCAAACCAATTACGCGGCGTCCAAGGCGGGCTTGATTGGTGCGGTAAAGTCACTGGCGCTTGAATTAGCAAAAAGAAAGATTACCGTTAATTGTATCGCTCCTGGACTGATCGAGACTGATATGATTGATGAAACGGTATTAAAAGAAGCAATGAAATTTATTCCAGCCAGACGGATGGGCAAACCCGAAGAGATTGCCGGCCTGGCACGCTATTTATTTTCAGATAATGCGGCTTATATTACCCGCCAGGTAATTTCAGTAAATGGGGGCATGGCATGAGTCGGCGTGTCGTCATAACGGGTATGTCTGGGATTACTGCCCATGGTACACATTGGAATGAGATAAAATCGAAGCTTCAAACGGGTAAAAATACGGTCATGTATATGCAGGACTGGGATCGTTTCCCGGATTTACAGACCAAATTAGCGGCTCCCATTCTAGATTTTGAACAACCTGAGCATTACACGCGTAAACAAGTTCGCAGTATGGGCCGTGTTGCCTTGATGTCGACACGGGCGACTGAACTTGCACTTGCCGAGGCCGGTTTGTTAAATGATCCTGAAATTAAGTCCGGTAACACGGGGATCGCCTATGGTTCATCTTCTGGCAGTACCGATGCGTTTAAAGATTTTGGCGCAATGCTGATTAAAGATGCCGCTTCGTATATGAAATCTACCTCATACATAAGAATGATGAGCCATACTGCTCCTGTGAATATAGGTGTCTTTTTTGGTGTAACTGGAAGAATAATTGCCACCAGTACGGCATGTACTTCCGGTAGTCAGGGAGTTGGCTATTCTTATGAAGCTATAAAATTTGGTCAGCAAGATATAATGATTGCTGGTGGGGCAGAGGAGTTGTGTCCTACCCAGGCCGCGGTATTTGATACTTTGTTTGCCACCTCAACTCAAAATGATAATCCTGAGTTAAGCCCGCGCCCTTATGATAAAGATCGAGATGGTCTCGTTATTGGTGAGGGTGCCTGTACTCTTATATTAGAAGAGCTGGAACACGCTAAAGCACGTGGGGCAAAAATTATTGCAGAAGTGGTTGGATTTGGTACCAATACCGATGGTGCACATGTTACCCAGCCAAAAGCAGAAACCATGGGTGGCGCCATGCAGCTTGCACTAGACGATGCTAACTTGCCTACCAGTGAGATAGGTTACGTTAGTGGCCACGGCACGGCCACCGATCGCGGTGATGTTGCTGAGTCACTGGCAACAGAGCATGTCATGGGTAACAAGATACCATTAAGTTCGTTAAAGAGTTATTACGGACATACTTTGGGAGCGTGCGGATCAGTAGAGGCCTGGTTATCGATTGAAATGATGAATTGTGACTGGTATGCGCCAACAATCAATTTAACCGAGGTCGATTCCGAATGTGGTGAGGTTGATTACATCACCGGGGCGGGTCGAGAGATGAACAACGAATATATAATGAGTAATAATTTTGCCTTTGGGGGGATAAATACCTCGTTAATATTTAAAAGGTGGTCATGATTATGATAATAAGGGGGCCTCGATTTTATTGGCCCCCTGTTATTTACAGCCTGGATAAATTCTTTGAAATATTTCTATACAATACTTTCACCCACTTGTTATAGGTTTTATGGATTGTAGTCCCGTCATACTGAAAATTGCTGCTGTCCACGTAGTTGATACTGAAATTTTTGGTATTGTATGTGATTTCGACTTTAGCCATATGTCCGGTGTTAAACTTGGTGGCGTTTACCAGTCCTTGTTTCACTTCTTGCATTTGCCAGCCGCTATTGGTTCCAGCCAGGATTATTGCTCGTCGCATGTCTTTGTTGCTTATGGTAGCTGAGCGACTCTTTACCTGTGCATTATTATAATTCAAAACCTGGTTACTACTGGCGCAGCCCACGAAAAGAAATATGCTGGCAAGCAAAATCAAGGGGGCGTGATTCTTAAACAACATGCGTTGTCTCCTTATAAAAAATCATGTTATTAGGCTTATCGTTTGACGGATAAATTAAGGTAGAACTATATAGTAAAACATTGTCCTATAGGATGATGTCGGCCAAAATCAAGCGGATTTTAGTTATGAAACGATACCTGGTTCTATTAATTAGTCCATTTCTATTTAGTTGTGGGCTTTATCCTCAAACTCCTATGCAAATGAGTAAATTTCCGGCCGCAAAACAACCGGCAAAACATCTGATTGTATTGTTGAGTGGGCGAGGTGCTAGCGATACTTATTTTGAAGATAATGAGTGGGTAGAAATAGCGCGAGAACAGGGGGCTGATGTCGATTTTATTGCACCTTACGCACATTTTGGTTATTACATGACCCAAAGTCTGGTATCGCGTTTAAACGAGGATGTGATCATCCCGGCAAAGCAACACGGTTATAAGACCATATCGATTGCTGGGATTTCTATGGGGGGACTAGGAGCAATCTTGTACAGTAATGAGTTTCCAGACGATATTGATCGAATTTACCTGGTATCGCCCTACCTGGGTAAAGATGATGTTCACCAGCAGATTCGTCAGGCTGGTGGACTTGGCAAGTGGCAACTCAAAGAAGAAAATGCTGATGACTGGAACTATTTAATCTGGCAGCGTTTAAAGTTGATGCTTGAGGATCCTGAAAAGAAGAAAAAAATATTTCTTGGTTATGGTAAACATGATCGATTAAACGGACATAATCTGCTGGCTCAGTCATTATTGAAAAGTCAGGTGATTACCATCGGAGGAGGGCATAAGGATGAAGTGTTTTCTGAAATCTGGAAACAGATGTATGAAAAAGGGTTTATGTAAAATATTTTTGAATGATTATTTATTATCATTTATCGATATAAATATTAAAACAATAATCGAACCGATATAGAATATAAAATGGTTATGGCAGTGGAGCGTTTTGGTGTTCGTCGCTGGTTCATTATTTATTTCAGCTTGTTACGAGGTTTTTAATTCAAGCAAACATTGATTTGGTGATATGTTAATAGCTAAAATTCTACGCACTAACAATATTATTGATAATTAAATAATGCTGGATTTTCAGGGTAAATTTTGTTCCATAAACAAATATACATTATAGGCGTTGCGTCGGTTTGCTTCGTCAAAAGCCGGCTGAAACATATATTCACCCCAGTCAATTTTTTCATATGCTTTAGCAAAAGGGATCCAGTCTTCCACCGCCTTTTGCATATTATCTTTTAAAAGCGAAAGATAATTATAGGTTGATTTAACCAGCGCGTTAGGGTCTTTGGCTAATGGGCCATGGCCGGGTAAGACGGCAGAAACATTTACATTCCGCATATTGTCGAGCTCTTTTAACCAGTTGAATATGTTGGCGCGGCCAATGAATGGAATCCTGCCTTCAAAAATAAGGTCACCCGAAAATAAAACATTATCCGGCGCAACCAGCATGGTCAGGTCTCCTTCTGAATGTGCATTTCCAAGTGGTGTTAGTTTGAAATCAATACCGCCCAGACTAAACTGATGATACTTATTTATATATTCGTCTGGGGAAACAATATGAGTAGTATCATCAATCCACGGTTTTAATTCACTGCGGCGAGTGGCCAGTAAATTTTCAGCCAGATCCGAGCCCAGGTAAACACGAGCGCCTTGAGGTGCAATAATTTTAGCGCCCAGTTCTTTAAACACCTGCAGGCCGTAGATGTGATCCGCATGGTAATGGCTGACCACGACATATTTAATCGGTTTATCAGTCACCTTGCGAATTTCGTTAAATAATTTTACTGCCAGGGAGGGTGTGCCTAAAGCATCAAATACTACTACGCCTTCTTTAGTGATCACAAACCCGGAATTGGAAATAAACCCCTTATTTTTTGTCGCAGCACCGGCCTGACCTTGCACAAAATATACATGATTTGAGACCTTAATTGCTTTGAATACAACATCGACGTCAGGGTAACTAGTGGATAATTCTGGTTCGGCCTTCGCACTAATACTAAACGAAAATAAACTAACTGAGAAAATAACTATATTAATAAATGACATTGGATTCTCTTTAATTATATATAGATAGAGGCGTAAAGGACGCTTAAGTTCCGGATATTAATTTGGTCACAAGATTCATTGGGTGATAAGCTAGTATAAAGGCTGATTTGAAATGACAGCATGGGTACGTGGTACCAATATTTGATATCCAGCTGCGAATTATAGTTCACTATTTACCCACGAGCAAACAGGTTGTTTTTTACTTAAGCCGATGAATTTTTACAGATTTTCAAGTAAAACGCGTCAATATTCTATGGTATTGGTAATCTGGTTAAAATACAGCATGCGCTGTTATGAACTTATTTTAGAACGGGCAGGTTTCATACCTCCACAGTTTCATAGAGAGTTAATCTAATGAGTAGTACCAAAAATAATCAGTATTTAATTAATAATATTGACTGGCTACAACAGAATAAAGTTTTGAATACTCTACCGGAGAGCAAAATTGGTCTGGAAAAAGAGACGCTACGGGTTGGGCTCGAAGGGAAGATATCTCAGTTACCCCACCCAGCGGCATTAGGTTCTGCATTAACACATGCTTACATTACCACTGATTACTCCGAAGCGTTAACTGAATTTATTACTCCACCGTTAAATACGATTCAACAAGCATTGACCTTTCTAAATAACACCCAGAAGTTTGTTTACTCTAAATTAGAGGATGAAATTCTCTGGGCAACCAGTATGCCCTGTGTGGTTGCTGGGGAAACTAGCATACCCATTGCTGAATATGGAAGTTCTAATGTAGGAAAAATGAAAACGGTTTATCGTAAAGGGCTTGGCCACCGTTATGGCCGGGTCATGCAGGTGATTGCGGGGGTACATTATAATTATTCATTAAGTGGATCATTTTGGTTGAAGTATCAAAGTCATAGAGAAAATGCCGATGAATTATCAGAATTTATATCTGATCAATATTTTTCGTTATTAAGAAATTTGTTGCGCTATGGTTGGGTGGTTCCATATTTGTTTGGTGCTTCTCCAGCGGTATGTAAATCATTCCTTGGTGGGCAGTCGACCAATCTGGAACATTTTGATGTTAATACTTATTACCACCCTTATGCGACGTCATTGCGCATGGGGGATATTGGTTATCAAAATAACAAGGAAAGTGAATCAGGAGTGAAAGCAGACTATAACTCTTTAGAAAAATATGTTGAAAGTTTAAAAGTTGCAACCGAAACGCCGTTTCCAGGTTATGTCAATATTGGAATAAAGAGTAATGGTGAGTATCAACAGTTAAATACGCATATATTACAAATTGAAAATGAATATTATAGTACGGTTAGACCAAAGCAAATATTGAATTCAAATGAAAAGCCTTCGTTGGCGTTAAAGAAACGCGGCGTACGCTATGTTGAGTTAAGATCGATAGATGTAAATGCGTTTGAACCGTCCGGTATAAATGAAGAACAAATGTATTTTATTGAAGCGTTTATCCTGTTTTGCCTGTTTCAGGAGAGCGGTTCTATAAGCAGACAGGATCAAATAGAAATTGATCGTAATGAAATAGAAACAGCACATTATGGGCGCAAACCCGGGTTTAAATTAAAACAAAATGGCATGGATAGATTTCTCTCTGAATGGGGTGTGGAGCTGTGTGATGAAATGGCGTTGATATGCAGCGCACTAGACAAAGCAAACGAGACAACAAATTATTCAAAATCATTAATGGTTCAGAGAGAAAAATTTATAGATTCAGACAAAACACCGTCGGCTAGAATGTTAGCTGAAATGAGAAGAAAAAAAGAAGGATTTTATCATTTTGCATTAAGGTTATCTCTTCAGCATAAAGAGTTTTTTGATGAATATTCACTGAGCGATGAAAAAAATAGTTTTTTTAACGAGAGTGTTAGTTCGTCAACTAAAATGCAAAAAGAGATTGAACAATCAGATTCGATATCATTTCAAAAATATCTGGAAAATTATTTCTCACAAACGTAATGAATGCTGCCCCAATGGGGAATCCAGGATAGC
>UOFR01000050.1_pt1 | contig 8520 bp, 10 predicted proteins | sample 1988501 | NCBI WGS metagenome assembly UOFR01 (sample SAMEA4712194, study PRJEB27164) | hydrothermal vent metagenome | biome: marine basaltic hydrothermal vent biome; feature: marine hydrothermal vent; material: mineral | place: Pacific Ocean | collected 2011-06-14/2011-07-23 | depth 1689 m | reverse complement strand
TGGCAACAACGCCAACAACAGATGCATCCCTCGACTGATGAGATGGAAAAGCGTCGTAAGGATTATGAGCAACGTCGTCAAGACTACGAACAACAACAAAAGCAGTGGGCCGAGCAGCAGCAACAGGCCTGGCAACAACGCCAACAACAGATGCATCCTTCGGCGGAGGAAATGGAAAAGCGCCGTAAGGATTATGAGCAACGTCGTCAAGATTACGAACAACAACAAAGACAGTGGGCCGAACAGCAGCAAGAGGCCTGGCAACAACGCCAACAACAGATGCATCCTTCGGCGGAGGAAATGGAAAAGCGCCGTAAGGATTATGCGCAACGTCGTCAAGACCGTGAACAACGTCAAAAGCAATGGGCAGAGCAACAACAGAAGTTATGGCAGCAACATCATAAAAGGCAACCTATGCAGCCTTATGCATTAAATCATCGTCGACCCGCACCTGGAGCATATCCTCCACCCTGGTATAACCGCGGGCCACGTTGGTAATCGATAATGATTAAAGAGGATCTCAATGAAACATAAAATTTACATTTCTATTGTAAGTGGCTTGCTTCTGCTGACCGGTATATCTATGCAACTATATGCCGAGCCAGGCCAGAGGCACGTGCAGGGTGTATCGTATTCCTATGATCATTGGCCACACCGCTGGTCTTCCGCTATCCATCAGCAACAGGATGCTCGCTTTCCGAATCGGCAGCAATCGAAACAGTCAGCCCAACGTATGGAAGAATCGATATCAGAGCGTGACTTATTCTATTTACCATCTTCAGACCGCCGTTATGGTTTTGCTTCCCCGGGTAGTCATGCCGATGGACGTTTACCACGCAACCGTTATCTGCGAGAGATGCGAAGAAGTCCGCGCGAGTCGGCTTATGCTTATCACCCGATGCAACCTATGTATTTTAGTGGTCATTTTGGATCTGTATATGGAGGCGTTGGTATGAATTCGGCTGTGGGTGGTTTTGATCCGGTGATGGGCATGCCCGGTAATGGAATGCCATTTATGCCTGCAGCACCTTACGGTTATCCAGCACTCGGATTTCAAGGTGGAGGATATTTTGGTACGCCTTATCCCAACTGGTAATACGGAGTTAACAATCAACATGTCTTGATTTGATGGAAAGAAGTAAGAAGGTGATGAAACAGGAAATATTTTTTATGTGTGTAATAACAAATGGTTCACTCTTTGTTCGTTATTACACTTCTAACAAAAGAGTGAATGGTGGCATGGATAACCATGCTGATTTAAATGGTGTAAGTTAAGGAGTTCAATATGATTAAGTTTAAGAAAGTCGTAATAGCGACTGCTTTAGCCGGGGTAATAATGATACCCATGTCTTCAGCAAGTGCATGGTGGAGTCCATGGGGTGGAAGTCCATGGAGTAATAATGGCTGGGGCAACGGTAATGGCTGGGGTAACGGCAATGGCTGGGGTAACGGCAATGGCTGGGGTAACGGTAATGGCTGGGGCAACGGTAATGGCTGGGGCAACGGCAATGGTCGGGGTAATGGCATGGGCGACATGTTCGGCGATATGGACTTTAGTATGAGAAGTTCAGGTCGCGGCTATGGTGACGGACGTGGTTATGGATATGGTAACGGTCGCGGTGATGGTGATGGACGTGGATACGGAAACGGTTATGGGCGTCCAGGCAATGGCGGTTATCCAGCTTATGGTTCTGGTGGATATGGTGGCCATCCGGGATACGGTTCCGGCGGGTACTCTGGTGGATATGGCGGTCATCCAGGTTACGGTTCTGGTGGTTTCTCAGGTTCCGGATACGGTGGACATCAAGGTTACGGCTCCGCTGGTTTCTCAGGACATGGAAATGCGGGCTACCCCGGTTACGGTTCTGGTGGATTCTCCGGATCTGGATACGGTGGTCATCCCGGCTATGGTTCAGGTGGTTTTTCAGGCTATGGCGGATACCCTGGTTATGGCGGGGGATGGGGTGGATCCTTTTATGGTGGTGGTCAGGGCTATGGCGGACCAGCATATGGTGGTCCAGGTTACGGTGGACCGGGTTATGCACCACCACCAGCCGCACCAGCAGCAACCAAGAAGTAACTTCATGTCTGGTTACGTTGCACAGGGATGTGCAACCAGATATTTCAATAGTTAGTTTAGAAAATACTAAAACGAGAATTTTATAATGCTGAATGTTCGACATGCCCTGTTGGTTTTAATGTCACTGTCTTTTTCAGGACAGGGAATGGCTATGGGTGTAGCGACAGGATTTTCGGCAGAAGCTATTCAAAAAGCACCCATGCGAAAAGATTATCGAGCAATGATGTATGTGAGCAAAGATGCTGTTCGTACCGAATCATTTATTAATAATGTACCGGTTGTCGAAATTATGAATTCAGGTAAAAATTTCCGAGTATTACTGGTAGCAAAAGATAAGATTTATATGCAACAAATTAAGAGTGTCCGGACTGGTAACAAAGGTTTAGAAAAATCAGAAGTTATGAATCCGTGCGAAGGATTAATGAATACAAGTTGCAGAAAAATTGCAACCGAAACTGTAAATAATCGAGAAACTGAAAAATGGCAATTTACAGTAACTCGAAATGGGCAGGATTATAACAGCCTGCACTGGATCGATGTTCAGTACCAGATGCCGATACGTGAATTCTTACATAATGGTACGGTGATGGAATTAACCATGTCGGGTGCAGAGACGCTGCATGGAAGAAAAACAGAAAAATGGTCCATGTTAATAACGCATGCCGATGGTCAAACGATATCCGTAATACAGTGGTATGACCTTGAATTAAAAATAATGACTCGTGAAGAAATGCCGGGAGGTTTTGTTCGAGAGTTAGTCAATATCAAAACAGGTAAACAGGATAAAGATCTATTTGAGATACCTGCAGGATATACGCAAGTAGAAAAACTCCCTGATTATTTAAATATGTCGTCAGGATATGGGCAAGCCAATCCGATCCAACATTAAATTTGTGAAAAAATTAGCTTAAATAATATGAAGGTTCAATATACATGAGCAGCAAGGGCAAAAAAGGCCAGATAACGGTGATTGCGAATCTGAAGGGAGGGTCGGGAAAAAGTACAGTGACCTTTAACCTTGGTTTATGGCTGCAAATGAAGGGGCAACCGGTTGTTGCCTATGATCTTGATCCGCAATGTACGCTTGGTGATGTCGCTGAAGTTCGCCGAGAAGAAGGATATGCACCACCATTAGTGGTTTATCAGGATACGGACAGGCTCAAAGATATTTTACGAATGCACCCTGGGCAGGTTCTGGTTGATGTAGGGGCTGCGAATATGGAGGCGATGAAAGAAGCAATTGTTAATGCCGACCGTGTTTTGATTCCAGTCCCGCCCAGTCAGCCTGATGTATGGGCGACACAACGCTTTATAGGAATCGTCAACGATGCAGTTAAAAATAATAATGGAAAAAATGGTGTGGGACCAGAGTTATTGGCCTTTGTTAATCGTGCCGATACCCATCGGGCAGTGCGTGAGTCCGATGAAACGGAAGAGGTCCTGGCCCAGTTAGATGGGATTAAATTGATTCCTCACCGCCTGTGTCAGCGAACGATCTATCGTCGATCGTTAAGTGAAGGCCTGGGTATCTTTGAACTATCACGGCGTAACAAAGCAGTTGAGGAATTTTCGATGTTTGCAGATTTTTTATATCCAGATATCAAAACACGTAAAAAATTAAATAGTTGAGGTTAGATAAATGAAATTGTTACGTAATATATTAAGTCATGGTTTGCTTATCGTGTTTATAGCAGCGCTAGCTCTTGTTTATGTCTACCGTGCTCAATTATTTCCAGAAAACATAACGAGCAAAGTTGATTACTATGTAGATGAAGCTCTGACGTGGATAGGCGTGTTCCCAGGAGAAAAACAGCTGGCACAAGATACGGTTGACGAGGTAGTGGAAGAGCAACCGGTTTCCACTACAAAGGATGTACTCGCACTCGAACAAACATCTGATGCGGACGAAAAAAATACAGCCATGCATATGATGGAGGAGACTTCAGAATCTCAGGAAGAGCGAGAAGAACAGCCTCCTGTTCAAAGTCAAATGATGCCTGTCCCTGAAAACGATGAGGAAAACGTCGTTGAAGATACTAAACCTGAAATACACGCCATGGAGCAGGAAAAAAGTGATGAAGTTGAAGGCGCGGCTACAGATCAGTTAGCCGCTGGCACAGCACAGGATGAATTATTAAACCGGGCTCGTCTTGCATTTCAAAATGGAAAACCAGATAAGTCAACTCAACTGTATAAAGAATTAAGTGAATTAAACCCGGATAATCCAGATATTTACGGTGAAATGGGTAATGTTTTTTATTCGCAGGGAAAATGGAAACAGGCCGGAGTTGCTTTTTATGAGGCAGCAATATGTCTACTAGATAAAAATAAAACCGAGCAAGTGCCATATTTATATCGTGTTATTCAAGGGCTTGATCCAGAAAGTGCAGAAAAATTACGAAGTAAGCTTCATTGAAGTATCAAATTTAAGAGGTAGTTATGACTGATAATAATAAATGCGACGAAAGCAAAGAAGGATGCACAGGTGATCCAAAGAATTGTGAAATCGATCCATCCGAGTGTGGTCAGAGACAGACAAAAAACAAGGCACCTACGGCTACAGATATGGAAGATTGCCTGTCACGGAGCCTGGATACTTTATCAACAACGTTTAAGGCCAGCGCCAAACGCTGGGAATCGATCGTATATCCTTCTCTATTCGCCTTTATTTTACTGGCAGCGTATGGGTTTTATCTTATTTATAATCTGACCAGTGATGTCAGCAAGATTGCGCACCATATGGAATCGATAGCGACCAACATGGGTTCAGTGTCACAGAATATGGTGTTATTGACTCAGACAGTAGATTCTCAGTCATCATCAATGAAAGAGATGACGGTTCATATGCGGCATATGAGTATGTCGATGGGGCAAATGCGCTATGACCTGTCAGTTATGAACAACAGTGTTTCACGACCAATGCAATTTATGAATACATTTATGCCCTGGTAGGGAGGGAAGTGATTATGTTTGGAGCGAACAGTGAAATTAAACATCATTTGCAAAAACTTGAAACTCATTTGCAAAATGAAAGCCCATTACTGGTGGATGCGGTAAAAGGCTTTCGAAATTTAGATGCCATTGGTTACCGTCTGGGTTTGCTGGATCGCGATCAGTCATACGCGACGCAAATTCCCTGGTGGCCACTGGTCTCGATCCTGGGTACTTATTCGGCTGGGAAATCGACATTCCTGAATTCATATCTTAACTGTTCATTACAGGACACCGGCAATCAGGCCGTCGATGACAAGTTTACCGTGATCAGTTATTCCAATAATGGCGAGTCACGAACTTTGCCAGGCATTGCGTTGGATGCCGATCCCCGTTTCCCCTTTTTTCAGATGGCGACCGAGCTGGAAAAAGTCGCACCGGGGGAAGGCGCACATGTTAATGCCTATTTACAACTCAAAACCTGTCCGGCAGAACAGGCCAAAGGTTATATTTTTATTGACTCGCCTGGATTCGATGCTGATGCACAACGAACATCTACTCTCAAGATAACGGACTATATAATTGATCTGTCTGATCTGGTGTTAATATTTTTTGATGCGCGCCATCCTGAAGCCGGTACCATGTCAGATACGCTCGAGCATCTGGTCGCCGGTACTATTTCACGAAAAGATTCGAACAAATTTATTTATGTCCTCAATCAGATGGATACTACCGCCAGAGAAGATAATCCTGAAGAGGTGGTGGCCGCCTGGCAAAAGGCATTAGCTCAGGAAGGTCTGACCGCGGGTAAATTTTTTACCATTTATAATCAGGATGCGATCGAAGACGTCAATGAAACTAATGGGCAAACGCGATTACACAATAAGTGCAAAAAGGATATGGATGAGATCGTTGATCGTATTCAACAGGTACATGTCGATCGTATATACCGGATCCTGGGCAACCTGGATAAAATGACACGTGACATTGAGCAACACACTATTCCTAAATTGCGTGAACTTGTACGTAGCTGGGGATGGGGTGTGTTGTGGCGTGATGCCGTTGTTTTTGGACTTATTGGTGCTGCAGTTTTAGCCGGGTTACTGGCCGGTGGATTATTTCAGGGCGAGTGGGAATATTCTCCCTGGCTTGCTTCCGGTCTCGATAAATTAACTGAAAATATTTTATACCCCATTGTTGGCGGCAGCATAGCTTTTCTGATTTTATTTTCAATACACCACGGGATGCGCATTTTATCTTTGCGCTCGGTGTTGCGAAACCTGGATAACGACATATATGAAGAAGGTAAAGTAGCACTTAAACAGGCCTTAATAAAAAATACTCGTTTTTTACGGAGCATCTTCCGACCTGATGTGGTGGGCTGGCACCGTTTTACGCGTAAATATCTGAACAATATTCTGGAAAAAACTAATGAATCAATTCAGACACTTAATGATCAATATACACGACCATCAGGACAAACTGAGAGTTAAAGGAGGGAGAGGGTTATGACTGAAGATCAAGAGTCATCAGAAGATAAACAATCTAAACTTAAACTAAAGTTAAAAAAAATGGGGGTGATGCAAGACGAAAATACCCGTCCGGAATTTAAAAGCAAACCATTTTGGCGAGGTAAGTTACCGATTCTGCTTGTGGTATTTTTTGCAATAGGTTTTATCGGCTGGATAAGCCGTAATGATCTAACATCGAATATGTCTGATATGCATACCAATTCGGTAAGCAATGATAATTTGTCAGGTGTGCAGACACCATTTTATCCTCCATCTGAAAACATGCAGGCGAATACACATTATCCGCCACCACCACCCGCCTGGAATCGAGCACCACTATATAATAGTGACCATCGCGTCAACCGGGCTAATCGTGCGATGGGCCCCGCGGCGGGACCGAACCGGCCTGCTTATACTAATCGTTATTATGGCCCTCCACCGGGGTGGCAACCATACCGAGGTTATCCACCACCTGTTTTCTATGGTCAGCCCAATTATTATGGGCCACCTCCAGGGTTCTATAGTAATCCTGGTTACCGCGGTTATAATGCTCCACCACGGCCACCCAAATAGACATAATTATAGTGTGGAAGAATAATAAAATTAAATAAGATTACATGGAGGAAAGCGAATGAAATGGTTATGGAATATTTTTGCAATAGTTGGTGTGGCTGCGATTGGGGCTATGATTTGGGGAAGTATACAATTATATCCCTCTTACCGTGCCTTTCAGGAATTCGATGACAAAGCGCTGGATACCTATATCGACATGGGTAAAAAATTACTGGCATCAGGTAATGCGGCCGAGGCAACCATATGGCGACGTGAAGTTAATAGTGATCTTAGCGTTGAAGATGTTGAGGACGTTATGAAATCGGTTGCCAATGAATTAAATATCAAAAATGTCGGCGAACTACCACTCTCAAAACAGGTAGAAGCCATGACCGGCAAGAAGCAACGTTTCCTTAAGATCTATATGTATTGTAATCCATTAACCGCGGCTAAGATGGTGGACTACAGTGATTCCTTTTCAGCTTATTTACCTTGTCGTTTATCACTTGTAGAAGACAAACAGGGAAAATTCTGGATCTATTCATTAAATATGGACATGATGATTCATGGTGGGAAGCCACTACCCCCAGAATTAAAACCTGATGCGGAGCGAGTACGTGAGGTGATTCTGGCAATTATGGAACGGTCTGCTAGTGGTGAATTTTAGGTACTTATTGGGGCTCGACTTCATTGCTTATTGGAATTTTGCTCCTAAGCAAGCATCGTTTAGAACAACTAAAAATGTCGATTGCGTCACAAATTTAATTATGCAATTTAACCAACATATCGCTATGGCATAATAAAAGTATTTCATATCAAAATAATATACTGCCAAATATCAATGATATAGATTGGAAACTGCATTTAATTTATGGATAGAATCACATAAACTAAGACATTCAAAAAGTAACCGGGATTGTTAAAAAATGTTTCTGGTATTGATCTAATTAATTCAGTTGGTATAGTCGGATAAAAAATAATATCTCATATTGATATATGAAAGATATAAGAGCACGATTAAATTATTGGGGTATATGCTGAATTTTCCCCACATAGAAAATATAATGTCGGGGGCGAACATTTCTAAGCGCAGATAAACTGCATGCTTCCCACACTAAAATATTAATTTACTGGAGCAGTATTTCATTGCTGAATGGAGTCTGACCCTGAGGGATCCCCACGAATTTAACCTCATTCATGATCTTTTTGTAACTCCAAAAGCTGTTTCCAGGCGGATTCGATATCGGCTTTTGATAATCGAATCCGAGCATCGTGAACCACCTGCAAGCCAATAAAAATAACCGATAACACTTTTTTGTTTCGGACACTATTTGCCTGAAATTGGTAGTGTTGTTCTAACAAAATAACGGCCATTCCCATCAGCCATAACACCATCAGGGCCAGTGTTGCGATCAGTAATAATATTTTCAGTCTCTCAACGGATTC
>UOFR01000017.1_pt1 | contig 9602 bp, 9 predicted proteins | sample 1988501 | NCBI WGS metagenome assembly UOFR01 (sample SAMEA4712194, study PRJEB27164) | hydrothermal vent metagenome | biome: marine basaltic hydrothermal vent biome; feature: marine hydrothermal vent; material: mineral | place: Pacific Ocean | collected 2011-06-14/2011-07-23 | depth 1689 m | reverse complement strand
ACCACCTTTTTCCTCTACACTAACTCGCTATGCCTGCCGTACAACAACGTCAAATTATTAAACCATTACCTAGCCAGTTGGCTAACCAGATCGCTGCGGGTGAGGTGATCGAACGTCCCGCCTCGGTGGTTAAAGAGTTACTGGAGAATGCACTGGATGCGGGTGCAGGCCGTATTGATATCGAGCTGACCAACGGTGGCATGAACGGGATTATGATTACCGATAATGGCATAGGTATTCGTGCCGATGAATTGCCACTCGCCATTGCCCGACATGCGACCAGTAAGATCGAGTCGATCGACGATCTGCTTGCCTTGCACAGCCTGGGCTTTCGAGGCGAGGCGTTGGCCAGTATGTGTTCTGTGAGCCAATGGGAGATCGTTTCACGCAATGCCGCGTCTGAGCTGGCGGCAAAATTAAGCCATCAATTGCCAGAGCAGGTGCTTGAGGTAAATCATGCCATCGGTACCAGCGTGACGATTAATAACCTGTTTCATAATACGCCAGCACGACGAAAATTTTTACGTGCGGAGCGTACGGAATTTCGTCATTGCGATGAAGTTATCAAAAGAATGGCGCTGGCCCGTTTTGATGTTGGCTTTTATGTAAACCACAATAGCAAACAAACCCTTCGTTTACCGGCTGCTAGCGATGACTCTGGACGTGCACGTCGTGTTGCTCAGGTTTGCAGTCAAAATTTTATTAATCAGTCATTAACCATCGATTATCCGCATAACAATATGCGTCTGAGGGGCTGGGTCAGTCAGGCCGAATTTTCTCGTCAATCTACCGATATGCAATATTTTTACATTAACGGTCGTATCATTCGGGATCGAGTCATTAATCATGCGATTCGAATGGCATATCAAAATATCTTACCGCCTGGTCGACATGCCGTATATATTTTGCATTTTGAGATTGATCCCGCCAGTGTTGATGTGAACGTGCATCCAACCAAACATGAGGTTAGATTTGCTGAGTCACGGCTGATCCATGATTTTATTTCCAGGAGTTTACGTGATGCGCTCGGCGTCGTTGGCGTAAAGGGTGTTGCTGAAACCAGTGCAACTTATATCAGTCAGGAAACGCCGCTACCAAATAATTCTTATTCTCCAATACCTATGCCAGCCGAATATGAAACCAATGATTCGATGTTCGGCCGCGTACTTTCAATTGTCCATAGTCGATTTGCGCTTACCCAAATAAAAGATCAACAAGTGGACAAGTTTTACCTGATCGATCTGGCTAGAGCGTCAGCATTATGGGTAGCATCGCATTGGCTTAATTCTTATTCACAACAGCAGGTAAAATCTCAGCCCTTGCTGGTACCACAGCGTTTAACATTAACCGATCAACAAAGAATAAATTATCAACTAACTGAGTCACTGTTAATTGATTTGGGTATTCAGCTAAGCGCTGAAACAACGGGAGATTATTTGTTACGTTATGTTCCGAATCTATGCCGAACCTATGTCAGTGATGAGTTATGTATTAACCTACTCAATACCAAATTGCACAGGGATGATTTACAAGATCAAATTATAAATTTGTTAACGAAAACCCGCTTTGATTCATCTAAACTTAATTTAACGGAAATTCTAATCACCCTGTCTGATAAAAACGCATTGCAAACAGTGAACGAATTTGCGGATTGCTGGCGCGAGCTAGATGAGTCATCGTTACAGGAATGGTTCAAGTTATCATCCTGAATTAGTGTATTTATATAAATGAGTAAACCCGAGAAACCACCAATCGTTTGTATCATGGGCCCGACCGCCTCGGGAAAAACTGATCTCGCTATAACTTTATCGAAAAAATACCCAATGGATATTATCAGTGTTGATTCGGCCATGGTTTACAAAGGTATGGACATCGGCACCGCCAAACCCGATGCGCAAACCCTGGCGCATGCGCCACATCGGCTGGTTGATTTTCTGGATCCGGCTGAAGCTTATTCGGCGGCGCAATTTTGCGCGGATGCCTTGCGCGAGATGCAGCAGATTACCGAACAGGGCCGGATACCTTTATTAGTTGGCGGCACCATGTTGTATTTTAAGGCCTTGTTGTATGGTCTGTCGGACATGCCCTCGGCCGATGAAGCTACCCGCGAAAAACTGGTGGCCGAGACGCAGACATTGGGTTTGGCTGCGATGCATGCAAGATTAGCTGAAGTTGATCCAGAATCGGCAGCACGCATACACCCGAATGATCCGCAGCGCATTCAGCGGGCACTGGAGGTCTACGAATTAACAGGCATTTCACTTACCGCGTGGCAGGCAAAACCGGTTGACCCCCTCCCGTATGAACCGATTCAAATTGCGCTGGTACCCTCGGACAGAAGCTGGTTACACCGGCGAATTGAACTTCGTTTTAAAATGATGCTCAAACAGGGGCTGGTTGAGGAAGTTAAGACCCTGTTTCAACGCAAGGATCTTGATGAAAATAAACCGGCGATTCGGGCGGTAGGTTACCGTCAGGTCTGGCAGCATCTTGCCGGCCAGCTTGATTATGATGACATGCAGGAACGGGGTATTATCGCCACTCGTCAACTGGCTAAACGTCAGCTAACGTGGTTACGTTCAATGCCGGATTTAAAGAATTTTGATTGTATTAACAGTAACTTGGAAGATGAGGTATTGAATTTTTTAGAGCGCGGCCACATAACGGAATAACAGGTTATATGCTAGACTATTTTCAGGCATGATTATTAGAATTAAGCATTGCTGGATAATTTGAAAGACTTTATTGATATTATTGGGTTTATTATTAGTACGGCAAAAAACCGGTCGTGCAGATAATTATTATAATTAGAAACGGAGAAAGACAATGAGTAAAGGGCAAGCTTTACAAGATCCATTTTTGAACGCTTTACGCAAGGAACGCATCCCTGTAGCAATCTATCTGGTCAATGGAATTAAACTCCAGGGTCAGGTCGATTCGTTTGACCAATTTGTTGTTTTATTGCGCAATAGCGTGAGCCAAATGGTGTATAAACATGCCATTTCCACTATTGTTCCGGCGCGCAATATTAAATTACCGATGTTTGATGAAACACAGGCCACCCCGAACGATTCAAATCAATAATCTGAGCTGCTCTGACGGGAGACGTTTCCTTGTTTGAACGTCCTACCGGGGGAGAACGTGCGGTGCTGGTTCATCTTGATATCAACCACTCGTCCGATCCCGCCAATCTTGAAGAGTTTCAGGAGCTTGCCATGGCCGCCGGTGCTGAATTAGCGGCGGTGGTCACGGGTTCTCGCCGAGCCCCGGATGCAAAATATTTTGCGGGTACCGGCAAAGTTGATGAAATTCTGAGCTTTGTCAGTAGTGAAGAGGCCGAGCTGGTCATATTCAATCATACCCTGTCCCCTGTCCAGGAACGTAACCTGGAAAAGGCGCTGTCCTGTCGGGTGCTGGATCGCACTGGCTTAATCCTGGATATTTTTGCCCAACGCGCGCGCAGCCATGAAGGCAAGTTACAGGTTGAGCTGGCGCAACTGCGTCACCTGTCAACTCGACTGGTACGTGGCTGGACACACCTGGAAAGACAAAAGGGTGGCATCGGTTTACGCGGGCCGGGTGAAACTCAGCTGGAATCCGATCGGCGTTTATTAGCCGATCGCATCAAACTACTAAAAAGCAGACTGCGCAAGGTTGAAAAACAACGTGAGCAAGGTCGTCGCAGCCGCAAGCGCGCCTCATTACCCACGGTATCACTGGTGGGCTACACCAATGCCGGTAAATCAACCTTGTTTAATGCCATCACCGAGGCCGATGTATATGTGGCGGATAAATTGTTTGCCACGCTGGATCCGACCTTGCGTCGAATTGAGCTAGAAGAAAAACAGGCGGCGGTATTGGCCGATACGGTAGGATTTATTCGTGATTTACCCCACGATCTGGTGGCGGCATTTCGTTCGACTTTGCTGGAGACTCGTGAGGCTGATTTACTATTACACGTTATCGATGCCCATGATCCCCAGCGCAAAGAGCATATTATTGAGGTCAATGCCGTTCTGGACGAGATTGAGGCCTCAGATCGACCGCAGCTAATCATTCACAACAAGATCGATCTTATCGATGAGGCCGAGCCTCATATTGATCGAGATGACCAGGGTAAGCCGATGCGGGTCTGGTTATCGGCGCAATCAGGACTGGGACTCGATGAGCTGCGGCTGGCCATGACCGAATTATTGCAGGAGGCGAGCATTCAGGAATCACTGGAACTGGCGCCGGCACAGGGCAAGCTGCACGCTAAATTACATGAGTTGGGGACGGTTTTGTTCGAAGAAACGGATAATAACGGACATTGGTTAATGAATGTACGAATGCCAGTTCGTATCTGGCGTGGCCTGGAGAAACATTTTCAGCTAAATCAGTATATTTCTGGGCAATCAATCTCGGATGAGCTTGCTCTTGGCAGCAAGGCTCCCTAGAATTCTCTTTTTATAACTATTAGATATTACGCAACGGCTACTGGCCTTTAGGAGCATCAAATGGCGTGGAATGAACCTGGAAACTCCGGGGATAAAGATAAAGACCCATGGAGTAAACAACGTGGCGATGATGGCCCACCTGATTTAGAGGATATTGTAAAAAACCTCCAGGACAAGGTGACCAGCATCTTTGGTGGTGGACGCCGTGGCGGTGGTAGTGGTCGAGGCAGTTCCGGAAACGGCATGAGCCCAACCGCATTTGCGTTAATCTTCATTGCGGTGATCGGTGTCTGGTTTGTGTCCGGCATTTATATCGTGACCGACGGTACCAGAGGCGTAGTGCTGCAGTTTGGCAAGTTTAACAAGACCACCGACCCGGGTCCGCAGTGGTTTCCGCGTTTTATCCAGAGTGTCGACATTGTTGAAACCGATAAGAGTCGAAGTGTGCGCGTTGGCGTTAATAAAGATGAAGCTCTGATGCTGACCAGCGATGAAAATATCGTTGATGTGCGCTTTGAGGTGCAATATAAAGTTAAAAATGCCGAAGACTTTTTATTCCAGGTCGCGACTCCCGAGGTAACGATTAAAACCGCAACCGAGAGTGCGTTACGCGAAATCGTTGGCAAGAAGAAAATGAAAAGCGTACTGGAACGTGATGATGTTGCGCAAAAGACCGGTGAGCTATTACAGGAAATCCTGGATCGCTACAGGACCGGCTTATTAGTTGAAAACGTCAACCTGGATTATTCAGATGCCCCGGAAGAAGTTAAACCAGCCTTTAATGATGTGAATAGTGCGGAGCAGGATCGAGATCGTTTCATCGAAGAAGCACGCAAATATGAAAATCAGGTTGTGCCGATTGCGCGTGGTCAGGCCGCACGTATCACCCAGGAGGCTGAGGCCTATCGAGCTGAGAAAATTGCCAGAGCCAGTGGTGACGCGTCACGCTTCACGCAATTATTGGTTGAATACAAAAAAGCACCCAAAGTAACCCGTGAGCGCCTGTATCTTGAGGCCATGGAAGAGGTGTTAGGCAATAATAATAAAGTCATGATTGATGTTAAAAAGGGTAATAGCTTATTGTATTTGCCAATCGATCAATTAAATAAAAATCGACGCATCGATCTCAATGAGAATAATACAGAATCTGATTCTCAAAACTCGGGAGCTGCGAGCAGTAACCTGAGTTCAAGGGATCGCTCTCGTCATAAATCACGTTCAAGGGAGGTGCGCCGATGAGCCCTCGTCAAATGTTTCTAGTGGTAGCCCTGTTTGTTATCGGCTTATTAGTCTATGCGTCATTTTTTACCGTGACCGAGCGTGAGCTGGCAATCAAGTTTCGTCTGGGTGAAATCGTAAAAGCGGATTATGAGCCAGGCCTGTATTTTCAATTGCCATTGGTCAATAACGTTATTAAATATGAAAGTCGTATCTTGATGTTAGATGCTCGACCGACTGAGTACCTGACCATTGAAAAGAAAAAACTGGTGGTCGATTTTTATGCGAAGTGGCGTATTGACGATGTAAGTAGTTTTTATCGGACCATGTCACGTGGCAATATTAATACCGCAAGACAGCGTATTTTTAATATCATCAATAATGGTCTGAAAAGCCAGTTCAGTCAGTATAGTTTGACGGAATTAGTTTCGGGCGAGAAGTCGGAACGTGGAAAGTTGTTTTCCACGCTGGAGGTGACAGATACGGATAAAAAAACCGAAGAGATACCCGTTTTATATCGAAAAGCATGTCTGAAACAACAGGGACTTACACTTGAAGATGTTATGGACTCGAATGTTGATAAAAAGATAATCGATATTCGAGCCCTGGTCATGTGTATGATTACCGCGCAAGCGAGTGCCGAGGTCAAAAAATACGGTATTTCGATTGTTGATATTCGTATCAAACGCATCGATTTAACCAAGAAAATTGAAACGGATGTGTTTGCTCGTATGCGTTCTGAGCGTGAGCAGTTTGCTGCAGAGATTCGTGCTAGTGGTAAGGAAGAGGCCGAAAAGATGCGTGCAGGTGCGGATAAGCAACGTACCATTGTTTTGGCGAATGCCTATAAAACCGCGCAGAAAACGCGTGGTGAAGGTGACGCCAAAGCGGCAGAAACTTATGCATATGCATACAATAAAGATAAAGAATTTTATTCTTTTTATCGAAGTCTGGATGCCTATAAAAGTTCATTCAGTGGCGACGGCGACATTTTGGTATTGGAGCCTGATTCGGATTTCTTTAAATACTTTAAGCAAACCCGACCTAAGCCTTAAATCTTAACCATTAAAATACCGGGTCGCGTACGTATTCAATTTGAATACCAACGCGGCCCGGGTTTTTTTTGAGTGAGGGAAGATGGAGATTATCTTTATCGCACTGGGCCTGTTCATTGTTTTTGAAGGATTAATGCCGACTCTGGCACCAAAGGCTTATCGGCGTATGTTGGCGGTTGTGAGTGAACTGGAAGAAGGTTCGCTTCGAAAAGGCGGATTGGTTATGATTGGCATTGGTACACTAATAATTTTTATTGCAAAGTCTTAACATAATGAGTAACGAAACCTGGTTATTACCGGAAGGAATTGAAGAGGTTCTGCCACCACATGCCGCTTTTCTGGAAGCGAAGCGTCGCGCGATCCTGGATCTTTATCACACCTGGGGTTATGAGTTAGTTATCCCACCACTAATCGAATATCTCGAGTCCTTGTTGACCGGCACGGGTGACGATCTAGATCTGCAGACTTTTAAATTGACCGATCAACTGAATGGTCGAATGATGGGGGTGCGTGCTGATATGACGCCCCAGGTGGCACGAATTGATGCACACCAACTTTGCAGAAAGACACCGACCCGGCTTTGTTATATGGGTACCATCTTACTTACCCGCCCAGATGGCTTTGCAGCCTCGCGTGCGCCATTACAAATTGGTCTGGAGCTTTACGGACATTCGGGGGTTGAGAGTGACGTTGAGGTCTTTCAATTGATGGTTGAAACGCTGCGGACCTGCGGTGTCAAAGATGTTTATTTTGATTTAGGTCATGTCGGTATTTATCGAGGTCTGGTAAAACAGGCAGGACTTACTCAACAACAGGAGGCGATTCTATTTGATGCCCTGCAACGTAAGGCCAAACCCGAAATTTTGAATATGCTGTCTGAACTCAAGATCGACTCCGCGGTGCGCGAGATGCTGCTTGCGCTAGCTGACTTAAATGGTGGTGAAGCCGTTCTGAATAAAATGGAAGATGTTTTAGCCGCGGCCAGCAAGGACGTTAAACAGGCGATAAGCGAATTAAAAAATATCGCTAAAGCAATAACGCATCGTATTGCCGATGTCAGTCTACATTACGATCTGGCAGAACTGCGTGGTTATCATTATCACACTGGTGTGGTGTTTGCTGCTTTTGCCAGTGGTAAAGGTTCGGCGATTGCTCAAGGCGGCCGTTATGATGGGATCGGCAAAGTTTTTGGTAACACTCGGCCAGCAACTGGCTTTAGCACCGATTTACAAACTTTGTTGGCATTCAATAGCGAACAAGTGGTACAACAAGCAGGCATTTTTGCACCTGCAAGCGATGATGAGCTATTACAACAGGCGATTGCAAAATCAAGAGCCGCGGGTGAACGGGTTATTGTTGAGCTGCCAGGGCAAACAGGGGATGGCAAAGCGTTAGCTTGCGATCGTCAGTTTGTAAAAGAAAAAAATAAGTGGCAAATAAAACCAATTTAAGAAGCTTATTTAAGAAATATATTTAAAAAAAATTAAGGTAGAAATTATGGGTAAGAATGTAATTGTGATCGGCACGCAATGGGGCGACGAAGGTAAAGGTAAAGTCGTTGACCTGTTAACCGAGCGTGCGGATGCCGTGGTGCGTTTTCAGGGTGGTCACAATGCCGGTCATACTTTGGTGATCGATGGCAAAAAAACGGTTCTGCATTTAATTCCATCGGGGATCTTGCGCGAAAAGGTCACCTGCATGATTGGCAATGGAGTTGTGTTAGCGCCCGATGCACTGATGAAAGAACTGGCTATGCTTGCTGAGAACGAGGTTAGCGTTGATGGACGCCTGTTTATTTCTGAGGCCTGTACTTTAATTCTGCCTTATCACATTGCCCTGGATCAGGCGCGTGAATTAGCTCGTGGTAAAAATGCAATTGGTACTACGGGACGTGGCATCGGCCCAGCTTATGAAGACAAAATCTCTCGTCGGGGTTTAAAAGTGGGTGATATGCTGCATCGCGAACGATTTGCAGCGCGCCTGGGTGAAGTACTTGATTATCACAATTTCTCCCTGAAAAATTATTTCAAAACCGATACCGTTGATTTTCAGAAGGTACTCGATGAAGGCCTGGAAATGGCCGAGAAGATACGCCCGATGGTCGCGGATGTCACCGGCATACTACATCAGATGCGCAGCGACGGAAAACAGATCATGTTTGAAGGCGCGCAGGGCACCTTGCTCGATATTGATCATGGTACCTATCCTTATGTTACCTCATCGAACCCAACTGCCGGTGGTGCCTGTACCGGTACAGGTGTCGGTCCGCGTGACATTGATTATGTACTAGGTATTACCAAGGCCTACACAACTCGAGTTGGCGCAGGTCCTTTTCCAACCGAACTGTATGATGGCGAAGATTTAAATGATCCCATCGGTGCTCATCTGGCAAAAGAGGGTCATGAGTTTGGTGCGACCACCGGACGAGCACGTCGTTGTGGTTGGCTGGATGCGGTTTGCCTGCGACGTTCAGCACAAATTAATTCTTTATCCGGGATATGTCTGACTAAAATGGATGTTTTAGATGGAATTGAAACCTTGCGTATCGCCGTAGGTTACGAAGTCGATGGTGGCGAGGTGGACACCCCGCCAATTGGTGCGGATGCCTATGAGCAGTGTGTACCCAAATACATTGAGATGCCGGGCTGGACAGAAACCACCGTTGGTATTCAAAATTATGACGATTTGCCTGCCAATGCCAGGGCATATATTAAAAAGATTGAAGAAGTAGTGGGAGTACCGGTTGATATTATTTCTACCGGCCCTGATCGGGTTGAAACCATTGTATTACGTGATCCTTTTAAGTAATTATTAATGCCAGGACGCTCGTCCTGGCATGTTTTTCTGTAGCTAAAAATCCCTCAAGCCTTGACGTACAAGGCCGCTAATAAAT
>UOFR01000004.1_pt1 | contig 9797 bp, 9 predicted proteins | sample 1988501 | NCBI WGS metagenome assembly UOFR01 (sample SAMEA4712194, study PRJEB27164) | hydrothermal vent metagenome | biome: marine basaltic hydrothermal vent biome; feature: marine hydrothermal vent; material: mineral | place: Pacific Ocean | collected 2011-06-14/2011-07-23 | depth 1689 m | reverse complement strand
TTGAGGTATTTTATAACCGTGTTAGACGACACTCTTCTTTGGGCTATCAATCGCCAACGAAGTTTGAAGAAGATTATTACGCACAATGTGCATAACTAAGGTGTCCACTTTTCGTGGGTAACATCAGCATATCAAAACTGAAGGAGAAGGGTCATGAGTCATACACTATGGCATCCTGTTAAAAATTATTTTAAAGTAACAAGGTTATTCGTGTTGTTGATGTTTGTTCCGTTAATATTAACGGCCTGCGCAGACAATGATAATGTTTTACCCGATTATGAAGTTAAACGTTTGCGTGTTGATGCTATGAATACAGATACAAATGCAAAAGCAGATATAACAAGCCATAATACAGAGCCTCTTTGGGCTACCGGGTGGCGCTTCGAATTTAATGTTGTCAACAAGGGTGGCGAGAAAGGTCTGGGGCCAAATGAGGATGGCTCTCCGCATGCCTCGATACCCGTTTTATTTTCAGCCACCATTCCTGCTGACAGATTAAGCGGCTGCCCTTCACGATCTACTAATGATATTAGTGTTTATGATGGCCCAGGGTTTAGACAGTTGCAGGTATGGCGCTTTGTACCGGTAAAGAGTGGACCCATTTATTCTTTTTCTAACATATTTGTGACTAATACTGACCCGCCTAATAACTGTGTACTAGAGGACGTGTATGTACATTGGGATGCCAGAAAATCCGATTATGACAATACGATTGTAGAATCTGATTATACTAACAACAAAATGTTCATTAGTATTACTAGCTGGCCAGGACAGAAGACATGGGTTAATGAAAAAAAATCAGGAAGTGATGGTAGTATTTTATGAGATCATTGGCAAAATGTTCTTTTCAATATTCCCAGGTTACCTGTGTTTACGGGGAAAGGATTCTTGACTAAACACCAGGTTGGTCCATACCTTCGCGGTATCTTGTGAACAAGAATAGGGGCAGCCTATTAATACAACATCAGGGTTATGATTGGTATTTTCACAGCGGGTTTTGTTAATTAGTGTAATTCGAGCAGGCGGGTTTAAATATCTGCAGTCCAGTTTTGGTCCAGAAAGAACCTGTTACCTCTCTCAATGGCAACCAGGCCAGTAACTCGAAAACATCTGCTGGTGTGGTGTATCTGTACTGATCTCGGAACAGAAGATTGGGGCATCCAGGTGCAAGAGTAATATTGTAAAAAAACTGATTGAATAGTTTTTATACTGACCCTAATATTATGGTTCTGCCACTTCAGTCATATCCCGATCTGTCAACAACATAAAAACGGGTCGGAACCTAGTATAGTCGTTATTCAATATCCAGCGAGTGAGATTCTGTAATCCACTCGCTGGTTTTTGTCATTCATCCACTGGAGCGGCAATAAAACCCCCCATAACGCAGCTAACTCCGATATAATTAGCGTTAATATATAGCACGAACTAAAAAGTCCTATGCAACTCTCTCAACAAGATAGTCTCCGAATAAACGTCTTACTTCGCCAGCCGCTGAATGCTATACGCATTGATGACGGCAAGATGATCGTCTACGGTCTGACCGATAAAGGCGAAGCAAAAATCGAATTAAATCCTAACTGCAAAGATGAAGTTTACGTTAAACGCGTTAAAGAAATGATCTCCAGTCATGTACTGGGTTCGCCCGGAGGTTATCCCGTGTTTTTAAAGCGCTGGACGCGTATGGGGCAAGCACGCGCCGACAGTCTGGAAAATTTGTTAAAGCTGGGAGAACCGGAAGCAGTGGTTGCGGTGGTCGGCGCAGAAGGAATCACCAATGAAATAGCCCGTCGAGCATGGTGGGTGATGCCAAACAGTGAAAATGCTCGTCGGATGCTGGCCAATGATGATGTTGTAAAGGGGGATATGGGTAAGATATTAGCCGAATTCCTGCTTGAATTTTTACCCTTCGAAGAAGAGCCGCGTAATATTATAGAATCGGTGCGACTGGTGTTGCAGCCGGGATTGGTAAGTGATGACATTTGCAGTGAACTGTGGAAAAAAGGACAGCGTAAAAATGCTTTTTTGGTTGGGTTCCTGAAAACCAGGCAACACACCATACCCGAACAAGCCGATGAGCATAAATTACTGCCGCAATGGAAAGCACAGTTAAGTGCGTTAGCCGACAACAATAATAAATACGCTCAACTGCTTTTAGATATGTTACTTCCAGAAGGTCAGGCTTACTTTAAAACCATCGAAGCGGTGTTAAAAAAACCAGCCAATCAGGATGTGGTGGTTGCGCTTTTAGAGGCAATCGAACTTCGTTTTATTTCGGTGCGGCCTCATACTGAGAAACGTCGAGATATCGATCAAATATTGGTCGAGGCGAAAAACTATTGTGTCGAGTGCGCGAACGATAAAGATAAAAAAGCACTTGATGAGGTGAATGCGCTGGATACTCACCTGAAGACGATGCTGGAAAACCTGATGGTTTTATCCTGTGTCGGTGAGCAACTCGTCGCGCCCATATTTGCCACCACTGACTCGGTGGGTAGTGTGATGCGCCGTAAAATTGAACCGATCACCAAACCCCTGACAAATTGCCTGAATATACTGATGGGCGAATGAGTTTAAACTTTACCTCGATTGCGCTATCGATTGTTGTGATAGTTCCAAAAGAGGCCATGGAACAACATATTGCCGCCTCGCCCCAGGTCGTTTGCAACGAACTGGTTTCAAACATAATGCAATATGAACAACAAAACCAGTTAGGTTATTATCCAGCACTTGATTTTTATATTCAAAATAATGTATTTGAAGCAGATTTAATTGATGCGGTAAACAACATAGCCTGGGTTGTGACCGGCATGGTGCGGAATGAAGTAAAAATTAAATTACGCCCAGCTTTTTCGAATATCAAGTTCGAGACCATTCAACCCATCGCTTATACAATGCCGGCTGTGCGCCCAGCTGATCCAGATAAAGCAGAAAAATTGACTGAACATTTTAGTCTGTCCACGGTCAAATTAAATCTGATCGCAAGCTTAATTCAGAAAGTGGTCGACAAACAGGCGGCACAATCTTTTGCGGCAAATATTGCCCATCGCTGGTTAAAAGATAGTTTTGATGATGTGAATATTACCAGTACGACCGTGGTCGGATAAGCAGCAAAAAACTGTATAAATATACGTGTTTATAATTTTTAACGTTTTGTCAGTAACTTGTGATTCAGATTGTGGTAAATTTAGCAGATACTCTGATAAACTTAGAGCTGAAATAAGCTAAACTAATAAAATATTTTTGAGTCTCTACAGGATGTATTTGCTCGTGTCCCAAACGACTATAAAAAAAACAGCCGTGCGAGATCTTGATATTAGCTCGATATATCAGGCTTATTGCGATGTGCGTGCGGAATCAGAGTCAATCTGTAAGCCGCTGGAGATAGAAGATTACGGGATTCAAACCATGCCCGATGTCAGCCCACCTAAATGGCATCTTGCTCATACCAGCTGGTTTTTTGAAACCTTTATCTTAAAACCGTTCGTCGATAATTATCCGGTTTTTCATCCAAAATACGAACATCTATTTAATTCATATTATGAGCAGGTAGGCACATTCCACCCTCGGCCTGAACGAGGATTGCTTTCCCGGCCAACGGTTGCAGAAATTTACGAATATCGACAACATGTTAATACGCATATGGGCGAGTTATTAGTTAGTTTGACTAACAAAATTTCCAGCAAAAAAGATCAAAATGAGATATTAAGCCGTACCGAAATCGGTTTAAATCATGAGCAGCAACATCAGGAGCTGATGTTAACCGACATAAAACATATTTTTGCCAACAACCCCTTAAAACCTGTTTACCTGGATCTAAAACGGCCGCCAGATTTATCGGCAAGTCCGCTAACCTGGTTAGAGCAGCCCGCAGGTATTTATCAGATAGGTCATAGTGGTGAAGCCTATGCGTTTGATAATGAAAGTCCCGCACATAAAGTATATTTGCAACCTTTTCGCATTGCATCCCGACTAACAACCAATGAAGAATATTTGAAGTTCATTGAAGCGGGCGGATATGAAAATTCAGCCTGGTGGTTGTCGGATGGTTGGAAGACGATACGAACTGAGCAATGGCAGCATCCTTTTTACTGGTCTAAACACAATGGCAGCTGGTCTGAAATGACGTTAGCCGGCATGAGGCCGCTGGATATGCAGGCGCCGATATCACACGTGAGTTTTTATGAGGCCAATGCTTATGCGAACTGGTTAGATAAACGTTTGCCGACTGAACAGGAATGGGAAGTGGTGGCCAGTCAATATGAAACGGCCGGTAATTTCCGGGAGCAGGTTTATTTGCAACCGATCGCAGCTAATCAGGAAAGCCAGCACCAGTTTTTTGGTGATGTCTGGGAATGGACACAGTCAAGTTATTCGCCTTACCCTGGTTATAAAGCCGTGACGGGCGCGCTTGGAGAATACAATGGTAAATTTATGAGTAGCCAGTTTGTGTTACGCGGCGGCTCATGTATAACACCTCAAAATCATATAAGAGCCAGCTATCGGAATTTTTTCTATCCGGCTGATCGTTGGCAATATTCTGGAATCAGACTTGCGGAGACAATCTAATGTCAAATACTTCAGCCAACCTGGACATGCAATTCTATGACTACCATCCTGAACAGTCTGATTTTTATGGTGAAGTTGTAACCGGTTTGCAGGCGACGCCGAAGGTTATCCCGCCCAAGTTTTTTTATGATGAGATTGGCTCCAATTTGTTTGAGCAGATCTGCCAGTTACCCGAGTATTATCCAACCCGCACTGAGCAGGAAATTCTATCCAGGAATGCCCGGGAGATTGCAAAAATAGTCGGCACACATAGTTATATATTAGAGCCCGGCTGTGGCAGCTGTGAAAAGATTAAAATTTTATTAGAAACATTAAAACCCAAGGCCTATGTGCCTATGGATATCTCGAAAGATTTTCTGCAAAAATCAGCCCAGGCTATTTCAGATGCCTATCCATGGTTAGATGTACATGCGGCCTGTGTTGATTTTACCGCGCCCATGGAGTTACCCTTTTGTCCGGACAATGAAAACAAACTTGCCTTTTTTCCGGGCTCAAGCATAGGTAACTTCGAACCCAAACATGCCAGGCAGTTTCTGAGCCAGGTTGTTGACATGGTTGGCGAGGGTGGCGGTATGTTAATCGGGGTCGATCTTAAAAAAGATGAGCAGTTGTTACGGGACGCCTATAATGATAATGCCGGTGTTACTGCTGAATTTAATCTAAACCTGTTGTCTCGCATTAACGAAGAACTGGATGCAAACTTTAATCTTGATCACTTTAATCATCATGCCTTTTATAATGCAGAAGTCGGGCGCATTGAGATGCACCTGGTTAGCCAAAAATCACAAAAGATCACAGTGGGCGATCATATTATTGATTTTTCCAAGGGCGAAAGTATTCACACTGAAAATTCATATAAATATACGGTAAAAGAATTTCAGCAACTTGCCAGCGATGCCGGTTTTATGCCTGTACAGGTCTGGACTGACGCTGACCAGTTGTTTAGCGTTCATTATTTTGAAAATACTGGGGACTAAATAAATCATGTATTCCTCCAGTTCTGAATGTAGTAATTTTTAAATCATGAAGTAAGCCAATCATTATCGCCAGAAATTTATCGCAATAAACACTTCTGTCTTCTTTATCTACAATTTAAATAAACCATCCTCCTATCCTATCATTGCGAATAATGATGTTGCGATAGAAAAGACCTACAAACTCGATCTTGACGCGGGCGAAAATTCACTAATTGTTGTGTATAACACCTATGAATACGATTACTTCTGTACCTTTAAGTGGGTTGCGAAAGCCGGCACGGTATACGAGGTAACCGATCAGGAAAATCAGTATCCACTAACCTTATCGCTGGCATAGAAAAAACAGCTTATGGTCAATAAGGCTGGACCCGGTTGACCCGCAGGCGTGTACTCGAAAGATACGGTAGCTATTTACAACTAAACTGATCTCAATCAGGGCAGGTTTTATCACCTTATGCTATATAGACTGGAGAAGGAGGTGATAACTATGACAATTCTGACGATATTAATCATGGTGGCTCTGCTTGCAACCGTTGTATCGCTTGTCTGGGGTATAGGTTCAATGGCCCACGGTGGTCGCTTCGACGAAAAACACAGTACTCAACTGATGAGTGCACGTGTGATCCTGCAAGGCCTGGTTATTGTATTGATGTTGATTGCTTTCGTTATATCAGCTAATTAATACAATCGTACCTGTCCGTTTGCTTGCTAATAGTGAGCCGGGGGTGTTTTTGTTTTCGAGAATCTACCCCAAGTGTTCTTTCAGGTAGCTCAAAGCTCACCGATAAAGCTATCCGAAACCTTCCGAAATACCCCTGAAAATATCCCAACATTGACTATAACCAGTTGACAAGCTCAGCCTTATATATAACCATATGGTTATGGATAAGCAAGCCTACAAAACCCCACAACCCAATCTGGACGCTATTTTTGCGGCCCTGGCAGACCCAACGCGCAGGGCGATACTGTCGCGTCTGGTCGATGGCGAGGCCTCGGTCACTGAGTTGGCGGCACCGTTTAAAATGAGCCAGCCCGCGGTATCAAAGCATTTGAAGGTGCTGGAACGGGCCGGGTTGATCGAACGGGATGTTGATCAGCAACGGCGCCCGGCCAGGTTGAAGGCCCAACAGATGGCCGCCGCGGTCGGCTGGTTGAATGATTTCAAAGCCTTCTGGGGGGCGAGCTTCGACCAGCTCGATGACGTCCTCTTCAACATGAAAAAAACCAACAGGAAAGGAAACCAAAAATGAGTGAAACAGCCGAATACAGATTAGAACGCCTGTTCGACGCACCCCGCGACCTGGTCTGGCGTGCCTGGACCGATCCCGAACTCTTAACAAAGTGGTATGGTCCCGGAGTCGAAACCATTATTCACCAGTTTGACCTGAAACCCGGCGGCGCATGGCTCAACGAGATGAAGTGGGGCGACAACGCGGATTTTAGTAAAATGCTGTTTCAGGACGTCACGCCACCCGAAAAACTGGTCTGGCATCATTGCTCAACCGATGCGGACTGGAATATCACCGCCAACGCCCGCATGCCGGACTGGCCGCGAGTGCTACTGACCACCGTGACCTTCACCGACCTCGGCGACAAAACCAGTGTGCTGTTGACCCAGGTACCGATGGAGGCCACCGACGCCGAGATAGCTTGCTTTGCCGAAATGATGGCCGGAATGGATCAGGGTTGGGGCGGCGGATACGCCATTATGGATGAGTTGTTTGTGGAATTACTGGCGGACGTCACCAGCGATGAATAATGAAACCGTAAAGAAAGTTCACTGGAGTTTCTGGTTAATCGGCGCGATAGCGTTGCTCTGGAATGTGATGGGCAGCCTGAATTTCTTCATGCAAATGAATGCCGACATCGTCGCGGGCCTGCCAGAGACGCACCGTGCGATCATCGAAGGCCGGCCCATCTGGGCCACCGCAGGATTTGCGCTCGCCGTGTTCGGCGGTGCATTGGGTGGCTTACTCCTGTTGTTCAGGAAATCGATAGCGATTCATTTGTTTATCGCATCGCTACTCGGCGCGTTAGTGACCATGATCCATACCATCAACATTGCCCGTTCGACCATCGACTTTAGCTCGGGAGAAATCGCGATTATGATTTTGTCGCCGTTAGTCGTTGGGGTGTTGTTGATCTGGTATTCGATTTTTGCGAAGGGTAGGGGATGGGTTCGCTAGAGGAAATTAGTGATCGTTGGTTGAATTGGAGTGTCTGCATTCGGCCAATAGCGGACACTCAGAGCTAGATTGTTTATTATTTTACTTTGTAAAATATTATTCTTGTTCACCTTCTGACTCTGAGCTTCCCATCATCATATCGTAATGGGCAATATGATTTGTTTTTTGGAATATCTCCCTAAATATTTGGAGATATGTATCTACTGTTGTATCAGCATTTGATACATATAGGTCATCATGCACAGAATGCGATCCATCATTAACCCAGGAAAATAATGACTTGCATATCAGTCGATTTCTCCCCTCAAACTTTGTGCAAATCTCATCAGGATCGATACCACCGAGTATCTTGAAATAATTTTCCAGAATACGCCGTAAAGTATTCTGTATCGTAAGGCTGGATACATCCGGCTTTTTCACCTCCGTCCACAGTAATTCGTATGAAGTCTTGATTGGATTCGTATTCTGTTTCTCTACTTTCGTCTGTGTACCTGACTTGCGTACAACCCAGAAGGTCTCCTCATTCATGACAGCGTCATGTGGTCTCCTGGCATTAAAACTGACTTCTTTATGGAAATAAACATTATGCGTAAATACAAAAATCTGCTTTATATAGCCATTCCCAGCTCTAACATCCTCAAACAAGCCTTTAATCAGGCTGCTCACAATAAACAGAACATCACTATCCAAACTGGAAACTGGATCATCAAATACAACAACACGATTGCTGGTAACACCACTTTCCGAGTTACTGCCTTTCAATAAGTGATAAAAATACAGAAATGTAACAAAGGTCCGCTCCCCCTCACTTAATGTAGTTTTGGCATCAGCACCATCAGCCCGAACAAGTTTGTAAAATCGGTCTCCCTCTGCTTTTTCAAGTAAAAATCCATGAAATCCAAAAGAAGTTAATAAGGCATTGATGCCATCAATCGTTGGCTGAATACTGGTGGTTTGCTCTTCTAAGCTTCTAACCTCTTGTGCTTTTTGCTGTTTCTCAGATGTCTTTGTGCTGATTTGGTTACTAAGTGATGTAATGGCCGTATCCAGTGCTGTCTTCTTTGTACCGTAGTCGGTCAGATCTGCTTTAAGCTCCTCTAGCACATACTTCCACACCTGAGCAGTGAGGGTCTGGCGCTCCTGAACAATATTTTCAACCGTGGTGTTATGTTCATTAATGAGGGTATTGGCATCACCGGCTACCGTCGTTATTGCACTAACGGCATTAACAATGGAATCCAGATCAATGACTTGACTGGGTTCTTTCTTCTTACTTGCCAACTTCTGAAGGTTACCGGAAATGATTGAGTCCAGAAGTTGTTTTTCCAGCTTAAGTTTTTCAATGTCAAGGTAACGGGAAGCTGTAGAAATAATACTCGCAACTTCCTGTTGTAGACGAGCAGCATCTGTTTTGTAATTAGTTTCTAGGTCACTAATAGCCCTGGTATCAGCATCAAAAGCTTCATCGAAATACTCTTCCAGGCTATTAGCAAAGGCTTCTTCCGTTTTCTGCTGGCAGAAGGGGCATAAACTTTCATTTGCTTGGTAAAATGCACGCCCCTGCCGCACCCAGTCACTATTGCCTAACCTGTTAATCATGGCAGCAATATCCACATCTTCTTTACCTAGCACACGCTTGCCCAGCACTGGATCCGTTTCATGCTGTACCAGAGCTTCAGTGTTGATAACAGGTATGGAATTTTCCCTAGTGGGTGCTTCACCAAAGACAGTTGTGGCCCGTTTTTCAAGATCAGCCAATGCTTCCAAAGTAGCTGTATTGTTTGCAAGCTCCTGAAGTACTTTGCCTTTGAATTTGTCTGCACTATTCCGGTAGCCTTCGAAAGCAGCTTTCAACTTTGCATCATGCTTCTGTTTTTGCGCCCAACATTTTTCTTTCAAGGCTTCTTCAAACGCAGACAACTCACCGGCTTTTCCACTTACACCGTCAGCACCATTCAAAGTATTTCGCAAACCTTCGATCTGACCGGTCAACACATCGAGTTCGGAATTAGCCTCGGTAATTTTCCTCAAGACTTCGACATTTTCTTCACCCAGGGTAAAGACGCCT
>UOFR01000016.1_pt1 | contig 9890 bp, 7 predicted proteins | sample 1988501 | NCBI WGS metagenome assembly UOFR01 (sample SAMEA4712194, study PRJEB27164) | hydrothermal vent metagenome | biome: marine basaltic hydrothermal vent biome; feature: marine hydrothermal vent; material: mineral | place: Pacific Ocean | collected 2011-06-14/2011-07-23 | depth 1689 m | reverse complement strand
GAAAAAATACTCTTTGTATTATTTGGGGTTTTTATTTTTAGTTTCATTCTGTCAGCAAGTCTTAACGGCTGGAGTGATAACTCCTATCGAAGAATAGGTAATGTTCTTAAATATGTTGCTTTCTTCCCATTTTATTTGCTCATCCGTCAATATGCATCAGCGTTTAATCTTCTCCTGGCAGGCATCATTATTGGCGGCGTAGTATTTGGAATTAATTCTATTTATGATGTTTTCATCATGAACAATAGTCAGGCAACAGGAATTTATGGACCCATTGTATTTGGCGATCTTGCCGTTTTGTATTTTTCGATCATATTAATCATGTCATTTTTTGATCATAAAAGAATTTTTACACAAACCCCCTATCTCGCATCTCTAATATTATTAGCACTAACTGTTTTTTTATCAGGTTCGAGGAATGCCTGGCTTGCAGCTATTTTTACCTTGTTTGCCGTCCCACTTTTGTGCAGCCAATACATAAAATATAAAAAAACGGCGCTTAGCCTGTTGCTGGTTACCTGCCTGGCTATTATCACCATGTTTGCACTTAACCCGACTATGAATAAGAGATTGAATCTGGCTTATACTGAATTTGTAACCTTTACGACGGAGGGCGCGCCAAAGACTACTCCAATTATGTCCAATTCAATTGGATTCCGTTTAGAACAGTGGCGTGTCGCCTTGATTGTTGCTCAGGGTGCGCCTTTATTAGGGTATGGTGGAGGTAATGCCGGTAAACACATAACCCATGCCGCAGAGAAGGGACTAGGTCATCCTGACCTTATAAACCAACATACTATAAATGGTATAGGAGGATTGCACAGCACCTACTTCGAATCATTAGTCAATGAAGGTATTGTTGGGTTGATTATTATCCTGATCTTTTTACTCTATCCTGCCTATATTTTTATGAAAACACGCAAACATAGCCCCATTCCCTCGACCATCGGTCTCATTTTTATTCTGAACTATATGATCTTTGGCCTGACCGAAAATCCATTCGTCCATGATAATTTTACTTCAGTGTATTTACTCTTTCTCGCGATATTCTTTAGCACGGCAATGCATGAACAATACCAAAATGATATTGCGCCGCATTCGAGTGGATAATAAGTAACACGACATGAAAATTTTAATAGTCCGAAACGACAAACTTGGTGATTTTGTACTTACTTTGCCTTGTTATGCTTTATTAAAAATCGCCCTGCCTGACGCTCACTTAACTGTTATGGTACCAGACTATACCGCTGAAATTGCTCATTCCTGCCCGCATATTGATAACGTTCTAATTGACACTGGCGAGACCTCATTAAAAGGTCTGATTATGCTAAGCAAACAGCTTCGGTCTCATAAATTCGATGCAATTCTCAGTCTTTACTCAACCACCCGAACGGGTATGGCCGCCTACCTGGCAAGGATTAAATACAGACTTGCCCCAGCCAGCAAATTAGCACAGATTTTTTATAACCACCGACTCACACAGCGACGTTCACGCTCAGAAAAACCTGAATATTCTTATAACCTGGATCTAATAGCGAAATACTTACATGACTCGGGGGTTAAAAATATTCCTGAAGTATCCCCGCCCTATTTAACATTCGAAACGAGTATCATAAATCAGTTACGCGAACAATTTTGTCTTAAATTTAAGATCAGACCTGAGAAATTATTTATTTTTGTTCACGCTGGTAGTGGTGGCTCTGCAAATAACCTTAGTCTTGAACAGTACAGTCAACTTATCCATGCGCTGAATAACTTACAGTCTGATAGCGTTTTTGTTCTGACCGCTGGTCCCGGCGAACAAGCCAGGGCGGCAGAATTATCAAATCAATTAAATAAGATAGAACATATTATTTACCATTCAACAGAGGGGCTGATCGCCTTTACTCAGCATATAGCCTTTGCAAACTTATTCATCTCAGGCTCGACCGGTACGTTACACCTTGCCGGGGCACTGGATGTCTGCACGGCCGCCTTTTATACTCGTCGCCGCTCAGCTACGGCATTACGCTGGCAAACACTTAACAGTCCAGAACGACGTATTGCCTTTTATCCAGCAGAAAATGCTGTCCAGGAAGATATGAGCTCAATTGATGTTTCTGCTTCGGCGACTTTAATTTGGGAAAAGTTTCTTAAGGCTTAGTGTTTTTTTCCTGCCAACGCCAAAACAAGACCTTGTTATATTTAACAAACACATGCATACCGGATAAAACCGCGACGACCAACCCAGCATAACCATCTAGAAATCCACGTTTAAATAGATATAACTTAAGAAAAGTCCACAAACTCCTGCCCCAGGGGGTAAATGGTGTTACTGATTTTCCTTTTTTAATTAGTTCTTTGGCACCTATTTCAGTGAAAGAATTAAGCGTATTAATATGCTCAGCAATACTGTTAAATGAAAAGTGATATAGATCACCATTAAGGGTAACAATATTTTTTGATTTCACTTCAACATGGTCGTGTGGATTTGTCCCAGCCCATTTCGCTGTAGTGCGATTAAATAAACGAATTTTCATATCAGGATACCAGCAATAATTTAGCCAGCGGTAAACATAAAATGTCTTTCTCGCCATTCGATAAGCGTCTGCATTATCAAGCTCATTCTTAATTTTAAGGATTGACTCTCGTAACTCTGTTGAAAGACGCTCATCACAGTCAAGTGACAATATCCAGTCATGATTCGCCTTACTCACGGCTAAATTCTTTTGTTCGATATGTCCCAAAAATTCCTGATTATATATTTTATCGGTATATTGACGCGCGATCTCTTTGGTATTATCGGTACTCAGGGAATCAATAATTATTATCTCATCGACAATACCTTCCAGGCTCTTGAGACAATCACCAATTTTGGCCTCTTCATTATATGAAATAATACATGCACTGAGTTTTGCCATTTTTACTAATCTCTTTTATTTAAGTCATCATGCCCGTTATTAATACTGGCAATCACATCCGTTACGCTTATTGTATTTAGACAATTAAGATGTTCCAGTGGGCAGGTACGTTCAAAACAGGGGCTACAGTCCAAATCTTTGTATAAGATCGTTGCCGTGTTAGATAAGGGGGGCGTGTATACCGGATCAGATGAGCCATAAATGGCAATAACATTTTTACCGGTTGCACAGGCTACGTGCATCAAACCTGAATCATTCGTCACAACCTGGCTGGTCAAGGCAATGAGATCAACCACATCAACAAGTTCAGTTTTTCCACATAAATTCACAATATTTTTATTGGCACCGGCTATCGCCTCAGCCGCTGGATTTTCCTTTGCAGAACCGAAGACCCAAACCTGTTTTCCCTGCAGAACAAGTTGTTCCGCTAATTCCTTATAATATTTAACCGGCCACTGTTTGGCGGGACCATATTCGGCGCCCGGCATCAAACCGACAACCGGTTGGCTTATATCCAGCTTCAGTTTTTTCACTACACGTTGTTGATTCTGAGTATCAATTGTTAATTCTGGATTAGGGATTGTCACTGCTGTTGAATGAGGTGTCTCTAATCCAAGTGCAACATAGCGTTGTACCGTTTGTTTTAATATCGACTTATCTAATACGCGGATATCATTAAGTAAACCATAGCGCATCTCACCCCGATAACCTCGACGTTGTTTCGCTTTTGCAAAAAATGGAATTAGCGCGGACTTAAAGGATCGGGGAGTAACAATTGACAGAGAGTATTGTCTTTCTCGTAGCTGCTTGCCCAGCTGATAACGGCTGGCCAATTTTAACTGTTTATGCCTAATGGGCAATTCAACGGCCCGCTTGATCTCCGGCATCCGTTCAATTAATGGCACCGACCAGCTTGGCGCAATCACATCAATTTCTGAGTCTGGATATTGTTGTTTGAGGGTAATGAACAGGGCCTGAGCCATGACCATATCTCCGACCCAGGCCGGGCCAGCGATCAGGATTCGAAATGGTTCTGAAATGGCACTCTCCCTTTGTAACTCAATTTTCGCTATGTTGATTGAGCCATTGCATGTATTCAGTCACGCCTTCTTCGACGGTTTTAAACGGTGCATCATAACCCGCATCGCGTAAGGCCGAGATATCCGCCTCGGTAAAACTCTGATAGCGCCCTATCAAATGTTCGGGGAAAGGAATGTATTCAATCTCACCTTTACCATAATATTTTATGACCGCTTTGGCGATATCATTAAACGGCTGGCTACGACCCGTACCCAGATTAAAGATACCCGACTTGTTCCGATTGCGCATAAACCAGAGGTTGACCGCAACCGCGTCCGCGACGTAAACAAAATCACGACTCTGTCCACCGTCTTCATAACCATCACAACCTTCAAATAATTTCACTACGCCGGTTTCGTTTATCTGATTACTATGATGGTAAGCGACGCTGGACATGGTTCCTTTATGCGATTCACGCGGTCCGTAAACATTAAAATAACGAAAGCCGACTACCTGGCTTCTGGCATCTTTTGCATACCTGCGAACATATTGATCAAACAGAAATTTGGAGTAGCCGTATACGTTTAAGGGTTCTTCATGTTCCCGGGTTTCTTTAAAGACCGTTCCCGAACCATATACTGATGCAGACGATGCATACAAATACGATATTTTCTTATCTAAACAATAATGCAGCAGTGACTTTGAGTATTCATAATTATTTTGCATCATGAACTTGCCATCCCACTCGGTGGTGGACGAACAGGCCCCTTCATGGAAGATGGCTTCGACTTTCGATGCAAAGCTGTCGCCACGATTTATACGTTCGATAAAATCATCTTTATCTAAATAGTCGGCAATCTCACAGTCGGATATGTTTTTAAACTTAACGCCATCTTCAAGATCATCAACCACGATTATATTTGACTCACCCTGATCATTTAACGTTTTAACTATGTTGCTGCCTATGAATCCAGCGCCACCGGTTACTATTATCATTGACTTATCTTCCACCTAAAATATTTTTAATGATATCACTTGTCGAGTGGCCTTCGATGAATTCGATAATATTAACTTCGCCACCATTCTTTTTCACACAATCTCCACCGGCAACCTGCTCGGGTTTATAGTCACCGCCCTTGACCAGGGCGTCAGGCAAGATTTTACATATTAAACGTTCAGGCGTGTCCTCACCAAACGGCACAACCCAGTCGACGCATTCCAGTGCCGACAGCAACGCCATGCGTCGTTCTAAGGTATTAATCGGACGCTCAGGGCCCTTGAGTTTTTTTACGGACGCGTCATCGTTGACCGCAATAATCAAACGATCACCCATAGCCCGGGCTTTCTGTAAATACGATACATGTCCGGGATGTAAAATATCAAAACAACCGTTGGTCATAACAATGCGCTCACCATGTTGTTTGGCCTGGGTAACGACATCCAGTAAGGCATCTTCGTCATAAACACCTCGTGTTAATGACGCTTCCCCGCGCATCGCCTGTTGTAACTCGGCAGGCGATACCGTCGCCGTACCTAGCTTACCAACCACAACACCAGCGGCCAGATTAGCCAGTGCCATCGCATTGGTTAATCCTTCACCCGCCGCAACGGCCGCCGCCAGCATCGCAATCACCGTATCACCGGCACCGGTCACATCAAACACTTCCTGCGCCTTGGTCGGCAAATGGATCGGCGCATGCGATTTCTGTAACAGGGTCATGCCACGTTCGCTGCGGGTGACCAGCATGGCCTCAAGATCAAGATCATTAATCAATTGCATGCCACGAGTTTCAATCTCGCTGTCAGAGATGCAGGTGCCGACCACCGCTTCAAATTCAGTTAAGTTTGGCGTGATTAAGGTCGCGCCTTTATAACGATTAAAATCCGTACCTTTTGGATCAATTAACACCGGTGTGTTTGCCGCTCGCGCCGCATTGATCAGGGCAGGAAAATCTCGCAAGGTGCCTTTGCCATAATCGGATAACACCACGGCACCGACATTGGCCATCAGTTTGGTGGCTCGCTCAATTAATACATCCGTACGTTGTTCATTAAAACCATCTTCAAAATCAAGTCGAATGAGTTGTTGATGGCGACTTATCACCCTGAGCTTGGTGACGGTACGATTACCGGCCACCCGTTCGAAGGCACAGTTAACCCCGGCTGTACTGAGTATTTCTTCGAGGGCATCCGCCGCTTCATCATCGCCGGTGTATCCGATCACATCGATATTGGCACCCAGGGCTGAAATATTCAGCGCAACGTTACCCGAACCGCCAGCACGCTCTTCGGCATCGCCAACCAGCACCACCGGCACAGGCGCTTCTGGTGAAATGCGCGAGGTATCGCCGTGCCAGTAGCGATCCAGCATCAGATCACCAATCACCAGTACCTGGGCTTGTTCGAAATTAGGTAAATTTAGTTGCATCGACGTTCCGCGTCTTATTATTTAGATCAAGTATAGTGAAGTAAATTGCGCTTCAGGATTTTTTTAACTCGTAAATAGCACCACAATAAGGGCACCGGGCCTCACCACCCTCTTCTTCAATCGGTAGATAAACTTTTGGGTGCGAATTCCACAATGCCATGCCATCCATCGGACAATGAGCCGGTAAATCGGCCGGGCTCACCTGGTAGCGCTGCGCGGCATTGGCCTGTTTCTCATTTTTTGCTTCGTTCATAACTCTACCCTTTTATTTTGATCTTAACTGGCTATCAACTCATTTACATCGCTAACATTATATATCTATACGAACGTCAGCCAGTGCATGTATTTTTCGATACGCCCATGCACCACATCAAAGTACATACTCTGTAATTTCTCGGTAACCGGACCACGTGTTCCGGCACCAATTGCCCGACCATCGAGTTCACGAATTGGCGTCACTTCGGCGGCTGAACCGGTAAAAAAGGCCTCATCGGCAATATACACTTCATCGCGAGTAATGCGTTTTTCACGCACCTCGAAACCTTCATCCGTCGCAATCTGCATCAGCGTCTTGCGGGTAATGCCATCGAGTGCCGAGGTCAGCTCGGGAGTGTAGATGACATTATCTTTGACCAGAAAGATATTCTCGCCACTGCCTTCGGCCACAAAGCCCTCAACGTCGAGCAGCAGGGCCTCGTCATAGCCATCGCGCATCGCCTCCTGCAGGGCCATCATCGAATTCATGTAGTTGCCGTTGGCCTTCGCCTTGCACATGGTGATGTTGACGTGATGGCGGGTAAACGATGAAGTCTTGATGCGCAGGCCATTTTTCATGTTGTCCTCACCCAGGTAAGCACCCCATTCCCAGGCCGCCACTATAGTATGGACTTTCAGGTTATCAGCACGCAGGCCCATACCTTCGGAACCGTAAAAGCACATCGGACGCAGATAAGCCGCGTCGAGATTATTCTCCCTGACCGCGGCTTTTTGTGCCTCATTAATAGTCGCCTTATCAAACGACATCGGCATGGCTAAAATATGTGCGGATTCAAACAGGCGGTTAGTATGATCATCGAGTCGAAAAATAGCGGTACCCTGCTCGGCTTTATAGGCACGTACACCCTCGAACACCCCCATGCCGTAATGCAGGGTGTGGGTCAAGACATGCACCTGAGCCTCGCGCCAGGGGACCATCTTGCCATCGAACCAAATAACACCATCTCTGTCTGACATCGACATCTACTTCTTCCTCATACTATATACATTCATTTTACTAACCAATTAGACCAGATTTTTTGCACACCTTGTTGCTGAAGCGCAAATTTATCGGTCGCGACAATCGCCGAAGTCTCCTGCAGCTTGAGCCGATGCAGATGATTTCGGTAAGTCTGATACGTCTCGCTTAAAAATTCCGCATCGGCCTCATTCATCACTCCGACCTGCGCCAGGGCGACCAGCAGGCGGATATTATCCGTCCATTCCAGTAATTCCTTATGCTGGTGACTAAACGCCAGAACCCCATATTGCACCATAAATTCAATATCGACGATACCTCCTTGGCTATGTTTCAGATCAAACTCACCGGCTTTGGCCTTATTCTGGCTCTGTTGCATTTTTTTGCGCATCTCGATCACCGATTTTCGCAACCCATCTATTTCGCGTGGCTGACCAAGGATGTCTCTACGAATCCGTTCAAATTCACGGGCTATCGCCGGATCGCCCGCCACCACACGCGCACGGACCAGGGCCTGATGTTCCCAGCTCCAGGCCTTGTCTTTCTGATAACGAGCGAACGCGTTCAGACTACTAACCAACATTCCGGCCGCCCCGTCCGGTCGCAGGCGCATATCTACCTCGAATAAAATACCAGCCGACGTCATCGCACCCAGAATATGCATCATGCGCTGCCCCAGACGGGCGAAAAACACACCCAGCGCCACCGGTTTTTCGCCCGAGGTCTCCAGGCTTTCAGATTCGCCACTGTGGAGGAAGACCATATCGAGATCCGAGCCATAACCCAGCTCGTATCCGCCGAGCTTGCCATAGGCGATCACCGCAAAGCCGGTATCACAGACCGCACCGTCATGAGTGCAGATGGGTCGTCCGTGTTTGGCGATCAAATTTTGCCAGGCCAGATTAAGCGTCTGATCGAGCACCACCTCGGCTATCCAGCTTAAATGATTGCTAACCTCGGGCAGCGGTAAGGCATCAAAAATATCAGCCGCGGCCACCTTTAAAAAATGCGATTGTTTAAAGTGACGTAACGCATCCAGTGAGCGTTCTTCATCACCCAGCACATCCGTCATGCGCTGGCTTAATTCCTGGCTAAGCACATCACGATTTGGCGGATCGAATAACTGGCCTACATCTAATAGATCATCCAGCAATAATGGATGCAGGCTTAAGTAGCGGGTTATCCATGGGCTCGAGGCACACAGGCGAATAAACTGCGACAGAGCGAGAGGGTTTTCGATCAATAAAACCAGATATACCGAACGTTGCATCACCGCCTCGATGACCATTAACGCCCGCACAAAAGACAGAGCAGGTTGCTCGGTGGCCTGACAGGCACTCAGAAATAATGGCATCAATCTATCCAGGCGCTCATGCCCACGCGCCGATAGATTCCGGTAAGCCCGGCTATCACGTAGCGTTTTAATATGCCGCCAGACGTCCTTCGCATCGCTAAAGCCATTATTTTTTAATAGCTCAAGCGCATCCTCATCCTCGATTTCGCCAAGCCATAACGGAGTCAGCTCCTCGGTGTCTTCGCTGGGTGTATCCGACTGTGGGGCAACGAAGACCTGCTCAAAATGTTCATGCACTCGAGTGCGATGATGTAGTAATTGCTGATTGAAACTATCCCAGTCTGCAAAGCCCATGCTAACTGCCAGACGTTGTTGAGCTATCTCATCGGTTGGCAAACTGTGTGTCTGCTCATCACGCCAGGCCTGTAGTCGATGTTCGGTGCGACGCAAAAAATCATAGGCTGCCGTTAGTTGCTCAATCACAAAATCGGGCAGGATGCTAAGTTCAAGCAAAGACGCCAGCACGTTCAATATGGAACGCGATTGCAATTTGATCTCTCGCCCCCCGTGAATCAGCTGAAACACCTGACCGATAAATTCGATCTCGCGGATACCACCGGCACCGACTTTAATATTCAGCTCTTTGTTCTTACGCTTAACCTCTTTTTGAATCATCGCCTTCATTTCGCGAATCGATTCAAAGGCGCTGTAATCGACATAACGTCGGTAAACAAAGGGTTTTAGGCGAGCTAGCAAGTGCTCACCCTGAGTTTGATCACCGGCAATCACGCGTGCCTTGATCATCGCGTAGCGTTCCCATTCACGGCCGTGAATCTGGTAGTAATCTTCCATCGCATCGAAACTGATCGCCAATGGCCCGCTGCCAAACGGGCGCAGACGCATGTCGACGCGAAACACAAAACCATCAGCGGTTAATTTCGATAAAACGTTTATCAATTGCTGGCCGATTTTTTGAAAAAATTCGTGGTTGGTGATCGGCTTAGGAGCTTGAGG
>UOFR01000080.1_pt1 | contig 10231 bp, 12 predicted proteins | sample 1988501 | NCBI WGS metagenome assembly UOFR01 (sample SAMEA4712194, study PRJEB27164) | hydrothermal vent metagenome | biome: marine basaltic hydrothermal vent biome; feature: marine hydrothermal vent; material: mineral | place: Pacific Ocean | collected 2011-06-14/2011-07-23 | depth 1689 m | reverse complement strand
AACGGCGAGTCAATGGACGTCGCACCGGGCAGTGGCCATCACGTACGCGTACCCATGCCAGCCGCAGATTATCAAAAGGCCCTGATTGCACGTTACCTGTCGCAGGATATTCCCACCTAAAGCCAATGCCGGTCTGCGCCGATAAACAGAGTAACATCCATAAAATACGATAAACACGGACCGTGATTACACCAAAAAGCCTCTATCTCACCATTGACCAGGGTGGCCACGCCAGCCGGGTTATGGCCTATGACGGTGATGGCGAGATCGTTGCCAGCCATTCGGAAGACTTGACTACCCATACCCCGCAGGCGCATTTTGTTGAGCACGATGCCGATCAGCTTTTAACCGCCATTCGAACGCCTGCAACAGGTGGTTAGTCAGTTAGCGGAAAAATCCCGCTACATTAGTGCCGTTGGCCTCGCCACCCAGCGTTCCAACGTGGTCTGCTGGGACAAACACACCGGGCAGGCCCTGTCGCCGGTGATCAGCTGGCAGGACACGCGAGCCCATCAATGGCTGGCCGATCTGAATCTGGATCGAGAGGATATTCATAAAAACACTGGCCTGTTTCCTTCCGCGCATTATGGCGCGAGCAAACTGCGTTGGTGTCTGGACAACCTGCCTGCCGTGCAGCAGGCTTTGCAAGAGCAACGACTTTGCTGCGGGCCAATGAGCAGTTTTCTGGTGCAGAATCTGGTCGAACAAAAATCGCTGGTCGCCGATCCGGTCAGTGCCTCACGTACCCTGCTCTGGCACATCCATCGCCAGGACTGGGATGAACACCTGTTAACAACCTTTGGCATCCCGCTTGAGGTATTGCCGAAGTGTGTACCCACTCGCCATGCGTATGGCGACATTATTGTCAACGACCAGACCCTGCCGTTAACCGTGGTCACCGGCGACCAGTCAGCCGCCATGTACGCCACCGGCAACCTGCAGTTTGAGACCGCCTATATCAACACCGGCACCGGCGCCTTTGTATCTCGCCCCTCGGGTTATGCCCTGCGGTATGCGAGACGCCTGCTCACCAGCGTTATTTTTTCAGATCAGGATGAATCTCAGTATGTAATGGAAGGCACCGTCAACGGCGCTGGCAGCGCCATCGAATGGATGCAGCAACACCAGCCCGTCGATGATCTATGGCAACAATTGCCCGGTTGGCTGGAGGCGATTAGCGACCCGCCACTTTTTCTTAATGGCGTATCAGGATTAGCGTCCCCGTACTGGGTAGCCGATTTCGAGACAGAATATCAGCCCGATGCTGAACCGGCCGCGAATTATGTGGCCGTGATTGAAAGCATCGCGTTTTTAATTCACGCTAACGTGCAGGAGATGGTCAAGTTCGCCTCGCCGCCTCAGCAATTACAGATATCCGGAGGCTTCGCTAATCTTGATGGTCTGTGCCAGCGGCTGGCTGACCTCACCCGCTTACCCATTTACCGCCCGACGGAATGTGAGGCAACCACACGCGGTCTGGCCTACCTGGTCGCGGCAAGACCCACGCACTGGCCTGAGAATACTCACGGCCCCTGGTTTAAACCACAGGAAAACGTGGTGCTGGACAGTCGTTTCTTATTGTGGGAACAGGCCATGCTGCAACGCATGCGCCACGACAAATAACCTGAAATTATTTCCCGTATTATTAATACTGATACCCCGGATTTCGTAACCCGGCGCTGAAATAAAAACAATCCCCTAAACACTGATCATGATCACATTTTTAGTATTGCCTAATGTACTATCCGGCCGATAGAGGCTAGATGTCGAATACTAATTTTCATGGCTTCCATGAGCTAAATGATAGCCAGATTGCCCAGGTAAAACGGGCCGCGAGCAACGAACTGGCGCGCCGCAGTACCCCCGCGGCATTTGTTTACCTCATTGCCATGGCGATCATTATCATGGGTTCCTCTTTTGACACTGATTACCCATGGGTTATTTATTCTGCAATGGCTATTTTTACGATTACCTTTGCCATACGATTTGTGACGCTTGTCCGGTTCAACGCTATTTATGACTCAAGTCCACGTACGTGGAATATCTTAATATCCTCCGCCGTAATCACCACCTCAATAACCTGGGGAATCATTAGCAGTTTATCCATTTATTACTATCAGACGTCCTGGACGCCATTACTGGTTACCGGGGCCACCGCGGCAATCGTCGCAGGCGGCCTGTTTAGTCTCGGTATATACAAACGCCTCACCCAGATACATATCACCGCGATATTGTTGCCAAACTTTATTGGCAGCATGTTAGTGGGTGGCTATGGTATTGCAATCTACTTTATAACCTTCCTGGTCTACTGTTTAATTCAAAGTCGATATGTCTACACCGAATTCTGGAACGCACGAATTAATGCGGTGCGTCTTGATGCAGAAACCCAACAACGTCTACACCAACTGACTTATCTGGATAGTTTAACGAACCTGCCCAACCGCGAACTGTTCCATGACCGTTTGCAACAAGCCATTCATGATTCTAAACGTCGTAATACTATTTGTGGTGTCATGTTTGTTGGCCTGGATCGATTTAGTAAAATTAATGACACCTTAGGCCATCATTCAGGTGATGACCTGCTCAAGGCGGTTTCCAGACGAATCAAAGATGTACTGCGCGAGAATGATACCGTCTCTCGTTATAGTGGCGACACCTTCGCACTAATAATTAATAGTCTGGACGATGCACAGGACGCCGCGCGTATTGCCAATAAAATAATCGAAGCGTTTGCCCTGCCGTTTGAAATTTCCGACCTTGAATTATTTATCACCACCAGTATTGGCATATCGCTGTTTCCTGACGATGGCGATGAACAGGAAAACTTGATTAAAAGTGCCGAATCCACCATGTACAAAGTCAAGCAACAAGGCGGAAGCAATTATCAATATTACAAAACAGATATACATGCCGAATCGATGGAGCAGTTACAACTCGAAGCAAAGTTACGCCGCGCACTGGAAAAAAATGAATTTGTCTTATATTACCAGCCAAAAGTAAATTTACATGATGGCACCTTGTCGGGCTTTGAGGCCTTAATGCGTTGGTTTCCCCAAAATTCTGAGCAGGAATCAGAAATGGTTTCACCGGTCACCTTTATACCCATCCTTGAAAGTACCGGTTTGATTGTGCCAGTGGGTGAATGGGTATTGCGGCAAGCCTGTATCCAGGCAAAAGAATGGCAAAAGGTATGCACTAATAAATTCCGCATGGCGGTTAACTTATCGGCCCGCCAGTTTAAACATGATGGCCTCGCCGAGATGGTCGCCCGGGTGCTGGGCGAAACGGGTTTAGAACCTGAATGGCTGGAACTGGAAATTACCGAAAGCATGTTAATGGAAGACACGGATTATACCTTATCCGTTTTACAACAACTGCAGGACATGGGCGTGCATTTATCGATAGATGACTTTGGCACCGGTTATTCTTCATTGGCTTATCTAAAGCGCATGCCAATAAATACCCTGAAAATTGATCGCTCGTTTGTAAAAGATATTACCACCGACTCCAGTGATGCCGCCGTAGTGCAAACCATCATCGCCATGGCGCATAATCTAAACTTGACCGTGGTTGCTGAAGGCACCGAAACGGCCGCACAGGTTAATTTTCTTCGTTACCAGCAATGTGATGAGACGCAGGGATTTTATTTTAGCAAGCCACTACCCGCCGCTGAATTACGTGAGATGCTGGAGCTGGCCCGGCACTGGTTGTCTGATGCGGCAGCGGAACATATTACCGACACCGATAATTGTGTGGCAATCAACGCTAAAAACTAAGTTCATCTGTAATACCTAAATAGGTGTGCCTGGAAAATTATTCAGAAAATAAAAAGGGCTGCGAAAGCAGCCCTTTGATAATTGGCGTCCCCAAGGGTCTGTCGTATTAACCCTCGTCACTATTTATCATGAGCCCTGATTTTTGGTGTGATTTTTTATCCAGTCAAGTAATGTAGCAAACTCAACATTATGAGATTCTAACAACCCAATGATAAATGCATGTGCTGATTTTGAATCAACTTCAATTTTATATCCATTCAGACGTAAAAATGTATCAGTAACAAAGAATGCCGCGCGCTTATTACCATCGACAAATGGGTGATTCATTATGAGTGATTCAAATAATGCCGCCGACATTTGGTAAATATCTTCATAATAACCAGTTTGAGGACGAAACAATGCGCTTTCCAACATCCCCATATCTCTAACACCCACCGGCCCACCAAATACTTCAATTAACCGTTCATGTATAACCAGAGCTTCATCCAGGGATAAAAACTGGACGGATTTACCTGGCAAGTAAGTGCCCTAATTCTTCGTTATCACGTATAGAGTCTTCCAGATGTTGCATAACCACAGGACGCACACGACGTTTATGAACATAATCACGTATGGCATCGGTCAGTACACCGGAAATATTTTGATGGGATTCGCTAGCAAGCTGCTTAAGCTCTTCCCAGGCCGTTTCATCGACTTTTGAGCTGATTTTGATATTAGCCATGACTGAAATATAGACCGTTTGTCTTTACATGTCAAGATATGTCATGACACATAAGACGCCATCTTAAACACACCCTTCTAAGCCATTAAAATCGGTGTTTTGAAATATTTTATCTTTTACTTTCATTGACTAGGGTGGCAGAGCACGGTCTGCCCCGAATGGCACTGGACTTTGCACCTCCTTTATAACTAACTTCGCTATATTTCTGCGCCAGATAGGCCCAAATGTAAAATACGGTGATAACGACATAATTTGCTATTGAATCAATAACTGTTTTGTCTGATTTAAACTCCACGACGACACCCAACGAAGCGATACCAATTAGTAATATGCTGAGGATTTTCATTTTTTATGCATCACCGTTAATTACATGAACCAAAAAAAGTTTGTCCGTGTTCCTAACTAAATACTCCGTTAAGGATCTAACATCAACCCCTGCTTCACATTAACTAATTGCGCTTCATCGATGACGTACATGCCAAACAATCCGCCCTTTATCCTGAACACATGCCGGTGTCCGATATCATAAATGGTTCTCTGTAATATATTACTTATGTAATAGGTGATAGATGGATAGGTTTTATCAATCGGTTGCCACGTCAATTTATCTTTTTTTACACGAACAAATTCATACTCCACACTGTGTTCATTACCAAGCATACCCAAACTGAAATTAAGCAACAGCGTTCCCGCAAAACCACCAATAAACAAGTACAATGTACATATAATAATAATGCCTTCAACACGTGCCTTTTTCTTTTTTAGAAAAGTGCTTATTATTACAGTTGTAGTCAGGCCAGATACAATACCAACTATCAGATTAACATTCCCCCCAAGCTGAATCCAGATGATTGCCTTAAAAGCAAGAACTAGAATAACGACAACCAGGGCAACCGCAGTATAAGCCAATATTTCAACATGCCGACCCAGCGTCTGATTCAGGTTAACAGCCAGTAGTTTCGATTGTTTCGCATACACTTCATCAGCAGAAGGAAAATCTACTTGATGATATTGAGCAATGGCCTTCAAGATAGCCAGATCCTGCACATTCGTTGCCTTTGGTTCTTGATCTAACTTGAAATTAAGGTATTGAATATCATACTTATCACCCTGGGTTGTTTCAATATGAAGCACTTTATATAATTTTCTGTTACAAACCCACATTTCAACAATATCAGCATAATCACAATGCCAGTTGCGATGCTTCAACCACCTGTGAGACTGAGTAATGCCTGTTTTATCAATGATGAGTATCGTCGACTTTTTTACAAAAAAATGTTCTATGCTGACAACAACCACATAAATCAAAGCAATGATTTGTATGAAAATTGAATCCCAGAAATCCTTGCCCGAAAAGAAGAAAATATAAACTATAGCAGAATAGAAAATAAGAACATACAGTAACTCTATTCGCGTTAATTTATATTTAAAAATATTTTTTTCTGGATCATTCATTTATCGTAAGGGACACCTTGTTAGCTAAAGCAAGTTCATTAACTGCCATTTCCACCCCGATGTGTTCAATGCGTACCCCAGTCGCAACCCAGACCTCTATTTCAATGCCGGTCTGGATATCGTCCGAGGCCCCAAAGTCCGCAGCAGCTTCGGTATTTTCAAATCCGCCCGCCGAGTTGTTAAATTTGTCCGCAGGCAGTTCGATGGTGCCATGCACGTATCGTGAGTGAATTTCTTTGATGTCAGAATAAAATATATTCACTAAATAATCCTAAAGAATCGATAAAATAGTAATAATAATTGCAACGAAGATAAGATGGAATAGTATATCGCCGATTGATTTTGGTGGATAATTCAAAAACATATCTGAACCTCGATCACCTAATTTTGACTCATAAAATTCAATAATCCCATCCGATATTTTTCCTTTAGCATCTAACATTGTAATAATCAAGAATACGAGCAGCATTGAATCAACTATATTAACCGAAAAAAGGCAATCATCTGACTTAATAATTAATATTGAGATTGTTAACGGAATAATTATAGAAGCAAAATTAAATACTAAAACCAATAATCCACTTTGTGTACTAAAAATTCGCAAAATATGATGGATATATATTTTTGATATAAGATACATCAGAATAAATATAAATGCTCTCATTGCCACAACATCTATAGAATCTACAGCATTACAGTTTTCACCGCCGAGTGATGTGTAAAAAAAGAAAGCAGACAAGAAAAGAATTAATGTGAACCATAATTCTTTCACTTCTTTATACCTGATACCATTCCCATCCCCTCATGTCAGCGAACAAGAGGCCAAAAGTGAATATTTCGATAAACCAGAAATCATATTCATATTAAATATCCACGACATACAATTTATAAAAATTCAATTAGGATTTTTCCTGAACACGGCTCTACTGCAATTTAAATTAACAATTAAAATAATAACCGATAAGAAATAATATAGCGTATACCAACCGTTCTCAAATATTGTTGATTGATGAATAAATTGTAAAGCCAAAACCCAAATAACAAATAGCACCCAAGTTACACTGCTACATTTTTGGTTAATAAAAGAAGACTTTTTTTATATTCAATAAATCTAATGACGCCAAAATATACTAAAAAGAGCGAAACCCAGACAATTTGTATTATGTCAATTTGCGAAAACACACTCATACCAGATTATTCATAGCATTCATAGCGTAGGGACACCGATAACTTAATAACTTAATCAAAACGCCCACCAGCCGCAAAGGGTGTCAGATTCCGTTTTGCAGTGCAGTATTTCAAGAGACAAGATATTTTTCTATGTCGAGTGCGCCATGAAATACGCCCAATATTTCTATTTCAACATTATTTTTTATTAAATACGTTATGCGGTAATGGCCATATAATAGAATACGAATATCTAAACCTGATTCGTGATTATATTGATATCCAAGCTGTGGATTGTGTTCCAGGAGTTGGGCCTTTTCATATATATCATTAATGACATTGGCCGCGGCAATTGGATTGTCAAGCGCGATGTAGTCGAATATTTCTTTTAGCCAAAATTCTGCTTGATTCGTCCAGGTTATTGTTGCCATTGTTTAATACGACTTTCCATGTCTTTGTTTGAGATGGTACGCTCTTGTTCGGAGTCTTCCAGACCCTTATCTACCATACGTTTAAATGCAATTTCTCGAAGCAGTTCATCATAAGAGCTATCTTCTGGTTGATTGTCAAGTATTTGTTTTATTTGCTCTTTTGCAGTCGACATATTTCATTCCAACGCAATGTTTTTAAAAAACAATTATAGCAGAAAATACCGATAACTTGGGACACCGATAACTTAATAACTTAACCAAAACGCTCACCAGTCGAGTCGCAGTCTCTATTGACACGTCTGCAGAGTTATATTAGTTTGGGTACTCAGTTAACAGGACGTTAACTTAGTGACGCAAATCTTCAGAAAAGATGATGATACTCAAGGAGGAGATCAACATGCTACATACACACCTGTTATTTCTATCATCCAGAATCAATCTTAGTTATTCTTCAGCCGTATATAAACGAGACGATGTTGCTTTCGTCTCTCGTCACTGATCATGCCAAGACAAGGTCGCTTGCATGTCCCCGGAGGGTTCTATCATGTGATGGGGCGAGGTTTGGAGCGTCGGAATATATTCTCAAACGATGAGGATAAAACCGATTTTCTTGAGCGTTTAGGAATCGGGCTGGCACAAACTCAATGTCAGTGTCTTGCTTTCGCGATGATGTCTAATCATTATCACCTGCTTATTCGCGTGGAATCGACTCCGCTGAGTCGGTTAATGAGTAAATTATTAAGCGGATATGCAACGCAGTACAATCGACGAAATAACCGAAGTGGTTATGTATTTCAAAACCGATTTAAATCTATTTTGTGTGATGCCGATAGTTATCTGCTTGAGTTGATACGGTATATTCATTTGAACCCAATCAAAGCAAACATGCTCGAATCCATCACAATGCTGGATCGCTATCCCTGGACAGGACATGCCGGTTTAATGGGGCATCATATTCAATCCTGGCAGGACAGAAACTCGGTATGGAAATTATTTTCACCGCAACGCGCACGCGCAAGGGCTCTATACAAACGATTTATGGTGGACGGTGCCACGAAAAATATAACTCAGGATCTATCCGGTGGTGGGCTGGTGCGCAGTTATAGTGGCTGGGATTCCGTTCATTTAATGCGAAAGGAACACGAAGTCAGAATAGGGGATGAACGAATATTAGGAAACAGTCACTTCGTTGAAACGGTCTTACAAGATGATAGATTGAGCATCAATAGAAAGTCAGATTGGCACGTAAAAGGTTGGGATATCAAAACACTCGTTAACGCGGTTTGTACTCATTTTTCAGTTAATCCACTTGAAATAACCCACAAAGGCCGACAAAATTCCCTTTCGATTGTGAAAAGTTTGGTCTGTTATTGGGGAACGCAAGAGCTTGGGCTTTCGTCAACCGAAATTGCACGTTGTTTAAATGTGAGTCAGCCCACGATTTCCAAAGCCGTTAAACGAGGTTTGCAATACTCTCAAGCACATACGATTAATTTGGAAACAATAATAAATGGTTAAGTTATTAAGTTATCGGTGTCCCTGGTTACTTTCAAACATATCACACCTTTAAATCAAGCGAGACACTCACCTGGACTTGGGGTCGGTATTGAATCCCCAGAAACACCTAATTTTACTTTAGAATTTTGGGGGATTACGACTAAGAAACGCATAAGCCGCAGCCAAAAATAAAGAGCCAATATACTTAGATACCCGAATAGACTCTCCCTCTCGGAAATAACTTACTATGTCACCTATTATTAAGCTAACTCCCATAGCAAAAAAATAGAAAAAAATGAATGCCATTAATCTTCTTCTATATTCAGCTTTCATTTATTATTGCTCCGAACATTCGAGTAAAATTTGAATTAGTTCTAAAACTCAGAACATGTCGTCATCGAGACCAACTCTTCACCTAAGTTATACGCTAAAACCCCAAAAAGAAGTTTTAGTACATCGCTTTCTGGTAATTTGGCGTTGTTACTTTTTCATAGATTCGATTGAGGCAAAAAGATGATTAGAATTTTGGGGGATTACGACTCAGAAATGCATAAGTCGCAGCTAAGAATATAGAAAGGATATACCTGGATAATCGTTCTGACTCCCCTTCTTTGAAATAGCCTATTATATCTCCCGAAATTGACAACGCTCCAAAAATAAGAGCAAACAGAACAATGAATGTTGTTAACCTTTGTCTATATTTAATTTTCATTATTACATTATTGCTCCGAGCAGACTAATATTATAGTATCAACCTAAAATTCAGAACATGTCGACATCGAAACAAGTTCTTTACCCAAACCAAGCCCTAAAACGCCAAAGAAAAGTTTTAGCACAACGCTTTCTGGTAATTTAACCTTAACTCTCAGCATAGAAGAAACAGCGGCTACTCATTACTACTACCATAGCATTGTCCTGGACTAGGCAATGAACTTAATGTAGAAGCCCAGGTTAATACACTTATCGCGCAGCACTAGACATCCATTTTAATAATAAACCACCTATTAACCTTTCGAACCCACCAATCATTGCTGTCATGCCCCACAATAATCCAGCCAGAAAACAACCCACACTTACATTTACAAAAGATCCCAGAAAGACCATAGCCATAAAAATGCCTACGAAAGCAGTGATTACAGTAGTTGCAATTAAAGCAAACGCTGCGGGCCCCAAAGTTAAAAATT
>UOFR01000073.1_pt1 | contig 10803 bp, 7 predicted proteins | sample 1988501 | NCBI WGS metagenome assembly UOFR01 (sample SAMEA4712194, study PRJEB27164) | hydrothermal vent metagenome | biome: marine basaltic hydrothermal vent biome; feature: marine hydrothermal vent; material: mineral | place: Pacific Ocean | collected 2011-06-14/2011-07-23 | depth 1689 m | reverse complement strand
GGTGGTGTACATGATGCCGCGCTTGAGTCGGGAGCAAAATGAACAGAAGGAGTCCTTGCCCATGTGTTCTTTGGCCAGTTTTTCGATGGGATGTGATTCGAAAAAATAGGGAATGCCGAGTTCGGCTAGATAGGGTTTGAGTTTTTCAGGGTGAAACCCCTCGATCATCGGATCGACGGTCATCGCCGCTAGCTCAAATTTGACCGGGGCGTAGCTTTGTAGATGATGCAAAATGTGCAACAGCGACAGCGAATCTTTACCCCCGGACAGACCAAGCATAATGCGTTCACCGTCATGGATCATGTCAAAATCGGCGATAGCACGGCCGATCGGGCGCATCAGACTTTTAGGGGGTTTGGTGTTTCTCGATAGGTTTTCAGCCAGCATTGACATATAGTAGCAGCTAAACAAGGCTGTTTGTTAACCCCCAAAAGGCCGCCAGACGTTAATAGCGGGATTACGTCAGTATTGCGTTATTCATAATTAGAGAGGGAAGCACTATGGAAGAGATAGGTACATTTGCTATTTTTGCGAGTATTTTTGCGATTTTTGGGATCACGCTCGTTCTTTTGGGTGTTAAAACCGTCGGCCAGGGGCACGAATTTACCGTCGAGCGTTTTGGCCGTTACACGCGCACTTTGCCGCCCGGTTTTCATTTCATCATTCCGGTTTTTGACAAGATTGGTGCGCGGGTGAATATGATGGAGCGGGTGATGGACGTGCCTTCGCAGGAGGTCATTACCAAGGATAACGCGATGGTGCAGGTCAACGGCGTTATCTTTTTTCAGGTGCTGGATGCCGCGCGAGCTTCTTATGAGGTCAACCAGCTTGAATTGGCCATCTTAAATTTAACCATGACCAATATCCGTACCGTGATGGGCTCAATGGATTTAGATGATCTGTTGTCCTTGCGCGACAAGATAAATGCTCAGTTATTGGGTGTGGTCGACGATGCGACTCAGCCCTGGGGTGTGAAGGCGACGCGGATTGAGATCAAGGATATTTCGCCCCCGCGTGATTTAGTGGATTCAATGGCGCGCCAGATGAAAGCCGAACGCGACAAACGTGCCGATGTATTAGAGGCCGAAGGTTCACGTCAGGCCGAAGTCTTACGGGCCGAAGGTCAAAAGCAGGCGGCGATTTTAGAGGCCGAAGGTCAAAAGACGGCCGCGATCCTGGAAGCGGACGGTCGTAAAGAAGCGGCCTTCCGTGACGCCGAAGCACGCGAACGGCTGGCCGAGGCCGAGGCCCGGGCGACGCATGTGGTGTCAATAGCCATCGAGAAAGGTGACATCAATGCGATTAATTATTTCGTCGCCACCAAATATACCGAGGCTTTAAAAGAAATTGCATCGGCGCCTAACTCTAAAATGATCTTCATGCCGCTTGAGGCATCCAGTGTGATTGGCTCGATCGGCGGCATTGCCGAGTTGGCTAAAGATGCCATGAAGTCTCAGTCTTAAGCTCATAGAGAAATATAAAGAGAAAACGAATTATGGATGACATTATATTCTGGCACTGGTGGATCCTGGGCATTGCGTTGATCGTGCTGGAAGCCTTCGCCCCCGGTGCCTTCTTTTTGTGGATGGGTATATCCGCCGGGGTAGTCGGTACTATTCTGGCGATCGTTCCTGATCTGGGCTGGGAATACCAGGTGATGTTGTTTGCCATATTCTCAGTAGTATCTATAGCACTGTGGAAGCGTTATCAAACGAAGAATCCAACTGAATCCGATCACCCTACGTTGAATCGGCGCGGTGAGCAGTATGTTGGCCGTAACTTTACCCTTGCAGAACCGATCGTCAACGGCATGGGCAAGATTAAGGTGGATGACTCTATCTGGAAAATCAGCGGTGACGACTGTGATGCGGGGACCAAAATAAAAGTAATAGGCATCGATGGGACCATTTTCAGAGTTGAGCGTGATGCATAGCTAAATTGGCAGAATTAAATTTAATGGAGGGAAACCAATGGACGATTCTAACGTAGATAATTCTAATGTATATGCCACTCCATCTGAGCCCGTAGAAAAACAACCGCCGGCTCAACCTGTCCAGACAAAAAAAGAAGAGTGTACGCTGGCGATTGCCAGCGTAATCTGTGGCGGCCTGAGTTTCTTTTTTGGTTTGTTTACCGCGATACCGGCGGTTATCTGTGGTCACATGGCATTAAGTGAATTCAAACGGAACCCGGGTAAATTTGATAACTCCGCTAAAACTATGTCGATAGTCGGCCTGGTGCTGGGATATGTTTTTATCGGAATTACCGTATTAGCCATCCTGGTGTTCGTCGTCATCTTTGTTGCCGCTATCGGTGCCGCGTAGCTTTCATTTATTTCAAACGGTGAGTTAGCAGTTACTGCCTTATGCGAAGGTTACACTCAAATTGATCTTACAATATTAATAACATGCAGTTGTCAGAGTATTGTTATTCCGATAGTATTTATAAAATAAAAATACCTTTAAGCGCATATCTATTTTATGCCAGATATTAAATAAGGTTGCTTAATCACAACATATAAGGATTCCATACTATGGACATGTTGGATGCGACTCTTGCCTTTGCTTTAACCTTAGCTGCTTTAGCCACCATTGTTACTATTATAATAGAAGCGATTCATCGTTTACTGCGGATGCGTAAATGGAATCTCATCCTCATCATGAAAAAATTAAGTGGTGAGATTGCGAATGATAAACTACTTTCTGGAAGAGGCTGTTGGGATTTTGTCGCCAGTGTTGTAAATAATGGTACGCGGACAGAACAGCAGCAGTTACAGACGTCCGCTAAGTTACTTGCAGGGAATGAAAACAGGAGAATGTTTATCATCCGCTTTTTCCATTTTCTATGGGATAAAGTAATCACATTTTCATATGGAAATATGCATAAGCTGGATACAGAGGCTAAAAAAAATAAAGATGACGAGGGTTGGCTCAAGGCGATCGATTCTATCAAACGAAACAATGCGACCCGTGGGGTGTTTGATAAGGTGTCCATTGAGCACGTTCTAAGGCGATATTCCGAACTCGATGAGGTCAAAGCAAAACTAAATCAAAGTCGAGATCTAGTCGAGGCTCAGCTGGATAAAATAGCAAGAAAATACGAAGAGTTTGCTTCATCGGTAACGGCCGACTTTAAACGTCGTGCACAAATGTGGTCCATTATCATTGGCGTCTTAATTGCATTGGTGGCAAATGTTAATGCAGCTAGAATTTTTGAAAGTTATTTGAACGATAAAAATCTATCTTCCCGTGTTATTGGTCAATTCGAAGAATTTGAAAAGCAGGCGAATGTGGCACAAAAAAGATTAGAAGAAACTTTGGCGAAGTCAGATAAAAAAGCAGATCTACCTTTTAAAGACAGGAAATCTCCAGCTGAAGCTAAATATGATGTCCAGATAATTAATCTGCAGACCAAGATAGAAGGTTTAGTCCAGGAAAGAGGAAAATTAACCGAGGCTAAACTGGCCGATAAAAATAAAGAAATTAACAAAGAGCAGCTGGCCTTAAAAAAACTTATTGAACAAGCCTATGCCGAGAGCGAAGCGGGTAAGGCGCAACAGGTAATGGATACCGTAAGTAAAAAATTACGTTCACTTTCTGAGTTAGGGGTACCTATTGGTATTAAATACTATCCACATTGTGAATTTTTTAATTCACTTAATAATATTACTAGTTCGAATCAGGAAACGAATGCTGGAGTCATAACTGGTCAGGCCGGTATGATAAAGAAACCAGATAATTTATGTCTGCCAGATCAGCAGAAGGCATCACGGTACTTCTCACTAATTGGGTGGTTTCTCACTACAATCATAACCGGAATACTGATTGGGATGGGGGCGCCTTTCTGGTTTGACGTAGCGCGACGGATCGCCGAGGTGCGTTCAATGTTTGGAGGTAAACAGGACAATGAAAAAAGAATGAGTGGTAAAGATATTGACGGCAGTCATACACAACGCAGAAAGCTGGTTAAAAATATCGTAAATGATGCCATTGCAGATCAAAAATTTATGTAGCTTAAGACGAGTCGTATTATTGAGACACGTTACTGTTTTAGCTGACGCTTAAAAACGCCTGGCGGTACTTGTTTTCCCTGATGTGTGAAATTTTAAAAGTGAATGCTTGAGCCAGCCACACTCATAATTATTGCTAATAAAATTCAATGCCCGGTTATTTACGGGGATATTTCACTGTAAATTCTGGTAAAAGTTTACTCACACGCGGGTGTCATAAGTTGAGTCGTGAAAAGAAGGTAGAAACGAAATAAATTCAATTAAAACATAGTGTTAATGGCTATTAGGAATGTTAGTCGGGCATAAATGGCTAGAAGTGACAATGATAGTAAGCAGACTGCTACTATATATAGTAAGTATCTCAATTGCAGGCATGTTAAGCTTGCGCGCTAAAATTTTCCCACAAACTACTAATATAACCGATTCAAAATGAAAACATTTGAGCAGCTCTTACAAGAACGCATTCTGATTCTCGATGGCGCCATGGGCACCATGATCCAGGAATATAAACTGGAAGAGGAGGACTATCGTGGCGAGCGTTTTGCCGACTGGCCTTCCGATGTAAAAGGTAATAACGATTTATTGTGTTTGACCCAGCCCAAGATCATTAAAGATATTCAATTAGCCTACCTGGATGCCGGCGCGGACATTCTTGAGACCAATACTTTTAATGCTAACGAATATGGCCTGGGCGATTATGGTATGCAGGAGCTGGTGCATGAGATCAATGTCGTTGCTGCGAAGATTGCTCGTGAAGCTTGCGATGAGAGGGCGACTGACGACAAACCTCGGTTTGTGGCGGGTGTGTTAGGCCCGATGCCGGTTACCGCATCGATGTCGAAAGATGTGAATGATCCTGCTGCACGTGACGTAACTTTTGATGATCTGCGCGAGGCCTATACGATTGCACTGGATGGTTTAATCGAAGGCGGTATCGATATTATCTTAGTCGAAACGGTGTTTGATACCTTGAATGCCAAGGCCGCTTTATTTGCAGTGGAAGAGTACTTCGAAAAATCGGGCAATAAATTACCTGTCATGATTTCGGGTACCATCACTGACAAAAGCGGACGTATCCTCACCGGGCAAACACCGGAAGCTTTCTATAACTCATTGCGACACATCAACCCGATCAGCTTTGGTTTTAACTGTGCGCTGGGCGCAGAAGATCTACGTCAGTATGTCGAAGAGTTAGCGGGTATTGCCAGTTGTTATATTAATGTACATCCTAATGCGGGGTTGCCTAATGCCTTTGGCGGTTTTGATGAAACCCCGGAAAGTTTGGCGGCTGAGATCGGTGACTGGGCGAAAAATGGTTTTGTAAATATAGTCGGTGGTTGTTGCGGAACTTCGCCATCACATATTAAAGCGGTTGCCGAAGCCGTTAGCAAATACCCTCCGCGCAAACCTAAACCTGTTGATCACATCACTCGTTTAAGTGGTTGGGAAGCATGCAACATTACTGAAGATTCACTGTTTGTAAATGTCGGTGAACGCACCAACGTAACCGGTTCGGCTAAATTTAAACGCCTGATATTAGAAGAACAGTTCGACGAGGCCTTAAGTGTGGCTCGTGAGCAAGTTGAGAATGGCGCGCAGATTATCGACATCAACATGGACGAAGGCATGCTTGATGGCGAAGCGGCGATGGTCCAATTTTTAAATTTAATAGCACAGGAGCCAGGCATCGCCGATGTGCCGGTGATGATCGACTCCAGTAAATGGAATATTTTAGAAGCTGGCCTTAAATGCATTCAGGGCAAGGGTATTGTTAACTCGATCTCGATGAAAGAGGGTGAGGAAAAATTTATCGAGCAGGCCAAATTATGTCGTCGCTATGGTGCGGCAATTATTGTCATGGCGTTCGATGAAGTTGGTCAGGCTGATACTCAGCAACGCAAAATTGAGATCTGTGATCGGGCCTATAAAATATTAACTGAACAAGTTGGTTTCCCTCCAGAAGATATTATTTTCGATCCAAATATTTTTGCAGTAGCTACCGGTATTGAAGAACATAACAATTATGGTGTTGATTTCATAGAGGCCACCGGCTGGATTAAGAAAAATCTTAAATACGCAATGATCAGTGGCGGCGTCAGTAATGTATCGTTTTCGTTCCGCGGCAATAACCCGGTGCGTGAGGCCATTCATGCGGTATTTTTATATCACGCGATTAAAAACGGCATGGACATGGGCATCGTTAATGCCGGTCAGTTAGCCGTTTACGATGATCTACCCGATGAGTTACGGGATGCCGTAGAAGATGTGGTATTAAACCGTCGTGATGATTCAACCGAACGTCTGCTTGAAATAGCTGAAAAATTTCGCGGTGACGGTAAGGGCACTGAGAAAAAAGAAGATCTTGAATGGCGCAGCTGGCCAGTTGCAAAACGTCTGGAACATGCGCTGGTTAAAGGCGTTGATAGTTTTGTAGTTGAAGATACCGAAGAAGCACGCTTATCATTTGATCGCCCCATCCAGGTTATCGAAGGGCCGCTAATGGATGGTATGAACGTGGTCGGTGATCTGTTTGGTGATGGCAGGATGTTTTTACCGCAGGTGGTCAAGAGTGCGCGGGTGATGAAAAAGGCGGTGGCCTATTTACTTCCCTATATCGAAGCCGAAAAAGGCGATGGCGTGCGAAGCAACGGCAAGATCCTGATGGCAACAGTGAAAGGTGACGTACACGACATCGGTAAGAACATTGTTGGCGTGGTATTGCAGTGCAATAATTTTGAAGTGATCGACATTGGTGTGATGGTGCCCGCCAGTGAAATCCTGAATAAGGCCAGAGAAGAGAACGTCGATATCATCGGTCTGTCCGGTTTGATCACGCCGTCACTTGATGAAATGGTGCACGTGGCCAAAGAGATGGAACGCCTGAAATTTGACGTGCCATTAATGATCGGCGGTGCGACTACATCAAAAGCACATACCGCAGTCAAGATTGAACAGAATTATCATAGCCCGGTGGTATGGGTGAAGGATGCCTCACGTGCCGTTGGTGTGGCGCAAAAGCTGATTAGCGAGGATCTTAGAGCTGCGTTTGTTGCCGAGCTAGATACCGACTACGATAAGGTACGAATTGCATACGCCGATCGTCGTGCGCAGTTAAAATGGCTGAGCATAGAAGATGCACGCAAAAACAAATCTAAAATAGAATGGGAAGGTTACACACCATCCGTTCCGAATCAGTCAGGTCTGCAAATTTTCGATGACATGCCGTTGAAATATTTAGTGCCCTATATCGACTGGACACCGTTTTTCCATACCTATGAAATGAAAGGCAGTTATCCGAAGATCTTTGATGATGTCGATAAAGGCCCACATGCCAAAGTTTTATTTGAAGAAGCGCAGCAAATGCTCGAAAAAATAATTGATGGCCGTTGGTTCAATGCGCGTGCGGTAGTTGGTTTATTCCCGGCCAACCAGATTAATGATGACGATCTTGAAGTTGATGTCGACGGTGAAACCGTAGTGTTGCATCATCTACGTCAGCAAACCGAACGCCCACCCGGAAAACCTAATCGATGCGTAAGTGATTTCGTTGCCCCCAAAGAAACGGGTAAACAGGATTATCTCGGTGCTTTTGTGGTGACTATTCACGGCGCCGATGAAAAAGCCAAAGAGTTTGATGAGATTCACCATATTGATGAATCCATTATGATCAAGGCACTGGCCGATCGCTTTGCCGAGGCCTTTGCCGAACACATGCACGATCGTGTACGCCATAAGAACTGGGGTTTTGTCGAAGGTGACTGGTCGCCGTGTCAGGGCATCGATAATATTGCCTTCAATAGTGAAGACTTGATCAAGGAAAATTACCAGGGCATACGTCCGGCACCGGGTTACCCGGCCTGCCCAGATCACACTGAAAAATCGGCCTTATGGAAATTACTGGATGCTGAAAATAATTGCGGTACTAAATTAACCGAGAGCATGGCGATGTGGCCGGCGGCGAGTGTCAGTGGTTGGTATTTCAGTCATCCTGACAGTAATTATTTTGGGGTCGGTAAGGTTAATAAGGATCAGGTCGAGGACTATGCAAAACGTAAAGGCGATAGCCTCGCCGAGGTGGAGCGTTGGTTGTCGCCCGTGTTGGGTTATGAGCCAGAAGAATGATTATATAGAGTAGAATATTTAATGAAGTATTTTTTATCAAGTTTGATAATCGTTATGTCGCTGTCATTTTTTTCAAGTTCTGAAATGACCTTTGCTCACGATGTAAAAGCAAAACAGGACAACAGCTGGTGGTGGCGCGATAGCTGGTGGAACGAAGGCCAGATCGAAGCGCCAACGAACTATGAAGTTGAAGTCAGCTGGAGCAGTTTCGTTCGCAACGATGTCGAGATCCCGCTGATGGTGGTTCGCCCAAAGAAAAAAGGCAAATACCCAGCAGTATTTTTTCAGCATGGACGTCGTGGCCTGGGGGGGTTGGTGCAGCGCCATGCTAAACGCGTTGCAGCACGAGGTTTTGTGGTGTTGGCGCCGGATATTTACAAGGCCCACTTTTTAGGAACCCACCCGGTTGAGCATGATTACGAACTGGAAAAAGATGTAAATGCGGCAGTTGATGTTCTGCTGGCACGCAAGGATATCAGTTCAAAACAGGCCTGTATGTATTCGCATACTCGTGGCGGTTACTACACCTTGAAAGTGGCGACCACCTTCAAGCGCCAGGAAAAAGAGATCGCCTGTTATGTTTCGTATTATCCGCACTGGCAGGATCCAAATGCACCGGAGCCTATGCAGGTTTATGGTTACGCAAAAGAGATTGACCAATTTAAGTTACCAGCATTAATTTTTATTGGTGAGCAAGAGCAGTATCAGCGTCGTCGCATAATCGAATCGAGCATCGAGGTTTTACAGTCAAAAGGCCGTGATGCCCGTTTGATCATTTATCCTGGTGTCGGTCGCGGTTTTGATTTTCGGCCTCCAAATGTACGTAGTTTTGCCGATGACCTTGCGGCTAAAGATGCGGTGCAGCGCGCAGCAAGATTTATGCGTAAACACCTGTCCGATAAAAACTAATCTAGCTTGATACATTTAAAATGAAACGATCCAGTAAATTCAATCATGAAGATTGCGCGTCTGCCGCTATGTCATTACCGGCACTATATATAACGGGTCGTATCACCTATTAGGTAGACCTGATATACTCGCGGCCATTTTGTCACCCTGAGCCAATCCCCTGAGGTAGCTATGTTTAAGTTAGGATGCGCCAGCAGCGCATGCTTTAGAAATGAGATTTTGTCTGGCCTGACCGTTGCGCTGGCATTAGTGCCCGAAGCCGTGGCATTTGCCTTTGTGGCCGGTGTCGAACCACTCGTCGGTTTATATGCTGCCTTCATGGTCGGCTTACTGGCGGCAATTTTTGGCGGGCGTCCCGGTATGATTTCCGGCGCCACCGGTGCAATGGCGGTGGTGATGGTGGCCTTAGTGGCTCAGCATGGCGTGCAATATCTATTCGCTGCGGTAGTGTTAACGGGAATAATTCAAATGGGTGCAGGCGTATTGCGCCTCGGTAAATTCATCCGCATCGTCCCGCATCCAGTGATGCTGGGTTTTGTGAATGGTCTGGCCATCGTCATCTTTCTCGCCCAGCTTCAGCATTTTCAGGTTAGCCTGGAAGATGGATCCAGTGAATGGATGTCAGGTACCAGCCTGATGTTGTTTGGCGGCCTGATCATCTTAACCATGTTCATTACCCATTACCTGCCGAAATTAACCGGTGCGTTTCCGGCTTCACTCGCCGCTATTTTAGTGGTGAGTGCGTTAGTAATTGGTTTTGGCCTACCGACTTCAAGCGTCGGCGATCTGGCCAGTATCAAAGGTGAATTTCCTACTTTTAGCTTGCCTGACGTGCCGTTTAATCTGCAGACTCTCTGGATCATCTTACCGTACTCCATCATTCTCGCTGCGGTTGGCCTGATTGAATCCTTGCTGACCTTAACTCTGATCGACGAAGTAACCAATACACGCGGGCGTGGTAACCGCGAATGTATTGGCCAGGGCATTGCTAATACTACCACCGGTTTGTTTGGTGGCATGGGTGGTTGCGCGATGATCGGCCAGAGCATGATCAATATAAACTCCGGTGGTCGGCAGCGTTTATCAGGTGTTGCTGCGGCGCTGTTCCTGCTTATCTTTATTCTATTTGCCTCACCTCTCATTGAGCGCATCCCGGTCGCGGCACTGGTTGGGGTAATGTTTATTGTTGTGCTGGCTACGTTTGAATGGTCGAGCTTACGCATCATTCGTAAGATACCACTCACCGATGCCTTTGTTTTGATTCTTGTTTCTGCGGTAACCGTCTACACCGACCTGGCTGTTGCCGTGGTGGTCGGTGTGATCGTTTCTGCACTGGCGTTTGCCTGGGAGCATGCTAAACACATTAATGTAAAAGGTTACGATGATGAAAACGGTTCGCGTGTTTATGAACTCAATGGCCCACTGTTTTTTGGTTCAGTCAAAAGCTTCCGTGATCTATTTGATCCCGAAAATGATCCTGATGACGTTATTATTGAGTTTCAGAATTCACGTGTCGCCGATCACTCTGCGATTGAAGCCATTGATAACCTTGCTGAACGTTACATCAAGGCCGGTAAAAACTTACACCTGCGTCACTTAAGCGAAGAATGCCGCGAGTTATTGAAAAAAGCCGGTGATCTGGTGGAAGTAAACGTGATGGAAGATCCACACTACCATGTGGCGGATGATCAGGTGGCTTAACCGAATTCTTTAACGGTTAAATTTACAATTCAAATCAGATTTTATTTTGTAGTAACGGGCTC
>UOFR01000051.1_pt1 | contig 10860 bp, 7 predicted proteins | sample 1988501 | NCBI WGS metagenome assembly UOFR01 (sample SAMEA4712194, study PRJEB27164) | hydrothermal vent metagenome | biome: marine basaltic hydrothermal vent biome; feature: marine hydrothermal vent; material: mineral | place: Pacific Ocean | collected 2011-06-14/2011-07-23 | depth 1689 m | reverse complement strand
GTGCGGTTACCTGGACGAATGGATCTCTACGTGCAGGTTTCGCATCAGATCCGAGAGATTTTTTCTCGCTACACACCACTGATCGAACCCTTGTCTTTAGATGAGGCGTTTTTAGACGTCAGTGCCTCAGAAAAATTATTTGGCAGTGCCGAGCACATTGCGCAAAAAGTGAAAGACGATATCTTGAACGAGCTTGAGCTGGTGGCCTCGGTTGGGTTGGCACCGAGCAAGTTCATAGCCAAGATTGCTTCGGATGTAAATAAACCTGATGGTTATGTGATAGTCGATCCTGAATCGGTGCAGGGCTTTCTCGATCCATTGCCGGTCGGTCGTATCTGGGGTGCGGGCAAGGTCACCGTCGCGGCATTTGATCGAATGGGCATTCGCACCATCGGTCAACTTCGACGCCAGTCGCAGACCTGGTTAAAGTCGCAATTTGGCCAGATGGGTGATCACCTGTGGCAGCTGGCAAATGGTATCGATGTCCGTGAGGTTAAGAGTGAAGGGCAAAGTAAATCCATTTCACATGAAACGACTTTTGCCGTTGATCTTTATAATAAAGACATTCTCGAAGCCTGGTTATCACACCTGACTGAACAGGTAAGCTGGCGCTTACGTAAACACGAACTCAAGGGGAAAACGATAAATTTAAAGGTGCGTCATCACGACTTTAAAACCATTACCCGAGCGCAGAGTTTAAGTCAGGCTACTGATAGTACCGATTTGATCTGGCAGACGGTGCGCAGCCTGTTTAATCAGTACTGGACCGGCAAGGCATCGATTCGCCTGGTCGGCATGGGCGTAACCGGTCTGTATCGTCACGATCAAGTTATTGAACAAGGTGACTTGTTTGTGTCACCAGAGCACACTAAGATTGATAAGATAGCCGATGACATAAACGCTCGCTTTGGTGCAACGACCTTACAACGAGGGCGGAGTAAAAATCGGAACAATTAATTTTATCTAGTGAAAAGTAAGGATTACTTAATGGACTTAAATACTCAAGATGGCGTTGAACAATCCCCCCGGGCCATTTACTTAAAAGACTACACTTCACCGGAGTACCTTATCGATAAGATAAGACTCGAGTTCGATCTGGCCGCTGATAAAACCACTGTTAGCAATACTATGCAGGTACGTCGTAACGAAGAGTCAGATTCTAATGCTGAACTTATTTTAGATGGCCAGTTAATGGATCTTATCTCGCTTACGGTGGATGGTCGTTTGCTAACATCAAACGATTATACCCTGACAGATGAAAACCTGTTTCTCCCTGACGTACCTGAAAAATTTCAATTACAAATCGTTACTGAAATACACCCCAGTAAAAATACTGCGCTCGAAGGTCTGTATGCCTCAAGCAGCATGTTATGTACTCAATGCGAAGCGCAGGGTTTCCGACGCATAACGTATTTTCCTGACAGGCCGGATGTGATGAGCCGTTATCAGGTAAAATTGGTCGCCGATAAAAACACGTATCCAATACTATTATCCAATGGCAATCTAATTGAATCGGGTGATATAGATGGCGGCCGGCATTTTGCGGTATGGGATGATCCCAGTTTAAAACCAAGTTATTTATTTGCGTTAGTAGCCGGTGATCTGGCGAACATCGAAGATCATTTCACCACCATGTCGGGCCGCAAGATAGTCTTACGTCTTTATACCGAGGCTGAAAACATTCATAAATGCGATCATGCGATGCACAGCCTGAAACAGTCGATGTTATGGGATGAGAAAACCTATGGGCGCGAATATGATCTGGATATTTATATGGTTGTCGCAGTAAATGATTTTAATATGGGCGCGATGGAAAACAAGGGCTTGAATATTTTTAATGCCTCCTGCGTGTTGGCCTCACCCGAAACGGCTACCGATGATGATTACTATAAAATTCAAAGCATCATCGGTCATGAATATTTTCATAACTGGTCAGGCAATCGAGTCACCTGCCGGGACTGGTTCCAGTTAAGCTTAAAAGAAGGTTTTACCGTATTTCGTGACCAGGAATTTTCTTCTGATTTAAATTCACGTGCCGTCCAACGCATAGATGATGTCAATATTTTACGTATTCATCAGTTTGCCGAAGATAGCAGTCCAATGGCGCACCCGGTACGCCCCGATCATTTTATTGAAATTAGCAACTTTTATACCGTCACCGTTTATAACAAGGGCGCTGAGGTGGTGCGTATGTTAAATAACCTGGTTGGCCGTGAAGGTTTTCGCAAGGCCACCGACTTATACTTTTCACGTTTTGATGGACAGGCGGTGACCTGTGATGATTTTATTGCTGTGATTGAAGAAGCAAACAACATTAAGCTGGATCAGTTTAAAAACTGGTACAGCCAGGCTGGCACGCCAGAGCTAAAAATAACAACCGAATACGATAATTCGAAACAACGCTATACCTTGACAGTAAGCCAGGCTACAGCGCCGACACCCGGACAGGATGATAAGGCTCCATTCCATATTCCGTTGGCCGTGGGCTTGCTCGATAGCGAAGGCCGCGACATACCGTTGGGAACGGACACTACGAAAGTATTAGAAGTCACCGCGGCGAAACAGGACTTCATATTCGATAATATTAATCAGCCTCCGGTGTTATCAGTGCTGCGTGGTTTTTCCGCACCCGTAAAGATTGATCTGCGACGCGGTGAAGATGAACTGGCTTTTTTATTAGCGCACGACAGTGATCCGTTCAACCGTTGGGATGCAGGACAGTCACTTGCACTACAGGAATTATTACGCCAGATAAAGGCACATCAACAAAATGAACCCTTACCCGAACCGCATGCTCTGACCGAGGCCCTGTCACGTGCGATGGCCGATACCGGTATCGACAAGGCTCTGCTATCCCGCATCCTGTCTTTACCGGGAGAGTCGTACCTTGCCGATCAATGTGAGCAGGTCCATGTCGAGGCAATCTATCATGCGCGTTTGTTTACCCGTCGTCATATTGCTAATACCCTGAAAGATCAGTTTGTTGATTTATATCAGCAACAATCATCCTCAGTGAAATACGATTTCAACCAGACCGACATGGCACGCCGTGCATTAAAAAATACCTGTTTGGGTTACCTGGTGGAAACCGAAAACGATGACTATTTTAATTTGTGTTTTAAACAATTTAATTCTGCAGACAACATGACCGAAGTGCAGGCGGCCTTGAGCATCCTGTCAAATTATAATGTACCTTACCGACAACAGGCCCTGGATCAGTTTTATCAGAAATGGTCATCAGACCAACAAGTGATTGAAAAATGGCTGGCGATTCAGGCGCGCTCTCGACTGCCCAAGACACTAACCAACATTAAAAAACTCATGCAACACGAAAGTTTCAGCATGACCAACCCGAATAAAGTCCGCGCATTGTTAGCTACTTTCTGTCGTGCCAACCCGATTCGGTTCCACGATCAGGATGGATCGGGGTATGAATTCTTTACCGAACAGGTTATTAACCTGGATAAAATAAATCCGCAGATCACTGCCCGATTAATTCAGGCCATTGCTCGCTGGCAGCGCTACGCCGAACCCAATCAGACTATGATGCGTATCCAACTGGAAAAAATTATGGCTGTTGACGATTTATCTAAAGACAGTTATGAGGTAGTTGAGAAAAGTTTGTCTGGATAAAAATATTTTAATATACACACCCGCAAGATTGTTTTTCAGGTAATGGAAACTTATGAAGTTATATATAATGCTAAAGTTAACTATATTCTTGTTAGTGATGTCATCGCCGGTATTTGCTGATAAACTTGTGGGTTCAGAATACCTTGCGGGCAGTAACAAAAACGCACTTATACTTGCTCATGGCCGAGCTAAATATCCAACCTGGAAAGTAGTTGATCCACTTCGAAAGGGTGTGCATGATAAACTTGGTTACCATACTCTCTCGTTACAAATGCCAAATGATGATAAGGAATGGAGACAATACGCGGATGATTTTCCCGATGCTTATGAAATTATAAAAGCAGGAATCCGTTATCTAAAAGAAGAAAAAGGCGTTACAAAAATATTCTTAATGGGCCATAGCATGGGAAGCCGAATGGCCAGTGCATTTGTTTCTGATAACCCTGATCAAACACTGGCGGGACTGATTGTAGTGGGTTGTAGAAATAATGGTGGATATCCTTTGTCGTGCAAAGAAAATCTTGAAAATGTAGACATGCCCGTCCTGGATTTATGGGGGGGAGACAACGGTAAAGATTCAGATGCCGCTAGTAACAGGCAAGAATTTGTTTCAGAAAATTATACGCAGGTAGAGATATCAGGTGCAAATCATAAGTTAGATGATTATGACAGAGCGTTTATTGCAGCAGTGGTTAACTGGTTAAAGACGCAGTAACCATTGTTATTGCTTCGCATGGTGCCATGACCGATTTTCTGCCAAAATATCTATAAGTTCTACGGCTTATTCTGTTCGCGATATTATAAATATGCAAATAGAAATACTACAAACTGACATTACTACGTTGAAAGTTGATGCCATCGTCAATGCTGCAAATAACGCCTTATGTGGTGGCGGTGGTGTCGATGGGGCGATACATCGGGTAGCAGGACCAAAATTGCTTGAAGAGTGCCGTACTTTGGGAGGTTGTGAAACGGGTTTTGCTAAAATAACGAGTGCTTATGATTTACTCGCTAAATATGTTATCCACGCAGTAGGGCCGGTATGGTATGGCGGAGATAAAAATGAGGCTGGGCTACTGAGTTCGTGTTATCTCGAATCACTCAAACTGGCAGAACAACATGATGTCGCGTCAATCGCTTTCCCTGCTATTAGTTGTGGCGCTTACCGGTTTCCAGTTGAAAAAGCCTGTGATATAGCGGTGACGCAAATTCGTCACTGGTTTAGCGAAAAGGAGTTACCCGAGATAGTTTATTTAGCCTGTTTCTCAGACAAGCTGGAACGTCAGTATTCAAAAACTCTATCCAGCTAAGTACAGTATAAGTTAAGATATCGTCATTACTATTTTTAGCGCAATGTTGGTCTATGCGATACTTTAGCCTGGTAAAATTAATTATATTGATGATTGCTTTATTGATCCTGACGGGTCAATGGGCGGTGATTTTCTATTTTGGTGCTGTTGGTGCGATAGCATACATCTTTATTATTTCATTGTTGGCCGCCTTTATCGTTCGTCCTTTTCTTCTTTGGGGGAAATCGATATATACACCGTTAAATTTTAAAACGTTCTGGAAACCGTTATTGATTGGTGTGACGTTGATGTCAACGATCAGTTACGGTGAATATTTTCTTGTTGGATTTTATCAAACAGGGTTGTTAAATACGATTGCTTTTATACCCTGGGTTGTCGTTTTTTTTGTTTTCCCTGTTGTTTATTTTACGCAACGAGGGATACGGCATAATTTGGCATTAAGGAATCGGGCCAGGAATTATATTCAATTACATATCCGGATTGGTCACTCAATTCATGTCCCGATTATTGTCGATCACTTACGGTTTGTTAATAGCCGTAACGGCAAGGAATCGGTTATCCGCTTGCCAGCTTACCGGGATGATTCCTCTTATGATTATGACGAGCAAGAACAGAATGAAATGGATCTGGCACTTAAGATTGAATCTGCTGAACGAGTATGTTTTGTCGAAGAGACGGATATTCCGTTCGGTGCCGATATATTTTATATGTCCTGGTATTCTCTGGTTGAAGATACTTATTTCCAGGATGAATTTCCTTTTTCGCTTGATGATTTTTCATTTCGGATTTCAAAATATGATGGGGCTAAACAATTACGATCAAAGGCACATTATCGCCAAAACGCCGGCATGTTAAGCCTGCGTATTCATCCGCTTGGGTATGTGAGTCTTTATGAATACAGTTCGATGTTGCTATGTTACGTTAATGCCAAAACCAAAAACATTACGGGCAACGCAAAAAAAACGCTTTTGCGAAAATTCAGACCGTATGGGCGATTTCCTGGTTTACACAACGCTGTTTTGCCAACATTACCAGATGAATACAGAAAAAAACATTTTGAATTACGATATTTAGTTCAAAACAGGGTTTTTGACTGGTGCCTGTGCTTTGATGGCCTGCACGAAAACACCCGCTTTGATATTGATGACGCATCATATTTTAACGATCGTTTTAAATCAGAAGAGTTAGCGAAGATAAAACGGGCGCCTTTGCCGGAAAAAATTGAAATCATGTACAGCGGCAATGGTGTTTTGTGGCCCTGGTTGTTGATTTATATCGATGTTGACAAACTGAATCAGGCACTAAAGGAGTTGTTTTCAAATAATGAGGCTTCACCTGTCGAGTTTTTAGTTGTTGTCGAGGACAATGAGACAAATGACATTACTTTCTTTATTAATGCGAATGGACAGTCAGTAGAATTTAATGACTGGCAAAGCCGTGTACAGCAAGAATATAAAGAAAAAATCAAGAAGCTAATGAGCGTTCTGGCTCAGGAAGAATCTGCACTGAAAGTTCTGGCTGAGGCCTGGAAAGATGTAAAGAGCAAAGATTTCAAGGCGGCGGCGGGAAAATGCGATACTCTTTTAGCTATGACGCCGGTCAATCCGCAGGTCTATTTTTTACAGGGCAGCATTCTAAGATACACCGAAGGCCCGTCTGCCTTTATGGATAAACTTGATTATCTGTTAGAGAAAGCTGACGAAGACGTATTTACCACGTCCAGGCTGAATAACTATGCAGGCTGCATGCTGGATGATCAACGGCAATACTCCGCGGCACTGACGTATTTTGTCAAGGCATCCAGTATTGATCCGGATGATGGTATGTATCTGGCCAATATCGCCGAGATATATTACAAGTTAAAAAAACCAAAGAAGGCGTTGCAATTTGTTCAGAAGGCGCTGGCTAAAAACCATCAGAACGATATGATAAATGAAATTATCAAGAATGATGGAGTTATTTCGTAAATTATTTTTCTGTAGACTAATACAATTCGTGATTAAAGCAGGTATTCACTAAATGAATGAGATAGACGGCGTAAAATATTATTCATCATTAGAAGAAGGTATTAACATCGGCTCCCATGCGCTTGGCTTTTTGCTTAGCATCATCGCCACGGTGTTACTGGTTATTCATTCAAGTCAGGATGGCAATATCTGGCATGTCGTCAGTTTTAGTATTTATGGTGCAAGCCTGTTGATTGTGTTTGCCGCATCGACGATTTACCACAGCGCTAAAAAGCCGGCATTACGTAGCCGTTTACGTATCGTTGATCATGCGGCAATTTATGTGCTCATCGCAGGAACCTATTCCCCATTTACCCTGGTGACCTTGCATGGCACGGTGGGTTGGGTGATGTTTGGCATCACCTGGGGCATGGCGTTTACCGGGATTATTTTAAAAATATTTTATACCGGGCGCTTTAAAGTTCTATCGACCCTGATGTATGTATTCATGGGCTGGATTATTATTTTTGCAATAAAACCGTTAATGAATAATTTATCCGCCGAGGGTTTAAACTGGCTGGTAGCCGGCGGGGTGTTTTATACGGTGGGTGCTATTTTATACAGTATTAAAAAAATTAAAATGAATCACGCTATTTTTCATGTGTTTGTTCTGCTTGGTGCGGCCTGTCATTTTGTGTCAGTGTATTTTTATGTTTTACCGACGGCCTGAAAGGGATTTTCTCTAATCGCATTTAATCAGTCAGAAAAAGGCTGAAGGATATTGAGTAATTAGTTGTATACCGTATTTTTAACGGGCAATGTCATTCCGGGTCGCCGCAGAAAAATCCATCATACGTTGTAACGACACCATGGCCTGTTTAGAAATTAACGGGTCTACGTGAATTTCGTAGTTGCTTCGATCTTTTGCCTCGATACACTGGATCAGGCTTTCGAGGGTGTTCATCGCCATCCATGGACAATGTGCGCAGCTTTCACAGGTTGCACTAATGCCGGCATTGGGGGCTTCATAAAAAGTTTTATCCGGCGCAACCTGCTGCATCTTGTAAAAAATACCGTTGTCGGTAGCGACGATAAAGCTAGGATTATCGAGTCGTGCTGCAGCCTTGATTAACGCAGTGGTTGAGCCGACTTCATCGGCAAGCTCGATGATGTCCGCCGGAGATTCGGGGTGTACCAGTACGGCAGCCTCGGGATGTTTGTGCATTAAGTTCGACAGTGCGTTGGCCTTGAATTTTTCATGCACCACACAGCTACCTTGCCAGATCAACATATCGGCGCCGGTAACGGACTGCACGTAATCGCCCAGGTATTTATCTGGTGCCCAGATGATCTTTTTACCCTGCTGATGTAAGTGAGCAACCACTTCGGTGGCGATGCTTGAGGTGACGACCCAGTCAGCACGTGCTTTAACGGCGGCGCTGGTGTTGGCATACACCACCACGGTGCGATCGGGATGGGCATCGCAGAAATTAGCGAATTCATCAATGGGACAACTCAGATCCAATGAGCATTCTGCGCCAAGGTTGGGCATTAATATTTGTTTTTCCGGGTTCAGGATCCGGGCGGTTTCGCCCATAAATCGCACGCCGGCAATGACCAGGGTCGGGGCCGGGTGTTCGTGACCAAATCGTGCCATATCGAGTGAATCCGAGACAAAACCACCGGTTTCTTCGGCCAGACGTTGCAGATCGGCATCGGTGTAATAATGTGCAACCAGCACCGCATTATTCGACTTTAATAGTTGTTTTGCTTTGTTGAACAGATTATTGCGCCTGGACTCAGAGAGTGGTGCTGGCAGGCAGACCGCTTCGGCCATCTGGCGGATATTCTCATGCTGGACATTGGGTGGTGTTTCGATGCTGTTCATGGTTTCTGGTCCACTATCTTCTAGGCTAATTATTATTCTGTGCTGATAGACTAATCAATATGGGCATTGAGGCATAGTTCACATATGGGATATACCCGATTGTTACTATAAGCGCAAAGAAAGTTGTTTTTCTAGGATGAATAATTGTAAAAATACAATAAATACACATACTTGGCGTATAAACTTAGAGGACTTTCTGGTAAAGTGTTGGTGAGCAGTTGATTGATTAATAAGCAGTAATAATTAAAAAATTGACCATAAATGGCCTTATCGATGGCAAACGAGCATGGAACGACTAAAAATAATCGACAAAATCCATAAATGTCTACGCCTCTCCGAATCGGGTAACCCCAACGAGGCCGCGGCCGCTTTGCGTCAGGCGCAAGCGCTGATGCGCAAATATGAGATAAAAGAAGAGGATGTGCAAAGCAGCGAGATCCACGAGGCCCTGGCAAATAGTGGAGGCTACTATAATCCACCTTATTGGGCTGTCGCGCTCTCAGAATTGATTGCTCAGGCGTTTGAATGTCGCGCCTATATCTCCCGCAAAGACGATGAGCGCCCCGTATTTCGCTTTATAGGCGTGGATTACAACGCTTCTATTGGTGCTTACACCTTCACGGTTCTATATCGTCAACTCCGTCGTAGCCGACGCCAATATATGGAAGATCTAGGGCTTGATGACAAGAGCGAGCGCCTGCGTCAAGGTAACATCTTTGCCCAGGCATGGTTATTTCGAATCGCCAAAACGGTCTCCGAATTCATTGCCAAACCAAAGAATGAACAGGCCATTGAAGATTACGTTAAAGCCAATTATGGTGAACCCATGGATTTTGAACGCGATCCAGCCGATCCTGAATCGAAAGATTATGATGTCATTATGAGCGGTATGCGCGCAGCAAAAACCGTTCAACTCAGACGGTCAGTCAACAAAGATGAGCCAGGCAAAGGGATTGTTGGGCAATGCGCTTAGCATATAAATAATAAGGTAATATAGCTTTTTGAAGCGCTAACGTTTAAATATTTTTTACTAATGAACGCTAATAAACGGGTATGTGTTGATAAATTGAGGTACCGTAGGTATCCGTTATTATTATCGGCAAAATAATAAAAAACGTGTTTTAGTAACCTCCAGGTGAATAAGGTGTCGGCCTCGTTAAGCTACACAGTAGAAGACTTTGACAAAACCATCCCATGTAAAACGGTGTTGACTGTTGGGCGAGACAAGAATAGCGATATCGTTCTGGTAGATTTAATGGTCTCTCGAAATCACGCGATGATTCGCCGTATCGGACATGGCGATTACTATTTGATTGATGGTGGTAGTTCCAATGGCAGCTACGTAAATCAACACCGTGTCACCATGCCTAAATTGCTAAAACATGGCGACAAGATAACAATTGGCGGCATCGATTTTCTTTTTGAACAAGAGGTGACGATTCAGAGCGATGAAGACGCTATGGTCATGGAAGATACCATTGTTCACGACACCCCTGAGATTAAAAAAATAACCATTATTGTGGCCGATATCCGCGGCTTTACCTCGATGTCAGAGCAGATACCGATTCGCGCGTTAACGCGCATGATGAACACCTGGTTTAATCAGGTCAGTGATGTCATCCTGAAACAGGACGGCATCGTCGATAAATTCATTGGCGATTGTGTGTTTGCGCGTTGGGAAGCCGACGAAGATGAAGTCACCACTATCATCAATGCGTTAGAGGCGGCTGAACTAATCAGTGAAGTGACTGAACAATTAAATAATGATTTCACTGAACTTACTGAAAAATTGCATATTGGTGTCGGTATTAATACTGGCGCTGCATCCGTTTCGACTGGCGTCGATAACTCAGCGATGGGCGATGCAGTAAATGTCGCATTTCGTCTGGAAAGTGCCACCAAGATGCTCGGCAAGGATATCGTATTAAGTGAATCGGCGTATCGACATTTCCCTGAAGAATACTGGAAAGATCAGGAACAGAAAATTCGCGTCAAGGGCAAGCGTGATCCGGTGCGAATCTTTGCCATTGACTTTGATGTTTTACCAAGGCTGATCAAAAAAATGAAAGCCAGTTTAAAAAAG
>UOFR01000059.1_pt1 | contig 11452 bp, 10 predicted proteins | sample 1988501 | NCBI WGS metagenome assembly UOFR01 (sample SAMEA4712194, study PRJEB27164) | hydrothermal vent metagenome | biome: marine basaltic hydrothermal vent biome; feature: marine hydrothermal vent; material: mineral | place: Pacific Ocean | collected 2011-06-14/2011-07-23 | depth 1689 m | reverse complement strand
CTAGTCAGCATAATTTATTCGGACGCTTGTCATGAACTTTTTTGAATCACAGGATCGGGTGCGTAAAAACACCTTTCAACTTGTCCTGCTGTTTGGCCTGGCGGTCATCACTCTAATCATCATGACCAATCTACTGGTCATGCTGTCATTTGGTTTTCTCAATAGCGAACAACTGCAGGACACTGAAGCATTTGTACTGCAAATGGACTGGCAAACCTTCGCCACCGTTAGTGCCGCCGTAGCGGCCGTAGTGGTCATCGGTAGTCTCTACAAAATGATGGCCTTGTCGGCCGGGGGCAAGGTGGTGGCCGAATCACTGGGGGGAACACTTATCCCGCAGGACACCGATAACCTGTCGCATCGCAAACTGCTCAACGTCGTTCAGGAAATGGCTATCGCCTCCGGCACCCCGGCTCCCCCGGTTTATGTGCTCACTGAAGAACAAGGCATTAATGCCTTTGCCGCCGGCTTTACCCCCAGCGATGCCGTTATCGGCGTCACTCAGGGCACCATCGATCATTTAAGCCGCGATCAATTGCAGGGCGTCATCGCCCATGAGTTCAGTCATATTTTTAACGGCGATATGCGGCTTAATATCCGCCTGATGGGTGTACTCAACGGCATCCTCGTGCTTGGCATTATTGGTTACTATATTTTGTACTCAAGCGCTTTTACACGCCATTCACGCGGTAACGATAAAAGCTCCGGTGGCATCATGGTACTGGGAATCGGCCTGATGGTGATTGGTTTTGCCGGTACTTTTTTTGGCGGCCTGATCAAGGCAGCAGTAAGTCGACAACGGGAATATCTTGCCGATGCTTCGGCAGTCCAGTTTACCCGCAACCCGGACGGGATTGCCGGTGCATTGAAACGCATCGGCGGCCTGGAATATGGTTCGGCAGTAGAAAACCCGGGCGCACCGGAAGTCAGTCATGCCTTTTTTGCCCAGGGTATTTCCGGTTTTATGCAATCGCTGTCCGCCACGCATCCACCGTTGGATAAACGTATTCTGGCCATTGACCCGCGTTGGGACGGCAAGTTTGACACAGCCGATAAAGTCGACCCAGCTGAAGCAGAGGAAACCTCATCTGCAAAAAATGAATCCATGACACGTGAAGAAATGGCCCGTAAAGTTGCCTCGGTTGTCGCAGGTGCCACCATGGTTGATGTTGCCAACGCCATTGATCAAATCGGCAATCCAAGTGATGAAACCATTTTGCATGCGCGCTCATTGATCTCAGAAATACCTGCGGTTATCAAGGAAACCGCTCGTGATCCATTCGGGGCCAGAGCCATTGTCTATTGCATGGTGCTTGATAAAGAGCAGGCGATACGCAGCCAACAACTACAACATTTGCAGAAAGATGCCGACCCGGATGTGTTTGCATTGACCACTAAACTTCTTCCTGAAATGGATACTCTGAAAATTGAACACCGACTACCACTAATCGATATAACCATTCCGACGTTGAAACAATTATCACTCAATCAATACAAAATATTCAGAAAAAATCTCGTTGCATTAATTGAAATGGATAACAAGATCGATCTAATGGAATGGAGCTTACAGAAAATATTATTTAATCATCTTGATGGACAATTCTTCAAACTAACTCGACCGAAGGCACGTTATGCTCACCTTAGTCGGCTTAAAAAAGAAACATCCTTAATCCTTTCCGTGCTGGCCTTTACCAGCCAGGATGATCAAAATAAAATCGAACAGTCCTTTGATGCGGCAGCAAAAACTTTAAAATTTGATGGGCTTAAGTTAGTTAGCAAGAATGAAATCAATCTTTCTGATCTGGATCGGTCATTGCAAAAACTTGCTCAGCTAAAACCCCTAACCAAGCCACAGCTTTTGAAGGCCTGTGTCGTCAGTATCACGCATGACCAGATTGTATCGCCGATTGAAATCGAATTATTACGCACTTTCTCAGATGTGCTCGACTGCCCAATACCACCTATAAAATCATAGGTTTTTTGCTTGTATGATCCAGTACTTAAATCAAAGTTAATATTCTGTTTAATTGCAGCTAGACTGTAGGCAGATATCAGGACTGATAGTAAACATGTTCAGACACCGATGCTTATCATAAAAAACTATTTAATAATCTTCAGAAGGAAACGAAAAATGAAAAAACTTATTTTAATTAGCGTTATTACTGCAAGCGCTCTGATCAGCGGCATCACCCATGCAAAAGATACGATGGGCAAGGCATGTAAACAGAGCGAGAAAATGATGGAAAAACGTATGGAAATGATGAAGTCCGATTTAAAGCTGGATGCCAAACAGGAAAAGGCCTTTGCTGCTTTCGCCAAACAGAAAAAAGCCCTGATGAAAGATATGATGGATCAAAAGAAGGCTGGAATGAAAGGCATGGGCGGTTCGAAAGAGATGCAGGGCGGACAGATGGATAAAAAAGGTATGCAGGCTCAGCAGGGCATGCGTGGAAAGACGGGCATGATGGGTATGATGTCCAATCTTAGCTTCGAAGAACGTATGAACTTTATGCAAAAGCACGCTGAAAAAATGACCTCGACATCCAAAGCGGGTAAAAATTTCTTTAATTCACTAACTGCCGAGCAAAAGAAAAAGCTCAATGACATGGCCACAAATATGAAAGGTATGGATGGTATGAATAATAAAAGCGGTATGGGCGACATGAAAAATATGAATAAGAAGTAGATATAATAACGGCTGCTGCAGAGCCAGGATTTAACTGGTTCTGCAGCATGTTCATCAGGTATTCATTTGCGTTTTCTGATGGGAACTTCTTTTAGCGCAGAGGCCAGGCCCCAGGCTAATAAACCGACTATTAAAATTGGCACTAACCAGAAAAATCCCATTCCAAAATACATAGCGTTCATAATATTCTCCTTGATAAATCAGTTTGCTTGCACATAACCCGGCCTTGTGTGGCGGGATGAGAACCCGGTCAGATAATCATCCAGACCGGGTTCGGTTTTAACAACTAAATTCCCTTTCATCTTGATTAAGACTTCTTGTCTTTGCTGTCAGTTGCTACATGGCAAGGCGCATTTTGACGGTCAGTACCGGTCGCCATTCCATTATGCATTCCATCTGGAATAGTTTGAGTGGTGTTACCGTGCATACCATTTTGAATGGCTTGCTGAGTTGTGTTGCCCATCATACCGCCATAAGTTTTTGCATTAGTATTACCATGCATGCCCGCTGGTGTGGCTTGCTGGGTTGCGTTACCCATCATGCCACCGCTATGATTACCGTTACCGTGTACCGTATTAACGGCAAAGGCAGCTGAACCAATGGTCAAACCGATACCGGCTACTGCACCGATAACATAATTAAAGATAGTTTTGCTGTTCATGGTATTTCTCCTTTGAGTAAAATATTTCGCAATAAAATCATTGCCTCTCAGGTATTATTTAAGCAGTTTCATGTAACAGATGAGTGTCGATGGCAAAGCTTTTTGTAACGTACTTTAGCGCAGTCAGGAGCTGTTACACTACGTTACAAAGCCAGACAGATTTGTACGAGATAAGGCGCTAAAAATAAAGTATGACTAAACAGCAACACAAAGATCACATTCTGGTCGTCGATGACGATGCCGAGATCCGCCAGCTATTAAAGGTATACCTTGAAAAACATGGCCTGCAGGCCAGTACCGCTGAAAACGGTACCACCATGTGGGACAGGCTTGCTAAATCGAATTTTGATTTGATCGTGCTGGATCTGATGATGCCCGGCGAAGACGGTCTAAGCCTGTGCCGCAAGATAAGAGTCGATTCGAATATCCCGGTCATCATGCTAACCGCATTAGGAGAAGAGACGGACCGAATTGTCGGTCTGGAAATAGGTGCCGATGATTACCTGGCCAAACCCTTTAACCCTCGTGAGCTGCTGGCGCGTATCAATAGTGTATTACGCCGTGCGCGCAGTTTACCTGAAAACGAAAAACAGACTGAACCCAGGGGTTTATTACACTTTGCCGGTTTAACGCTCGACACCGTTGCTCGCCACCTGATTTCAGTTGACGGCGTGGTTGTGCCACTGAGCGGGGGTGAATATCGATTGTTACGCGTATTTCTGGATCGACCCAATCGGGTAATGAGTCGTGATCAGTTACTCGAGCTAGTCAGTGGCAAGGAAGCCGTACCCTTTGATCGCAGTATCGATGTGCAGGTTGGACGACTGCGCAAACGCCTGGGTGAAGACAGCCGCGAACCACAATTAATTAAAACCGTGCGCAGTGCCGGCTATGTCTTTACCGCAAAGATCGAAGAGCAAGGCTGATGCGCCTGTTACCACAATCGTTATTTGGCCGCCTGGCTTTAATCCTGTTGTCTGGCCTGATACTGGCACAGCTCATCAGCACACTGTTGCAGTTTCAGGATCGAGGTCAACGCCTGTTTCAGGCCAGCGGTATGCAAAGTGCGGAGCGCATTGCAGAAATAGTGCGCCTGCTGGATGATGAAAATGAGTCCGAACGACAAAGATTGATCATCATCCTTAATGTACCGCCTTTAAACGTATCGTTAACCGCCCCGGCCTGGCCGGCCCCGCAAACTTTCGATGTCGATTCACCCAGCGCACAATTTCACACACGTTTGCAAGATCTGCTGGGTGAACGCTATCCCCTTAAGGTCGTGGTAAGTGACAAACCTGTGATGAGTTCTCGACATGATAATAGTAACCGTATGATGCATCTGGAACATATGGGCATGACCGCACCCGAGGCACTGGTCTTTCTTGCCCAGGTACAATTAAGCGATGGCGCATGGGTAACCTTCGAAAACAGGATAAATGATGAAATATTCACTAACTCGACAACATTGTTAATCAACCTTGGGGCGTTGATCGTTATCGTATTACTGGTGTCATTAATTGCGGTAAGGATGGCCACTCGACCACTGGCCTTACTCGCACAACAGGCCGACAAACTCGGCAGCGATATCAACCAGCCGCCCATGCCGGAAACTGGCCCGATGGAAATGCGCCATGCCCGTCATGCCTTCAATACCATGCAATGTCGTTTACAGCGTTTTATTGAAGATCGCAGTCGCTTGCTGACCGCGATTTCACATGATCTAAAAACACCGATCACGCGTATGCGCTTACGCGCCGAGATGCTCGACGACGAGGAGCAACGTGAAAACTTCACTCGCAATCTTGATGAGATGCAGGCCATCGCCAGTGAAACGCTGGATTTTTTACGCGCCGATGATGCCAGTGAAAAGCTGCAGGCCATTGATATCTGTGCGCTACTTGATACTATCAAAGAAGACGCCATAGAGATGGGACAGGATGTTGTTATCGAATCCTGTCAGTTAGCACCTTATTCAGCCCGACCAATGGCACTAAAACGCTGCATCGTAAATCTGCTTGAGAACGCAATTAAGTATGCCGGCAATGCCGTCATCACCGCCAGTGAAAGTGATAACACAGTAACGATCAAGATCACCGATTCTGGATCTGGTATTCCAGAGCAACAACTCGACGCAGTCTTCGAACCTTTCTTTCGTCTCGAAACCTCACGCAGTCGTCAAACTGGCGGCACCGGATTAGGTTTAAGCATTGCACGCAATATCGCATTGTCACATGGCGGCGATTTACAACTGGTCAATCGTAAAGAAGGTGGCCTGATGGCTATCATAACTTTGCAACGACACAGCTAAGGAAACTCTGATTAATTCAGAGTTTCCTGCAACCCATGGATGGGTTGCCAAAATCAATCGCATTTTTTACTTTGCGGGCTCTGGCAATCCAGGGATGGATTGATCAGAGCTTCCCTAACAGTGATAAAAATATTTGTCTGACTTAATGACAGTTTCCAGTTACACCACACTGTAAATTATAGTTTCGCCGTTCAAGTTTTATACTATAGTATGATTACTCGGTAAAAAAGTACGCGCGTGTTATATTGGTAGATATTTGTTGATGCTCATAAAACAAATTAATACAAGTTTTCTCATCCACATTTGATATCAGAAAAGAAACTCATACTCATTTACTTTGTCATAAATATATTAACCATCTTCCACGTTCAGGATCGTACAATTAATGAGGTAAAGCACAAATGAAAAAGCTTCCCCAAATTTATATGGGACAGCCGAATCGTTCCCGCCGGAAATTCATACAAGGCCTGGCTGCCGGTGGCGTACTGCTTGGTTTACCTCCCTTGCTCAATTCTGCATGGGCGCGCCAGGCGGCCGAGACAAAAACCGGCATGGCACCGGTACTCAGCGGAACTGCGTTTGATCTTGTTATCGCAGAAACGATGGTTAACTTTACCGGTACGCCACGTTTAGCCACTACCATCAACGGCTCAATCCCGTCACCGATTCTGCGCTGGCGCGAAGGCGACACGGTAACCATCCGCGTGACCAACCATCTGCCGGTTTCCTCTTCGATTCACTGGCACGGGATTATTCTGCCTTACCAGATGGATGGCGTACCCGGTGTCAGCTTTGACGGCATCGCCCCAGGCGAAACGTTTGTTTACCATTTCAAAGTGGATCAATCCGGTACCTACTGGTACCACTCGCATTCCGGTTTCCAGGAACAAACCGGCATGTACGGTGCAATTATTGTTGATCCGGCCGAGGGTAAAAATCGCATCCGCACCGATCGTGATTACGTCGTGCAGTTATCCGACTGGACTGACGAAGATCCAATGGATGTTTTCGCCAAACTCAAAAAGATGAGCGACTACTACAATTATAATCAACCGACTGCCGTCGACTTCTTTCGTGATGTGGCTGATACGAGCATGGCGAAGGCACTGGGCAAACGACGCATGTGGAACAAGATGCGCATGAGCCCAACCGATCTGACGGATATTTCTGCGTTCACCTACACCTTCCTTATGAACGGCACCACCCCGGCCGGCAACTGGACCGGCCTGTTTAAACCTGGCGAGCGGATCCGATTGCGTTTTATCAGCAGTGGCACGCAGAGTTTTTTTGATGTACGCATTCCCGGCCTAAAAATGAAACTCGTGCATGTCGACGGCGTGGATGTTGAACCGGTAACGATCGATGAATTTCGTTTTGGTCCGGGCGAAACCTACGATGTGATCGTCGAACCCGAATCGGATCAGGCCTATACCATATTTGCACAGTCAATGGATCGTACCGGCTTCGCCCGCGGTACGCTGGCACCACGCAGCGACATGCAAGCCGCCGTGCCTGAACTGGATAAACCGGAATGGCTTACCATGCAAGACATGATGGGTAACATGGCCGGCGATAATAATCAAAGCATGGACGGCATGGATCATAGCAAGCACCCGATGGGTGGTATGGCCATGGGTGCGGTAGCGGAAAAGGTGAAGGTACGCCACGCAAAAACCGAGTATGGCGCCAGTGTTGACATGCGTGTCGATTCGCCTCGAACTAACCTGGATGATCCTGGTATCGGTTTGCGCAACAACGGTCGCCGCGTTTTAACCTATGCCGATATACATACGATTGGCGGGCCGCTTGATAAACGTGATGGCAAACGCGAGATCGAATTGCACCTTACTGGCAACATGGAACGATACACCTGGTCACTTGATGGACTCGAGTTCGGCAAATCCACACCGATCCATTTCCCGTACAACGAACGGTTGCGTGTGATCCTGCATAACGACACCATGATGACCCACCCCATGCATTTGCACGGCATGTGGAGTGAAATGCAGGATGAGAGTGGCAAGTTCATTGCGCGCCGCCATACCATTAGCGTACAACCGGCGCAGCGAGTCAGCTTTCTGGTGACCGCCGATGCGCTCGGACGCTGGGCCTGGCACTGCCACCTCCTGTATCACATGGACGCGGGTATGTTTCGCGAAGTTGTGGTGGCGTGAATGCGGCCTGATCAGATAACGGAGAGAACCGGTATGAACAACATGCGCATAAAAAGCCTGGTCGTTGCCGTGATGATCTTTAACCTGTCACCCGTCTGGGCAGAGGAAAAAACTACCGCGACAAAACCTGCGACAGAAATGGATCACAGCACGATGCAACACGGTAGCAATAAAACGACGGCAACAGATACCCCTAAAAACAGCACCGACATGAAAGGAATGGAACAGGACAACACCATGCCCGCCATGTCCATGCAAGGCGGTTCCGCCCCAGCAAATGCACGTGACCCGCATGCCTATTCAGGAGGTTATAATTTTGATCCGAAAGCACCGCGAGTCGTGCTTGCCGATGAACTTAACTTTGCCTCGCTGTTAGTCAACAGACTTGAGAGCGTGAACACCAATGACAATACCTCAGCCCGTTATGATCTACAGGGCTGGTTTGGCCGCGATTACGATCGACTGGTATTAAAGGCTGAAGGTGATTTTGATGACGGTAATTTACAGGAAACCAGCACCGAGTTGTTGTGGGGGCATGCGGTCGCAACCTTTTGGGACACACAGCTTGGACTGCGATATGACAGCGCAAGACAAGAACCCGATCGCACCTGGTTAGCACTGGGCATACAGGGTCTTGCTCCGTACTGGTTTGAGTTCGATGCGACCGCCTACTTCGGCGATACGGGTCGCAGTGCATTAACCATAGAAAGTGAATACGAGCTACTAATAACCCAGAAATTGATCCTGCAACCACGCTTCGAGGCCAGCGCCTATGGTAAACGTGATCCAGAACGTGGACTCGGTAGTGGCTTATCGGATATTAGTTTTGGTTTACGGCTTCGTTATGAGTTTTGGCGAGAGTTCGCCCCCTACCTCGGTGTTGAATGGACCAGCAAATATGGCGAAACAAAAGACTTCGCACAGGCAGCCGGCAATGACTCGAGCGAAACTCAATATGTTGCCGGAATACGTTTCTGGTTTTAATTTTATAGAGTCCTGCATAACATCTGTTACCAAATTCTGGCTCGCTACACACGCTAAATATATGAACTTCGCAATCGCTGATATTATTATTTCACCCTGGATCCCGCTTGTGTGGGGAGTGCTGGTGGGCTTTGTGTTTTCAACCGTCGGGGCGGCTGGAGGCATACTTGCATCCGTCGGTTTAATCTCCGTACTGAGTGTACAGAACCCGAATCTGGTCAAGCCAATGGCACAGATGCTAACGCTGGTTACGCCAATTATTGCCGTACCGCTCTACTATAAACAATGTCGATTAGTCCTCAGCCTTGCCGTCATTTTAGCCGTCGGTGGAATTATCGGCGCCATTATTGGCAGTACGCTTTCGCTTAACTATCTTGCTGATATGACCACCTTCAAACCTATATTTGCGATCCTGGTGCTGCTCATTGCCACGCAGATCGCCTGGCAGTTATTCCCGCGAAAACAGAAAAGCACCGCTCAATCCGAACGGGCCGCACATAATTTTGAACACCTTATTGAGCATAATGGCGATCCTTGCACGATTGGCGTTAGTCATAAAAGAATTTCGATTAAAAAAATACACTTTACCTTTGGCGATGAGGATTTTGTCTTTAGCCCCTGGCTGCCCTTTTTTGCGGGTATGGGTATTGCCGTATTTTCTTCGGCATTTGGTGTGGGTGGTGGTTTTCTGCTAGTACCTTTTATGAGCATCATCATGCGTCTGCCAATGTTTATCATCGCCGCAACATCGGCACTGGCGATTGCGATTCATTCCATCACTTCGATATCGAACTATATACGCCTGGGTGTGGAACTTGATTTCCCCTTACTTGGATTGTTAATAGCAGGAACAGTTGTAGGATCATTTTTTGGTCCCTACCTGAGTAAATTTTTACCCGAATCCTGGCTACGCGGCAGCTTGTGTCTAATTTTAATCGTTATTGGCCTACGATATCTTGGCATCCTGTAATCTCGAAATTTTTAACTTGACCTGTGTGTAGCACATAGGTGTCATACTTAAACTTAACTGAGTTATAAAAAAAGTGCTCAACCGGAAACAACAGGGCTATGCGCACCTGGTATCACCAGGAGATTCATATGAGTTTTGTTAAATATAATTTAATTATATTATTTTCTGCATTAATTCTGGTTCCTGCTAGTGTCTTTGCTCTACAGGTTCCACCAAGTGTTAATTCTAAATGGCTAATAGATAATTTAACTCAACCCAATCTTACTATTATTGAAGTATCCAATGAGGTTGGTTTCGCATTTAATGGGCACATTCCCGGTAGCGTGGTGACCAACAAAAGCGACTGGCGTTATGCAGACAGCGACGGCACGCTATTGCGTTACCCGGTTACGAAACTGGCCGAAAAAATCCGCCAGCTTGGCATCAATAGCCAGGATGGTGTGGTAATTTATTACAAGGGTGACAATATCGATGAGGTCCTCGGTACCTTTTATCTATACTGGTTGTTTCATTTACTCGGTCACACCAATGTTGGGGTACTGGATCAGGGCTGGTTTGGCTGGTTACAGGCCAATGATCCGATTGAACAGGATGCAAAAGAAATCCAGCCCGGCGATTTTATTGCACGACCCTTGCTGGCGCTTGAAATTAAAACCGATGAGTTAAATGAGATTCGAAAACATTATTTGCTGGTAGATGGTCGACCAGCATCGCACTTTAAAGGGCTAACCAAGTTTGAGGCCAATCCTCTTTTTGGACGCATCCCCGGTAGTGTTAATCAGCCATGGCAAAACTATATGCGCAAAACAAAAGAGGGTCGTCACTATGCTACGGCACCAAAAATACCAAAGCTGTTGCAACAAATGAAAATTAATCCAGAGCAACCGATCCTGTTAACCTGTCTCGGCGGCACCGGTTCGGCTTTTAACTACGCGATGTTTTATGCCGCGGGTTTTCAAAATCTGCGCGTACACGATGCTGGCTTACGGCGTTGGAATACCCAAAAACGGCCACTGGAAAATACCGACCTGCAGAAGCCGGGAGCAAAACGTGAATGAACATGCGTACATATCCGTGCGCAATTGCAAAATATTAATTTATATAATGTAAGGAGGAGCTATGGAAAGTGCACCAATATGGTATGTAATCCTGTCGGGATTTGGTTTAGCGATCATCCTCGGCATCATGGTACACAAAACCAATTTTTGCACCATGGGTGCGATCTCTGACTGGGTCAACATGGGCGATAAGGGCCGAATGTATGCCTGGTTGCTCGCCATCGCGGTTGCCATGTTCGGTGTATTGGTGCTCGAACAGCTTGGTATTATCAATCTTTCGATGACCATGCCTCCCTATCGAACCCCTGGTTTCGCCTGGTTACGTTATTTGCTGGGTGGCTTAATGTTCGGCGTCGGAATGACGCTCGCCGGTGGCTGTGTAAACAAAACCCTGATCCGCATTGGCGGTGGCAATATGAAATCATTATTTGTGTTGTTGATAGGCGGCATCATGGCTTTCCTGATGACCAAGACTGACTTCTATCACTATGCTTTTCATATCTGGATGGATCCACTAACAATCAATCTGCAAAATTATGGAATTGAAAACCAGCAAATCACCACCATGGTCGGTAGCGCATTGGGGGTAGCCAATAGCAGCTGGTTTCATC
>UOFR01000035.1_pt1 | contig 12752 bp, 10 predicted proteins | sample 1988501 | NCBI WGS metagenome assembly UOFR01 (sample SAMEA4712194, study PRJEB27164) | hydrothermal vent metagenome | biome: marine basaltic hydrothermal vent biome; feature: marine hydrothermal vent; material: mineral | place: Pacific Ocean | collected 2011-06-14/2011-07-23 | depth 1689 m | reverse complement strand
TAAAATATATTATGTCGCATTACAATATGGCAAGAGGACACAGTTATAATAACTATTTGTCGCCTGTGGCGGCTGAAAATTTAATTTGCGCCCATTAAAGTGTCCAGATTTACTTGACCACATCAGGGGTTGGGGTGCCATTTATCTGGATGGGAATTCTGTTAAATATCCAGACGGTCTTTATAGAGTCTATAACTTTTACCAATAAGCGCTCACTCTCGGGGAAACTCGTTTATCCGGGGGTGGATCACTACCTTGTGCAATGGCCTGATCTTGCAGATAAATACCCCAAGGCGCAGTACCACGGACAGGTTTTATGATTTTTGTTACGGTGGGTACCGAGCGGTTTCCTTTTAATCGGCTGATTGCTGCCGTTGATAAATTACAGGATAGCTTTAACGGTGAGCCGGTATTTATGCAAACAGGTTCCTGTACCTACAGCCCCTCGTGTCCCCATCAGGCATTTATACCTTATCATGATTTTTGTGAAAAGATTCGCGAGGCGCGGATTGTGATCAGTCATGCTGGAGCTGGCACGTCAGGCAAGCTCTGGAGAGCATGTAGATGATCATCAGCAGATGCTTGCCGAGCGTATGGTTGATCAGGGGCGAATTATTCTCGCTGATCGAGCGCAGGATTTATCAAAGCTAATTCCGCAATATGATGAGCTTTCTGTCGCTGCCAGTAATGCCCATACAAAGGAATTAACGCTGGTGCATCACTTGAAACAGTTATTGCAGCATTCCTAATCTGTCAGAAAAAATTAGAAAAACCGTTCAAAAAAAGAATAAGGACATCCACTAAAAGTAACAAGGAGAAGTTTCATGAACAATAGATCATTACTATTTCTACTAACGCTGACGTTGTTGTGCACACCTTTTCTGGCCCAATCAAAGGCCGTTAAATAAAATAGAACATTATGGCGTTTATGTTGCTAAGGGTTACGTCAAATTGGGGCATTACAACCATCCCGGCCAGGTTGTAGACTTTACACTGGCCCAGCACAAGCAAAACCCAAATGGCAAACTTCGCCATCCGTAATACCTTCAGCTCCGAATCCATCAAATTCTCAGTCGAATATATCCATCAGCTGAAGAAATTAAAACACTAATAATAATAAGCTACAACGCTTATATTTTGTCACATGCCTTAAAAAAGTCTGCAGCTGGTTACCTCGTATCCGTTTACCTGTATCGGTAACAAAAATTAACATTTACACGACTTAATTCAGTGGTTGTCATGAAATATTTCCATCTAAATAGAAAAATATACATCTCAGCATAGATTACTGAATTGATAATTTAGCTCAGGTAGAATCGCTTGTGATGTTCAACGTAGCTATTCATTCAAACAGATTGATAATTATATAACCTGTTGATTATAATATGTTTTTCACGTCTATACACATAACGCATCGCAACTAAAGCTCCCTGGAAGAAAAGCATGGTTTTTCACACTATTATTAAGACTCTCGTCACATTTGTCCTGTATATGAACCATCGAATGCCGATAACAATAGAAGATCATGAGTTTTAACAATGTCGAAACAAGATAAACATTCCACTGAAAACCAGGTGGCCTCGGTAATCAGTCTACCGGGTTACGAGATTAAAGACGTCCTCGGTAAAGGTGGGATGGCGGTGGTTTATCTGGCCGTGCAAAAAAGTATCGGCCGACAGGTTGCGCTTAAAATTCTGGCCCCTGACCATACTGACGACAGCTTTACTGAACGCTTCTTACGTGAGGCGCGTATCGTGAGCAGTCTAGCCCATCCAAATATCATCACAATCTATGACGCCGGTGTTCACCAGGGATGTCACTTCATGGCAATGGAATATGTGCCGGGTAAAAATCTGCGTGATGCCCGCGACATGCTCAACCGCAAACATAAAATTGCCATTATTAAACAGATCGCGCAGGCGTTGGATTATGCCGGTCATAAAGGTTACATACATCGTGACATAAAACCTGAAAATATATTATTACATGAAGATGGTCGAGCCATCCTCACCGACTTTGGCATTGCTCGCAGCCTGGATACTACACAGGGATTAACTATCACCGGCAAAGTCATTGGCACACCCTATTACATGAGCCCGGAGCAAACCAAAGGTCTGGGTGTCGATCATCGTTCAGATATTTATAGTTTAGGTATTGTTTTATTTCAGGCGCTGGCCGGTTACGTACCCTATGATGGGCCATCATTAGTGGCAATTGGCATCAAGCATTTATCCGATCCCATTCCTGAACTTCCGCCAGGAATGGACATCTTTCAACCCATCATTAATATTTGTTTATCCAAGGACCCCGCCCACCGCTATCAAACTGCTGGCGAATTCCTGAAAGCTCTGAATCAGATTAGTGAAGCGGATATTGATTTTCTAGATGCCAAATTCGCTGCCAATAAAAAAGCGGGGAAGAATTATCGCGCTAAAACTATCTCTACTAACTCAAATCAGATCAAAGCCGGACTCAAGTCCAAAACCAATAGCCCATCAAAGAGTCAGAAAAAAAAGGAACCTGCCCAGGAATTTAATTACGATGTGACCAGTAGTGATGACTATAAACGTTTAGGGCGTCGCAAACGCACTCTCGCGCTACTGGTTATGTTAATAATTCTGGCTGGACTGGGTTATTTAAAACAGGATTTCCTGTTGCAGAGCTGGCAAACCTATATAGCGCCAGAAATTAATCAATATTTAAAACAAACAACACTGCAGGAAAATGAGCAAGATAATGCAATAAACAATCCTGAACCTTCACCCGTTATACCGCCAGCACAAATTGGAGATTCGATTCAAACTGAAAAAGCCATCGCCGATTTGGTGCTGCCGCTTAATGCGAACATCGAGATGATAAACCAACTAACTCTATCCAACCGAAAATCATTGCAGGACAACCCCACTAATAAAATCGCCAAAAAACATTTAGAACAAATTGCTCAATGGTATGTTTTCCAAACGGGTGCCGCCATAGAGAGCCATGATCATTCCGGAGCCCGATTATTTATCGCCCAGGCCAATGACACGCTACCGGCGGCATTTATTCCGCAAAAACTGTTGCAACTCGATAATCAATTGCTACGACATGAAGCTATACAGGGCCATATGCAACGCGCTACTGAATATATAAAATCGGGCGCTTTAACCTCACCCAAAACTAATAATGCCGTTGCTGAACTACAGGCCGTACTCTCAATCGACCCGAGCTACACCTTCGCACGCGATAAGTTAAATGAAATCACCAAGTATTATTTTTCAAATGCAAAATCTCACCAGGCCAGTGCCAGGCCGCATGAAGCCCTGGCCAGTATCGAACTGGGGCTTACTGTTGATAAATCTCACACCGGGCTATTGCAATTAAAACAATCTATACAACAAATAATCCAGCAACAGGAAAGATTAATGTCGATCCTGATTCAGGCAGAAGCTCAATTTCAGGCAGGAAAAGTTATACTGCCTAAAGAAGGTAGCGCCACGTACCTGTACAAACAGGTATTACGTGAACAGAAAGACAACAAAAACGCGCAAGCCGGATTATTCAAGGCTGAAGATTATGTTATTAAACAAATACAAACGGCAATATGGAAGAAAAAATTCCCTATCGCTGAGAAGATCCTGAAAGCGGCATTAAATGAATTTCCAGGCAGCACTCGTCTTGATCAAGTACACAATAAATTTATAACCGAACAATCGGCAAACGCCCCTCGAATTACCCACCTTCTTGTCAGCGATCAACCGTTTGCGACGCTATTATCCGAACAACACACCCTTAGCGTTACGCCGACAATACATCTTGGATTTACTTATACCAATCTGTCTAAAGATACCACCGCTCTAACTTTACAGCTCGAATCCGTGACTGAAAATCAAATGATTATAAAGAAAAAACTACTGGTATCAGAGGCTACCGGCGAACAAAAAATTACGATACAACATCCTGTCGCAACATTTATACCCGGTCAGTACCGTGTCAGCATTTCACTTAATAGTAAGACACTTATTAACAAGAATTTTGAAATCCGGGCCCGATAGCCGGTAACTGACTATTCATATTTTATTCAGGGTATTTAAAACCCCCGAACCAAATCATTAACCTGGGAGTTTAAGAGTATGCTAACCTGACAAAAAGCAATATGAGGGATTAAATTGAATTCGGATAATCCATACCAGCCCCCAACCACTCAGGTTGAGACCGCAGCGAAATCATCGGATGATATCTGGACTTTTATAGAACCGCAGTCCGTACCGGTTGGACGCAGCCTGAGCTGGATTGGCCAGGGCTTTAGTTTCTTTGGCCGCAATGCCGGCACCTGGATTGTGATCACCATCATTTATTTACTGGTTTTACTTTTTTCATCATTTATTCCATTTGCAACCACTATATTACAACCCATACTCGCCGGTGGCCTGATGCTTGGGCTTTATGCTCAGGACAATGGCCAGGACATTGAGATTCGTCACCTGTTTGAAGGCTTCAGTGTCTGTGTCGACAAACTGGCAATATTTGGCGCGCTGTTAATCGGTATCGCGATTTTGACAACGATTGTCTTTGCGATTTTATTTTTAATTGGCTTTTTCGTGGTGCTCGGCCTAAATGAGTCTGGAGCTGATTCACAAATAGCAATTATCATCATGGTCACCATTGCCGTACCTGTTGTTTTAATAGTGTCGCTGTTATTCGGTGCCCTGTCCTGGTTTGGTCCACCATTGATTATCTTGCATAATAAACCTGTTGGTGATGCCGTTAAACTTAGCCTGCTTGCCTTAAAGCGCAATATTGGCGCATTTATTATTTTTAGCTTTTTTGCGTTTCTACTGGTCGTGCTGGTGGCATTTACATTATACATCGGACTACTGGTGCTGATGCCCGTGTTATTTGGTGCGACCTACGCATCCTGGAAAGATATCTTTACTAACGCGCCATCGCAGTAAACTGGATTCAACCATTTCAATGAAAAGACCTAATCCGTTTTATGTGAGGCATCACAGAAAGGTTTATTTTGTGACAGGCCACACCGACACAAGGCCGCCTTGTTACGAGTTGTAACCGAAGAACCATCCTCACTTTGAATCGTCATCGGACCTTTGGCAATGAGCATGGCCTTTTCACGAACGCTAACAACCAAATTAGATGCAGCGCCAGATTCTATTGCCTCTCTTTTTTTATCATTAAAAACAGCATTATCGCTAAACTCACAGCGTTTATGTTCACCATCACAAAAGGGTTTGTTTTTAGATTGCCCGCATCGACATAAATAAGCTTCATTATCTTTAAGCAGAATATTGCCATCGGCGTCTTCAACCACAATCTCACCCCGCAGAATCAGGGGGCCGCTTTTACGAACGTATACCGTGTTACTCACTACAACGACTCCAATCAAAAAGACCAGGCCAGTATTGTAAAACAGTATTTGTAGAATTGATATTGAGTGTCTTGATTAACTCGCTTTTGGGATCAGCCCACTCACCACTGCAGACAGTGCTCTATCCATCAAAGGCACATCATCAACGACCTTGGCATTGCCCTGGCGCAGGTCCTCGGCAAGCTCTAGCAGCGTTTTATCGGCAACCACATCAAACTTCCAGTTTAAAAAGGTAAATTCACCTAACAACTCGCTTTTCCAGGCCAGTTTCGCACGACGTGTTTCGCCATTCTCATCCTTGAACTCAACCCACTTACCCATATCGAGATGACGTGCAAGTTCAAGGTATTCATCGTTGATCTGATCCAGCTCATTCGTTGGTTCCCAGTCTTCCAGTACGATCTCTTCCACCATCACTTTTTCCTCATTCATGATGTTATCAATTTCTTCATCCAGTGAGTCGATATCCTTTTCATCACTTAGTACGGCTTTAATAGACTCAATTGATTCATTGGCATTTTCTTCCATGATACAGTCGCTCAGATTCAGACCATGCACGCTAGCTAAATGATACGGCTCTAAGGTACTTAATATTTTATTCAGATCTTCCTGTGGCATATCTATAAGTTCGAAGCCATCTCGTAAAGTCACCACCAGCTGCTGAATGATGGCACCCAGTTTTTTTCGGTCCAGATTATGAACCTTTGGTTCAACAGACCAGCAAAGCACATCAATAAAACGAATCTGGGTTTTCCATAACTGGCTGTACTCACCTTCCTGCAAGTAGGTTTCGAGCATAACTTCTTTCCATGGCCCAAGGATAATATCTACTACCGGTTTAGGCAGTTCGCGACCAATCAAATGCTGACTGAGTGTTTCTTTTACCCAGGTTTTAGCCAGCACCATCTCTTCTTTTTCGTGTTGCACCTGGCTGATATCTTTACAGGCCTGCAGTTCAACAAATTGTTGCTCGCTGATAAATTCATTAAGTTGCTCGGTGAGATCGGTAAACAAACTCAGATCGTCAGTAAATTTTTCTAAGACTTCCTCAACGATCTCATTAATCTTGTTCAAGATCGGCTGATCAAGCCCATCGCTCTCATCAACACCAACGGCCGTGCTCGCCAGTAAATTCAACAAGTAGCGAGCCGGGTGACCATTCATGGAAAAGAATTCTTTATCTAACATAGCTACTTTTAACATCGGTATTTGTAATCGCCCGATACTGGCTTTCGCAGTCATAGGTAGATTCGGATCATCTAAGATGTATTCAAACAACAAACAAACTATATTAATCACATCATTATCAAGCGGATCGATAACTTTCTCCTGCCCGCCTTGTTCATTTGCCTGTTGCAGCTGCACGCGTAAAAAATTGCCTACTGCATACGCACCACCATCAGGGACTTCATCGAAATTAGTGCTCTGGATAGTCGTTAACGTATCCACAACGTCCTGAGTAGATAAATTTACACCACCGCCAAACGAACCAAATCCTCCGGCCTGACCAACTCCGCCAACTCCGCCAACTCCACCAACAGGCATTCCAGCGGCTCCTGTTACACCCGGTGTACCAATCATTCCTGCTGGGCCCTGCCCAAAAGGAACCACCGATCCATTTTCATTCGCCAGGTTTTGGCGTTGCGAGCTTACTAATTGTTGTAACTGCGCCCAGGCTGGCGTACTCATTTGTCCCGCAGAGATGCCGGACATTCCTGGTACACCGGCCATGCCAACGCCTGCGGGCATCCCGGTTACACCAGGTATACCCATTACGTTTGCCCCCGCAGGCATATCGTTACCTAATTCAGCCATGCCCTCCAACTGCTCTGGATTTGGCACTGACATTTGCGGAGAAGGCATTTTGATAATTTCAGATTTTATAACGGGTAAAACATTTTCATCGATCAACATTTGATTTAACGATGAATAAAGTTCGGCAAGATTATGGATACAGTGTAAATCGAACAGCTTCACGATAATTAACTGTATCTCTAAAACCAGATCGATCTGTTCAGCCGCTCTTACAAAGCTATGCACAATCGCTTCAGCGCCAAACGGAACCACAATATCATTTTTATCTTTACAATTGGCAAGGTAGGCAAGACGTTTATCTAATTCGCTTAAATCCTGGGAATATAAATTAAGGATTTTTTGCACCAGGTTGCGAATCGCCAGATTGATTTCCAGGTCTGCCTCGCTGACCAGTTCCATTGAATCAGAATCAATGTCCGCCAGACTGGTTTGACTGGTCTCATTATCAAGCTCTTCCTCAAAATTCGTAAAATGTTGCTCAATCTCAGAAAAAAAAGTTCTTTCTATCGAATCGCGCTGTAAGCGAACTACTCGCATGGAATCAAAATAAAGATTTTTATCAATTCCCTCAGGCGCGCTTTCAGCCAGTTTAAAAAGAGCATCATCTGCATTATCAAACATACCCTGCATGACTTTTTTCAGGTGTTTGACCGTTTTATCTTTTATTCTGGGTTGAAGTTTTCTGAACAACAGTCGACGCTGGATGCCGTCTTGTTTGATGTCTTCAAAAGAAACAACATTCTCACGTGTATTCATATATTAGTAGCCCGAATCTATTGATATATACTCATTATTTTATCGACCAGGCAATTCATCAGAATAAATAAGTTAATGTTGACTGCGTCACAAAACACCATAGACGGCTGTGATCTTACTCACGAAAATACCGGCTCACGCCAATCCCCGCGCTATTTTACCCCCTGAGATATTGTTTTATACGGCTAACGCTTGCGATCCTTCTTTTCCGGAAATCTTCTGGAGCAGGAACGTGCAGGCTATGGAGAGCTCTATTTTCACCTGATCTAGAGGGCAATCTCTGCACATCCAGTTATGGTAAATATCTGAAATAAAACGTTATAATTCCAGCTAAACAATCATGGATGTGCCGCGATTTCCACTATCATGTTGATTTCTAGATTAAATGTAAAAAAGTATTAATCCTGGAGCCTGAAAATGTTTACCATAGTAATTATAAATATCTTCATCGTAGCGATTACGGTGGTAATTCATTACGAATTTTTATACCGCATATCTATAATAATTCCAAAACTTAATATTAAACATCGCTTTCGGATTGTCGTTGGTGTGTTTGGAGCGCTCATTGCCCATTCAATAGAAATATGGATCTTTGGTCTGGCTTATTATTTTATTAACCGTTCAGATGATCTTGGTTATCTAAAAGGTAACTATGACGGATCAATACTCGATAGTGTTTATTTCTCATATACTTCGTATACCACTCTGGGTATGGGTGATATAGACCCTTTTGGTCACGTGCGTCATCTGGTCGGGCTCGAATCGTTAGTTGGCTTACTACTGATCACCTGGACCGCGTCATTTTTATACCTGGAAATGCAGCGTTACTGGGAAAAACGATAGGTAATCTATTTATGAATTATATATTGGTAATCACGTTACTATTTTCTCAACTACCGCTTGTCTATGCCGATCTATATCAGTGCAAAAATAATCATGGCAGGATGCTATTTAAAGATACGCCTTGTTCCTCCACTGAGAAAGAAATCAGAAAAATAACCGAAGCCGATGTAAAAAAACAAGCCACGCCCAATACAGAAAAACATATAAACCAGAACCTTGTAAAAAATCCGTCATTCAAAAATAAACTTTCTGCCTGGGATGCTCATAAAAATACAAGATGGGAAGCCCGGTCTGGAAAAAACTCCAGTGCTGCCGTTAGTATTCAGGCAACGAAACCGCCGATGGACAAATACATACATGAAACCACGGTTAAACAGTGTGTCACGCTTAATGCCGGCACACGCTATCGATTAGCGGCCTATTTTAAACAGGATAACATTCCGCTAAAATCATTTGCCAATCGAATTAACCTGTACTGGTATGAATCGGTCGATTGTACTGTAGGTGGCCAATTTGGTACCTATATTGAACCGAAAAGTCGAACTGGCTGGCAATACCTTAAAGCCGACAATTTGACCCCCGCATTACATGCTAAAGCTGCACAAATAAATCTGACTCAGAAGGGGCGTTACTCGAAAGGTGGCAGAGTGCGGTGGGATAATATTCATTTAAGTGCTACCGAATTTAAACCTAAACCTATAGCAACTGACCGTCAACAATACACTCGCAAGGCCGGTATTAACTATTTAACCAACGGTGCCTTTAATGCAAAACTTGATGGCTGGCAAATATCGAATAAAACAGAATGGTCGTCGTTTATCGGCAACACCGAACCAGGCTCTGCCCGTGTCACCCGCTACTCGAGCTCTGGCTCAAACGGCAGCGGTGCTTTTAGACAATGCGTAAATATCGGTGAGAATACTAACTTTGAATTAGGTGCCAGCTTTAAGAATGACAAATTATCAACGGCACCCGGTAACGGCCGACTTCGGATTAGCTGGTATCAGGATCTGAACTGCAAAGGCCCATCGAAAACCGATACCAACTGGAAAGATCCTGAACCGATTGATGGCTGGCAAAATCTACATATAACGGGATTAGTAGCTCCACGGGACTCTCAGAGCGCGGTTATAGAGATTATCCAGGCCATCCATGAGGAAGGTTACTTCTATGCTCACTGGGATGATATTTATTTCCGAGCCACGCAATAAGTAGAATATCTCGTCTTCGCACCTTCCCCGCCACCTCATCATACCTGCGGGTAATGTGCCACGCGGGTAAAGTGCCCCGCGGGTATGACGATAAACTGAATTCCTTTGTTAATCCAAAGATAATTTCTTTTTCACACGCTTTTTAGGCTTAGAATCGTCCGTCTTGCGTTTACCTTTGGCTTTTTTATCCTTGGCACGTATCTTAGCTTTTTTCTTCTTGTCTTTTTTAGGTTTACTTTTGCCATCACGAGGTTTTTCAGATCGGGGTTTATCCGAGGTGCTTTTGTTGGGCTTACCCTTCTTACCATAACGGGGTTTTCTGTCTTCAGATGAATCATCATCTCCCATTCTGGATATCTTTAATTGCTGGCCAGCCACCCAGACCTTTTTCAGATCATTAAAGATCTCTTTCGGCATGTCGGCGGGTAAATCAATCATGGTGTATTCGTCGTGAATATTTATGCGACCAATATACTGACTGTCGATACCCGCTTCATTGGCAATGGCACCGACTATGTTTCCAGGTCGAACCTCATGATTATGTCCGACTGCAAGCTTGAATCGTTCCATGCCGTCTTCGGGCCCGGAATCTTTTCGGGATGAACGATCACGACCGCGATCACGATCACTGCGGGATGTATTTCGTCGCTGACCACCATCGTCTTTATCCCAGCTTTCTCTGTCGCGGCCTTTGCTACGCTGCGGTTTATTCTGTAAGAGAAAAGGTTCGTCACCCTGTAAGATTTGTGCCAGTGCCGCCGCTATCTCAAGGGCAGGAATATTATGTTCCAGTTGATACTGTTCGATCATCTGATAAAACATACCCAGCTCTTCGCTGGCCAGGGTATCGGAGATGCGTTGTTTAAATTTAGCAATGCGTTTGTCGTTTATGATCTCGGTGGATGGTAACTCCATCATCTCGATCTTTTGCCTGGTGGCTTTCTCTATCGAATGCAGTAGACGTTTTTCACGTGGCGCAACAAACAAGATCGCATCACCTTTACGACCGGCCCGGCCGGTACGCCCAATACGATGAATATAGGCTTCGGTATCATAGGGAATATCGTAATTAAATACATGACTGATGCGTTGAACATCAAGACCACGCGCAGCGACATCGGTAGCCACTAAAATATCGATTTTGCCCTTCTTCAGTTGTTCAATGGTGCGTTCACGTAGCTTCTGCTGGATATCGCCATTAATCGGCGCTGCGGAATATCCTCGTGCCTCAAGTTTGTCGGCCAACTCCACCGTTGCGGTTTTGGTACGCACAAAAATAATCATCGCATCAAAAGGCTCGGCCTCAAGAATTCGTGTTAACGCATCGAGTTTGTGCACACCACTGACTGGCCAGAAACGCTGGCGGATCGTATCGGCGGTGGCGGTTTTAACTTCAATGGTAATTTGCTCGGGCTCGTTTAAATATTTTGTCGCGATACGTCGAATCTGTTGTGGCATGGTCGCCGAAAATAACGCTATCTGACGATCTTCCGGGGTTTGATCCAGGATCCATTCGACGTCATCAATAAAACCCATACGCAACATTTCATCGGCTTCGTCCAGCACCAATGCTTTCAGATTGCTTAACTTCAAAGTGCCTTTGCGTATGTGATCCATCACCCGTCCCGGCGTACCGACAATCACATGCACACCCCGCTTAAGTGCCCGGATCTGCCCGCCATATTCCTGGCCGCCGTAGACTGGCAACACATGGAAGCCTTTCATATGCGATGCGTATTTTTGAAAGGCCTCGGCAACCTGAATCGCCAACTCCCGGGTCGGTGCTAGCACCAGCACCTGTGGATCCTTTTCTTTCAGATCAAGATTCGACAATAGCGGCAGGGCAAAGGCCGCGGTCTTGCCGGTGCCGGTTTGCGCCTGACCCAGCACATCGCGACCCCCTAATAATAAAGGAATGGTCCGCGACTGAATCGGGGATGGGGTTTCATAACCCACGTCGTCCAACGCCTTTAAAAGCGGGACAATAAGCTCCATTTGGCCAAACGAGGAAACCGTATCAGAAGTCATTTAAAGCACCTGAAAGTAAAAAATTGGGGATACATCCATGAAAAACTGGAGAATCCTGAGAATACCACCTAAACAAACTAAATCGGCTGATCCTTAGGAGGGCGCGTAGTGTAACGATTTGTGTGCTATGTTGCATGCTTTATTTGTCAAAAAGTGAGCAAGATCATGCAAATCTGGGTTGACGCCGATGCCTGCCCAAAAGTAGTCAAGGAAATACTCTATCGAGCGGCCGAACGGGTAAAATGCCCGCTGATTTTAGTCGCCAACCAGCCATTGAGTACGCCCCGCTCGGCCTTCATCAAGACCATTCGCGTCTCACCAGGTTTTGACGTAGCAGATAATTACATCGTACAAAATGTGCATAAGGGAGATCTGGTCATCACCGGCGACATTCCACTGGCGGCCGAGATTCTTGATGTCGGCGGCGAGGCGTTAAACCCACGCGGCGAGATCTATAATCGGGAGACTATCAAACAGAAACTGACCATGCGTGATTTTATGGACGAGATGCGCGGCACCGGCATCATGTCCGGTGGACCACCACCGCTAAACCAGACCGACCGACGTGAATTCGCCAATGCACTGGATCGTTTCCTGGAAAAGGTTCGCTGAAACCAAACATTTGATTCTACTGAAATAAAATTTTCTAAATAATTATCTTTCGTGTATAAAAAAAGGCTGGTAGTTGTTGCCAAATACCAGCCTCGCGACTTACCTATATTTATAAATTATAT
>UOFR01000075.1_pt1 | contig 13162 bp, 15 predicted proteins | sample 1988501 | NCBI WGS metagenome assembly UOFR01 (sample SAMEA4712194, study PRJEB27164) | hydrothermal vent metagenome | biome: marine basaltic hydrothermal vent biome; feature: marine hydrothermal vent; material: mineral | place: Pacific Ocean | collected 2011-06-14/2011-07-23 | depth 1689 m | reverse complement strand
AGGCACAGGTTTCTGGTAATAACTCGAATAATTCCGGCTTATCAATGGATAGCAACAAACACGCTGACACCTTCTCGGCACGGTGCTCGTAATCCTGACAGGTACAGGACTCTATATCTAACAGACTGCAGGCAATATTGGTGACATAAACCTTATCCGTGTCATCATCTGTTAGTTTCACTAAACAACACTGACCGCAACCATCACATAGCGACTCCCATTCCTGAGAGTCAAGTTGAGCAAGAGATTTTGCAATCCAGAACGGCCTGGATTTGTCGATTGCCATTTAGCTGAATACTCTTAATATATAATCCGTACACATTAACTCAACATCAATGAAAGTATAGAATCGTTTTTATTATAGTACAAAAAAAACCGAAGGCATATCACTATACCTTCGGTTAGATTAGTACTTTAGCGGTTAAAGAAATTAAAGACCTAATTTCCCTTTAATGGCATCAATTACCACATCACTGGAAGTCGCTTCAACGGCTAGCAATGAACCTTCTTTTTCATAATAGCCTGCCAGTGGCGCTGTCATTTCATTATAAACTTCAAGACGATTACTGATCGCTTCTTCAGTCTCATCTTCGCGCTGTACAACGTTGCCGCCACACTTGTCACACTTACCTTCTTGCTTAGGTGGATTAGATTTAACATTATATATTTCACCACAACCTTCACAGGTACGGCGAGTTGTTAAACGATCAAGAATAACTTCACGTGGGACTTCAATGCTGACTACGGCATCCAGCTCTTCACCCATCTCAGCCAGAAGTACTTTTAACGCTTCAGCCTGAGGAATAGTACGAGGGAATCCATCCAGCAAATAACCGTTTTTGCAATCGTCTTCTTTTAAGCGTTCGCCCATGATGCCCATGATTAAATCATCAGAGACCAGGTCACCTGCTTTCATAGCGGCCTGTGCCTGTTTACCTAATTCAGTACCTGCTGCTACTGCAGCACGTAAAATGTCACCAGTCGAAATTTGGACCGAACCGTCCATTTTCGTTAATAATTTAGCGACCGTACCCTTGCCCGCGCCTGGCGCGCCTAACAAAATAAGTTTCATTTAACGTATTCCCTATCAAGATTTAAAGGCTCAGCAAATGAATTGCTGACAGATAATTTTCTGCGCGCATTGTGCACTTAGTATGAGAAATAAGCAATTAATTACATTTAAGCATGCTAAGAAATTTCTAATAGATCATCTCTAGAAGGTATCAGAGTGATCGTCTAACACGCTGATATCCTTCGCCAGGATATCGGCGGGTGGCATTTGCAGATAAAATCCCTTTGACGATAAAGCTTCAATTACATCAGCACTGTCTACTCTTGCCAGTTTACGCTGCGGAGTCAGTTCCAGCTCCATCACCTTCTCAAGACGCCCAGTCAAATTATTTAGTTGATCAGGCAGCTGACTTAGCGCCTTCTGTTCATCTTCCATAAACGGAATATAAAGATACATTTCCTGTTTTTTAAGACACCTATATATAAGGCACTTCATTTAGACATCAATCCTGCGCATCTAATTATAGAACCTTCGAAAAGCGGGCACTATGATGTTTGAGGTAGACATCAAAGGTCATACAGATATTACGAATAAACAAACTCCCTTTAGCCGATACCTCAATCACGCTATCGCTGATATTAATCAGCCCATCTTCCTGCATACTTGCCAACGCCATCAAAGCAGAAGAAAAATAATCTGCGAATACAATAGAATATTTTTCCTCAATGCTTTTAATGTCCAGTTTAAAATTACAGATTAGTTCTGTAATGACATGTCGACGCAACTTGTCATCATTATTCAGAGCTATTCCACGAAAAACGGCCAGCTTATTGCTGTCAATACAGTTAGTGTAATCATCCATAGTCCGAAAATTTTGACTGTAACTGTTATTTATCATCCCAATCGATGTCACCCCCATACCGATCAAATCACAATCGGCATGAGTTGAATATCCCTGAAAGTTTCGATATAAATTATGCTTGCGTTGCGCTATGGCCAACTCATCATCCGGTTTAGCGAAATGGTCCATACCAATATAAACATATCCTGCCGCCGTTAAGGTATTAATACTGTTTTCCAGGATGGCCAGCTTCACTCGTGCCGAGGGCAACTGATTAGAATCAATCTGTTTTTGAGTTTTGAACATATCAGGTAGATGCGCATAATTAAAAATAGAGAGTCGATCAGGATCAAGCTCCAGAACTGTTTCCAGAGTATGCGCAAAACTGGCTCCGGTCTGATGAGGTAACCCATAAATCAGGTCAATACTGGCAGAATGAAAACCACTCGTGCGCGCTGCATTGATTACTTCTGTAGTTTGCTCAATGGATTGAATACGGTTCACCGCTTTTTGAACCAGCGGGTTGACATCCTGAACACCAAGACTTATTCGATTAAATCCAAGTTCACGAAGTAAGTTTATCGTTTTAGTATCTGCTTCGCGTGGATCTATTTCGATAGAATATTCACCGCTGTCGTCATCGTACAAGTTGAAATGAGCCCTGGTCATTTTCATTAGTTCACGCATCTGATCATGACTGATAAACGTAGGTGTACCACCGCCCCAATGTAACTGGTTTACTTTTCTTGAATCATCAAATAATTGCGCCTGCATTTTTATTTCATTATAAAGCCGATCCAGATAGGGTTGAGCTCGTTTTCGATTTTTAGTGACGATTTTATTACATGCACAGTAATAACAGATGGTATCGCAAAAAGGCAGATGAAAATAAAGTGATAAGGCTCGACCGGATTGATTGCTGTCGGCCGCCTGCTGCTGGTAATCACTAATTGAAAATTCGTCACTAAACTGAACCGCGGTAGGATATGAAGTGTAACGCGGACCAGCAAGGTCATATTTTTCAATTAGTTGATAATCAAATTCAAGATTCGGCATAATCGGCTACAGGGTAAAATGTAGCAAATAGTATACAACTTAATATAATTATTTTCCTGATAAATTAGCTGAAACCGAACGACAAATTACTGACAAAAATACTGAAGAATTCCTAAAATCAGCTGAGTTCTGGTACTATTCCCATTTAAATTACGCGTAAACAGGCATGCCAGTATGTTAATTGTAGTATCACCCGCCAAAACTCTGGACTACGAAACTCCAGCCAAAACAAATATTTATACCGTTCCTGACTATCTTAATGATTCCCAGGAATTAATAAATCGTTTACGCCTTTTTTCGTCATTAGATATTTCAGAACTGATGAAAGTCAGCAGTAAGATAGCCGAATTAAACTTTGACCGGTATGAAGTCTGGACAAAGCGATTTACTGAAAAAAATGCTAAACAGGCCGCTCTCGCATTTAAGGGTGATGTGTATACTGGGCTGGACGCGACATCATTTAATAACAATGACTTTAAGTTCGCACAAAAGCATTTTCGAATTTTATCCGGGTTGTATGGCTTATTACGTCCCCTTGATTTAATGAAGGCCTATCGATTAGAGATGGGGACAAAGCTTAAAACTGATCGTGGCAACAATCTGTATGAGTTTTGGGGTTCGACGATTACCGATGGTTTAAACCTGCAACTCAAGAAGAGCAGATCAAAATATTTAATAAATCTTGCCTCTAATGAATACTTTAAAGCAGTCAAACCTGCTGAATTACAGGCTGAAATAATAACACCAGAATTCAGAGAATTTAAAAATGGCGATTATAAAATGATTGGGATATTCGCCAAGAAGGCGCGGGGGATGTTAAGTCGTTATATCATTAAAAATAGATTAGCCGATCCAGATGATATCAAATCGTTCAACGAAAATGGTTATAAACTAAATAAGAAACTATCTTCAGATATAAAAATGGTCTTTACCCGAAAAAATAATTAATCTACATTGAGCCTGGAATTAAGTTTGATATCTTCGGGCGCAAAATCTAAATTTTTCTCGTTCAGTATCAACCAGATTACACTGATCAAAATTATTACCAATAAAGGTATTACACCGTAGTTTACGGCCTGCCAATCAAAATGGTGCTGCAATGAACCGGCCGATAATGAAGCGATCGCAACCATAGTAAAAACACTAAAATCATTCATGGCCTGAGCCTTACTGCGTTCTTCAGGATGATAAGTTTCAGTTAGCAACGTCGTGCCACCAATAAATAAAAAATTCCATCCTACTCCAAGCAGTGTTAATGCCAACCAATAATGATAGATGCTATGTCCAAACAAATTCGTTGCTACACATACGAAACCCAGTATAACACCGATTAACATAATTCGACTGACACCAAAACGATGTATAAGAGCACCTGTGAAAAATGAGGGTGCGAACATACCTAATACATGCCATTGAATAATGAACGAAGTATCAGAAAATGAATGGGCATGATGATTCATCGACAATGGGGTGGCCGTCATGATAAACGACATAACGCCATATCCAAGCATGGAACAAATTAATGCGATAATAAATTTTGGTTGTCGTGCGATCTCGAATAATGGTCGTACCCTGTTGGGCTTATTAGTACTTGATGAATCCAGTTGTGATGGCAATTTTAGAAAACTTAGTGTTACCAATGCTAAAATATAAATAACCATAATTGACATAAAACTGCCCGCAAAAGGCATGCCTTCAATTGAGTCGCGAGTTAAATTAGCCAGATTGGGGCCGATGATTGCTGCAACCACACCACCTGCCATTACCAACGAGATCGCTCGACTTTTATGTTCATGATCAACCGAATCCGCTGCGGCAAAACGAAAATAATTTCCAAAACCATTGAATATACCGATAAAAACACTACTGCCAACAAATAACCAGAAACTGGACTGCATAATCGCGATGGTAGCAACAGCTCCACCCGTTACTCCGAATAAGGTAGCTAGCATAAAGCCCGATTTACGCCCGATACGCTGCATTAACATAGACGCCGGGATGCTGGTAAACATAATTGTGATAAAAATTACCGCAACCGGAAATGTCGAAAGAGACTTATCCTCAGCAAGTGCATACCCAACCAATGCCGATGCCGTTAGTATCAGGCTCATGCTGCTCATCATCATTGCCTGGCTGAACGCCAATAACGGAACATTTCTATAAAACGACGATATACTCATTACTACCTTAAAATTTCCGTCCGACTAGCAAACGATACTGGAGTAGGTTGGTTCATGCTGAAAATATTCGTTGCCACCAACGTTGCCGGGATTGGGTTATAAAAGTATTTTCGTCTAACAGTTCTGGTTTAATTAAAGTCAAAATCCAGCCCGGTACTGGAGGATTGTCACTGAAACCACAAACAACTCCAAGATTGTTAGGATCATATATTTTAATGAATGCGGGATCATTCTTATCATCCACGTAAACTACGCCACAATAGTCTTCTTTGTGCTCCTTCTTTAACAGTTTATTTATCTCTTCGATAAAGATTATTAGTTTTTCTGCTGGAACAGACTGTTCTGGGAGTAGTTCGCCAATGGCGTAGATATACCAACCTGCATCCGCCTTGTGAGTGAGTACTTGCCATAATTCATCGAGCTGGGGCCATTTCAGAATACCGGAAAAACTACCTCGATAGCGAGTGTAAAATTCAGTGTCTAAATTCTTTTTATTTGCTTTCATAAAACTGTGTACCTGCTCTAATGTTGGCTTACCATACTCACCAAAAAAACTTGACCATTACATACACCAGGAATAATACCGATGTCTTACAAACCGTAAATAAACTAAACAGCCAGCCAGGCGATGATGCTAAAATATTTAACGAACGATTTTCATTAATAAAGCGTCTTTATTCTGATCTTGAATCGAATTTCCCTGAAAATATTCAATTATTTGATGGCAATGTCATTTTTTCGCAAACTTTTTCAAGGTCACAAATACTAATCGTTACTACCCTAATACCGGAGTGTCATCACTTGGCTATGCAATATGTCAACCACAACTCATCAGATTGCCAGAAAATATAGGGAGGCTTGATATTATTAATTTATATATAAGCATGCTCATAGTCCGTTTACAGTTTCAACACCGTGATTCATGTCTGACATCTTTTTAGATGTCCCTGACTGACCAATCAACAATCTGCCAGTAGCTAAAAAAGATCCTCGATAAACCAGGCCGCGAAGGCATGACGTCCATTTAATCCGGCTTTTTTGTATATCGATGAAGCCTGTTGGCGTACCGTTTTCTCAAGAGTTTCCCGGAGAGCAGAAATCTCTCTCAGGCTCAGGCCTTTTAACAATAACCAGCCAACTTCTTTTTCGCTAGCAGTCAAATTCCAGTCGGTAAACTGGCGTACAATCACTTCACCGAGTTGCTTTCGAGCACCCAGCACATAATCGCTCATCGCATCCTGGTTTACATCGATTTGTTCAAGCTCCTGCCTTAGATTTTTAATTTCCCGTGACTGCAGATGCTGTTCGTAAAGAATCCAGATAACGAGCAAGGCGGCCAAAAGCAGGATCACCAGCTCTTTGAGCATATGGGAAACAGGCGCCCCATGCGCCAGATCGGTATATAGATCGAGCGCACTGGCAATGATCACAAACATAAGCACGCTGGAGATTGCATACTCTTTGTTAAATCGCATAGACACTCTCTTTCATCCCTTAATTATCAATGAGTTATTTATTAGACATATGCCCGATTACGTAGAAATTTAGACATTCGCCCAATGCTCAATTACGTTTCAGGCCCTATGATAACAGTATATTCACTGAAATTAGAGAGACGATCATGAACAATAAAGTATATGTCTGGGACCTGTTTGTACGTTTTTTCCACTGGACACTGGTTTTGGCTTTTACCATTGCCTACTTCACTGGAGATGAAGAAAGCTCACTGCATGCGTATATCGGCTACTACATACTGGCTCTGATTATTTCTCGCGTAATCTGGGGGCTAATTGGCAGCCGTTATGCTCGTTTTAGCAGTTTTATTTATCGACCTTCCGCCGCTATAGATTACCTGAAAGGTTTTATCGGATCAGGTACTGGTAAAAAATATACTGGCCATAACCCAGCAGGCGGCTGGATGACGGTCGCCTTACTGATCAGTCTGTTACTTACCGGATTAAGTGGGTTAAAAGTATATGGTATAGAAGGATATGGCCCATTAGCCGAAAATTCTACGACTCTACTCAACCATCAAAACTCTGCACTGCTGCGCGTATCCTCTGCAGACAGTGATGAGAACGAAAGAGAAGAAGAGTACTGGGAAGAAATACATGAATTTTTAGCCAACTTCACCGTCTTTCTAATTTTCCTGCACATTGGAGGCGTGTTTGCTTCCAGTCTAAAACAGCGCCAAAATCTGGCAAAATCGATGCTTACCGGCTATAAAAAAGATGAACCATGAAATTTCAGGACATTTCGTTTAATCATCATCGTCGTCGAAATCATCAAACGCCTGCGCGGCTCGTTGCTGCCAGAATATCGGGTTCGGTTTAGGATAATCGACCCTACGCGTTTCATTACTATCGAACACGGTTGTGCACATCGCGAATATAAAATGCCTGGTTGTTAATATTGTTATCGGAGTCACGTTTATCATACAGTTCAAAAAGTTTGCCGATGTTGGTTTCAGATCCTTTGTCTACATCGTTTTCTTTACTATTTCCGGTACCATCAAAAAAAACACCGACCTGGGTACCTTTGACCATGATGATGTCCTCCCATAAGCTATTTTATAATTGATCCTTATTATTATATTAGCTTAATTCTTACTAATAGCTGTTAACTAAACACATACATTTTAATCAGGATATTCAGCAAATGTTGGAATTTCATCTCCGTCACAAGACCAATCAGCACGTGAATTCCAGAAAATTCGAGCTTCTGGTTTAAGATTAATTAAATTGTCTACGCAACCCGCCGGTATGATGACCATACCAATTTCGGGAACATCTCTTGGCATTGGACTTCCACATTCTGAACAAAAATGAGTATAAAACCGCTCGGCTTCAGGCACTTTGTACCGTTTTAATAACGACTGGCCAGTAAGCCAGTTAAAACTCTCTTCCTTAACCATTATATTAGAGGCATGACCGGTGCCGGTGGCTTTTCGGCAACGCTGGCAATGACAATGATAAAAACGTTTTGCATCACCTTTTAATTCATATGTCACCGAACCACAGAGACAGCTTCCATTAAATATTTGAACAGTCATCGAAATACTCCTTTGTTCCAGACGCCGCGAACTTAATCAACCAGATGAATACCACCAGTATAATATAGCGCCTTGAAAATGTTATTAAAATTACCTGAGTTGTTATCCGAGGCTACGATAGCCGACGTAAGCTTGATTAGTAATTGCTAAACTATAATAATATTATTGGCAAGCGTTATTCCCCGTTTCTATTCTGCAGGATATAATTCCCGCACAACCCATCGGGCAAACTCAGTACGTGTGCAACTGTCTGAATTTTTGAGTCCCTGCCCTTCAACAACTCTATAAATAACCATATCCTTATTAGCATCATCAGATTTATGCTCATCGATGATCTGCCGCACTGACCACTCTGCACCATGTTTACTATTAGTATAATAATGGCCCAGTATTATCTGACTGGCATCAAACGTTGGAGACTGGGCATGCTCAAGTGCCAGGGCAAAAATATTCTGCAAGTCGTCTGCACTGAGATCGACAACGACATCTAAATCCGATAATGCTCGATCAATATTTTCTTTATCTATATAGCGAAAAGATTTCTTTTCCTTACTGGAAGGTTTATCGGAAAAACGCATCATCGTTACTGGATAACGACGCCATGGAAAAAAGCTATTAAACACAATCGCAACGGTTAATATAATAATGGTGTTTAGTAGCACGGGGGTCAGCACATAGCCAAAGCCTAGCTCATGAATTTGTGCTGTACCGACTACCGCAACCAGTGCCGTCGCCCCACCAGGAGGGTGAATACAGCGTAAAAGATGCATGGCCCCAATAGCCAGACCAACTGCAAGCCCGGAAGCAAGATATAACATGTCGGGGAATAACTGATAGCACGCTACTCCAACCGCGGCCGAGACTAGCTGACCACCCACCAGGGCCCAGGGTTGAGACAATTTTCCATGTGGTACGGCAAAAACCAGCACCGCTGAGGCGCCCATTGACGGCACAATCAATGCTGCTCCGCCGGCACCGGTAAAATAAAAACTTATCCAGCTAATAAAAAATATGCCAACAAAACCACCGAGTGTCGACACCAGCATTTCGGCCTGGCTCACCGAACCGTCGATGCCAAGCAATTTTAAAACTTTTATATAGTTACGATTTAACATAATTAATTGACTCGTTGGTCCCACCTCATAAATCAGGAAAAATCACGTTTTTGGACTTGTATGATCCTCAGCGAGTAGCACAATTTCCTTCTGGATAGACTTCATATGTAAGCTACTGTATTTATTGATAATTATCTCGATACGCAAAATCTGGGTCAATATCATTCGGTAATAATGCGAACAAACAGCTTGGCATTCTTAAAAGTGGTCAATTTTTTAACAATTAGTAACGTATATTAGTTAACTCTTATATTAATTCGTGATATAAATATACCATACAGAGATGTTCTCTCGACCAGGGTGGTCATTTACTTTATTTCAGCAGGAGATGGCCTAAATGGCAACCCTAACGGTCATAGACAGTACTAACAAGCACGAAAACATTAAACTTCAACCTGGCACTGTTTTTATCGGTCGCGCCAAAGATAACGATGTCAATTTCGAGGATAAGCTCGTTAGTGCCCACCACGCTAAAATCGTAACCTGTTTCGATGCCTCTTATATAGAAGATCTATCCAGCACAAATGGCACTTTTATCAATGGCAAGCGGATTAAACTGCATACTCTTCATCCCGGTGATGAAATCACAGTCGGGCAACTGCGTCTTGTCGTCAATAACTAAATACCTCTAGCATCGATCATTTTCCACTAAACCAATTTTCACAAATACCAGCTCCTGATCTCAATTACTAAAGCTTACTTCAATTTTCCCCTGCAACACTTATGTCGTGTATCGTATAAGTATCCTGGTGAAGCATGATACAATTATTCCATGGTTACTCTGAGTATTCTTAGTATTGGTTTTTCTATCATCAGTGCTGCAATACTATTTATCGCATATGTTTTTTTCCTTCAAAATGTAAATAAAAGCTGGTTCGCAATCAGCTCCTGCGCAGGTATTCTGTTAGGTCTATCATTTTTACAGCTTGGCCACCTGGACTTCCTGATCAACAATACCGACGTACTATATAGCGGATGGTATCGATTCTGGCTTTATCTCTCACCCACTATGTTTTTCTTTTTTAGTCGTGCAACATTGCTACCAGATGCTCGATTATCTCCTCTATTAATATTGCACTTCGCCCCCTCGTTGCTGAATCTTCTTGACCAGGTTGAAATTGGAGTACCACTCATCTTTTTAATCGGCATGGGATATAGCGTCTGGTTAGCTAACCTGATTTTTGGGCTTCGCGCACAACGTAAGCGATTTAAGATTGAGATGTTTTTCTTCGCCCTGTTTTCTATCATCGCCTTGTTGGTATTAATCATTGGCGTCGCTGTACCTTACATTGATAATGCCTATTTCTATTTATTTTATACACATAGCATTGGCATTAGCTTTATCCTGATCGTCGCGGCCTTGATCGTATTTCCTGATCTACTTGACGAACTGGCTGAAGTGGCCAAGATAAGTTATGCCGCGTCAACCCTGAGCGATGTAAATATTAAAGTCCAGCTTGAGAAACTCGAGCAGTTGATGAAGCAGGAACAGATGTATCAGAATGAAAATTTAAGTCTGTCAATGGTTGCCGCCACAATGGAATTAACCGCTCACCAATTATCTGAACTGGTTAATGTTCAGTTTGGCATGAATTTCTCACGTTATATCCGCGAACAACGTATTGCTGCCGCAAAGAAGCTCCTCATCAACGAACCAGGTTCATCGATACTGGCAATTGGACTGGAAACCGGGTTTAAATCGCAATCAAATTTTTATGCCGCGTTTAAAGAAATCACCGGCCTGTCACCCGGCTCTTACCGTAAATCTCTATCAGAATAATCTCAATAACTTTTTCGAATCTCTAAAATTATCATTCTGGAACATTCTAAGCCCATGTTTCAAATAAATTTTATATTTTTATATTCAGTTATTATCAATTCGGAGGTTTCATCATCCCATCCTGACTAATCTGCCTGTTATTGAATATACAAACAACTGGCAGGTGAAAATATGACACGCAACCGAACCGTATTTGATGGCGTTCAGATCTACTCAAGATTATTACTGTTCTTCTACGATACGCTGATAATGAGGCTACTCACTCCCTATGTGTGGCGATGTAAAGCCACAAATTATCTGAAACTCTACCACGCCTATATGACCCCAAACCATGCCGATATCGGGGTTGGCACCGGCTATTGTCTTGACCGATGCCAGTACCAGCCCGGGCAAGTCCGAATTGCCCTGATCGACCTTCAGCAAAACTGTCTGGACTACAGCGCGCGACGTTTAAAACGTTTTTCTCCTGAGCAGTATCAGCGCAATGCCCTGGAACCTGTTCATATTAATGCAGAAACCTTTGATTCCATAGCGCTTGGTGGAATATTGCATTGCATCCCAGGTGATATGCAAGACAAAGGTAAGGTCTTTGATTCGTTTGCACCTATCATGAATGAAACAACATGTGTCTTCGGTTATACCATTTTAAATAAAGGCGTCCGTAAAACTCACCTGAGCCGAGTTATATTTTATGTCTTGCAAAAACTAAAAGTAATTAACGGCATACACGATTCAGCCGAACAATTAAAAATCGAATTACATAATAGATTCCACCATAGTGAAGTCGACGTCATTGGCAGTGTAGCAATTTTTGTCGCCAAACAACCAAGATCATTTTCTATATAGAACTCATCATTAATTTTACCCGATTGATAAGGAGAAAGACTATGTCAAACAAAACACTTTGCAGCGCATCAACCAGCATGAATATAAACGCAAGTAAACTTAAAGTCTGGAGCAAGGTTGGATTTTATGAACATGTTACAAAAGCACCATCATGGCTGCTACGCCTGAGCCTGCCAGTCCCACTGGCGGTAGAAGGAAAACATAAATCCGTAGGTGATACCTGTCGGTGTCGATACAGTGATGGGGGATATTTAACAAAAAGGATAACCAGAGTACTGGATGGCAATCGAATCGAATTTGAAATCATTGAGCAAAGTATTCGCTATCAAAATAGTATTAAATTGTTAGGTGGATATATTGAAGTTGAAGAGTCCGGCAACAACAAAAGCAGCGTCAACATGGTTACATATTATGATAATCGTATACGATTCAAACTAATTAGCGGGTATTTCATTAACATGGTAATAAAAATAATGCATCGATTTGTTATGAATGACATGCAATCCCAGCTGGGCGTCAATTCAGCCAATAGCGCTACCGTCATAGAAAATTAACGGTAGATAATGGGTTAGAGAAATATCGGCTCTATTAAGAATCGGTAAGCTCTAACCCTTTTTATCTATTTATTCGGAATGTAATTTCAGGATCCGATCATAGGTACCATCTTTACGCATGGCGACTATAGCTTTATTAAATGCCTTTACTATTTCCTTATGCTTCGGATTAAGCCTGCTTACCGCAATATACAAACCATTTTTAGATACCGATTGGGGAATAAAGACCAATTTATCTCGATTCAGACTGATATTATTTTTTATCTGATATTCAAGAACTCGCTGATCATCTAATGTTAATTCAAGCTCACCATTAAGTACTCGAGTAATATTCTGTAAAACATGAATTCCCGGCGCACGTAGTATTCCTCGGGCATTATCAAACTCCTTACCATAAGCATAGTTATTTAATACGCCAATCGTCTTTCCTTGCAGGTCAGCAACTGAGTTAAATTTAAAAGTAGAACTGGCGTTTTTTAAGAGTTTAATCTCGTTATAAATATATGGTTTACTGTAAATGAATGACTTTTCCCTTTCCTTGCTGTACCAGGCAGCGGCTATTAAATCATATACACCAATATCGGCGCCTTCGAGAGTACGGCTCCAGGCCTGAATCGTTACGGACGGTTTATAACCGGCACGCTTCAAGGCCTGGGTAACAATATCCATCGCCAGGCCCTGATGCGGCAAATCTTTACCGACATAAGGCACCCATTCGCTGGTAGC
>UOFR01000005.1_pt1 | contig 13470 bp, 12 predicted proteins | sample 1988501 | NCBI WGS metagenome assembly UOFR01 (sample SAMEA4712194, study PRJEB27164) | hydrothermal vent metagenome | biome: marine basaltic hydrothermal vent biome; feature: marine hydrothermal vent; material: mineral | place: Pacific Ocean | collected 2011-06-14/2011-07-23 | depth 1689 m | reverse complement strand
TGTTAGTTCGTCAACTAAAATGCAAAAAGAGATTGAACAATCAGATTCGATATCATTTCAAAAATATCTGGAAAATTATTTCTCACAAACGTAATGAATGCTGCCCCAATGGGGAATCCAGGATAGCAGGTACAAAATAAAAAAGCCCCGATGAAATCATCAGGGCTTTCGTAGTGGTGGAGGTGCCGTAGCACAGCGTAGGTATACTTAACGAAACGCGAAGCGGTTCTAAGTGCGGCGGTTACGCTGGTAATTAAAATAAAAAAGCCCCGATGAAATCATCAGGGCTTTCGTAGTGGTGGAGGCGGCGGGAATCGAACCCGCGTCCGTAAGTCCTCTGCCCTCGGCTCTACATGCTTATCCTGTTCTTTAATTTAACTGGCGACTGCCCAACAGGCGGGGATCATCGACAGCGATTCCGTTAGGTTTTAGCGAATCCACCCCGGACGTGTTTCATCGCGATCTTGTATGGGATGACTCCGGTTATCTGCGCGTACAAGCACACCTCAGGCCGAAGGCTTTATGCTGGTTATTAAGCAGCTAAAGCGTAGTTGTCGTCGTTTGCAACTATAATTTTGCAAAAGGATTTACGAGGATCTTGCACCTCGGCATGCACCTCCGGTTTTGTAACCCGCGTCGAAGCCAGGTCGCCCCCATTTTCTTAACTAATTTGATACTCGATCAAAACAGTTAAAAATCGTGCACAGGGTAATGTGCGGAGATATCTATATAAGTATAACCGGCATGGTGTTTTTTCAATAGGCTTATATATCGAATTTAGCCTGATTTCATGATGCGGGCTTTTTCGCGTGACCAGTCGCGGCCTTTCTCGGCGGCGCGTTTGTCGTGTTGTTTCTTGCCCTTGGCCAGACAAATCTCAATTTTAGCCCGGCCGCGCACCCAGTACATCGCAGTGGGCACAATTGAATAGCCTTTGCGCTCAACTGCGCCGACCAGTTTGTTGAGTTCCTGACGGTGCAGCAGCAATTTTCGGGTACGGGTCTGATCCGGGGTGATGTGGGTTGAGGCGGTTTGCAGGGGCGTGATCAAGGTGCCAAATAAAAAAGCTTCACTGTCTTTTAAGAGGATATAGCTGTCCCTTAAGTTGACGCGCCCCTCACGTAAACTCTTTACTTCCCAGCCCTGCAGCGCAATGCCAGCCTCGAATTTGTCCTCTAACAGATAATCGTGGCGCGCCTTCTTGTTCAGGGTGATGGTATTGGATTTTGTGCCTTTTTTCTTTTTTTGTGCCATAGCGCAGTATAAACGATACTGGCTGCAGAAATGAAAAATAAGCCTGTCAAGGGGCTTTTGCCCTTGAGCGCAGGGGCATTTTCTCGCACAATTTACGCATAACAATAATGATGATAGAGGGGAAGTACGGGGATGCCACTGAAAGCATCGATTCACGGGTCATGGTCGTCTCGTTGGGCCTTTATACTTGCTGCGACCGGCTCTGCGGTTGGCCTGGGTAATATCTGGAAGTTCCCCTACATCACCGGCGAAAATGGTGGTGGGGCTTTTGTCATAGTCTATTTGATTTGTATTGCCCTGATCGGCATTCCGATCATGATGGCTGAAATTATGTTGGGCCGTCGTGGGCGCCAAAGCCCGGTCAATACCATGCAAACCCTTGCCATCGAGTCTGGTCACCATCCAGCCTGGAAATACCTGGGCATTATGGGGGTGTTGGCGGGTTTTCTGATCCTGTCTTATTACAGCGTGATTGCCGGTTGGGCGCTTGAATATTTAACCAAGGCCGCGAGTGGAGATTTTAACGGCCAGACGCCTGATGGGATTAATAATTTATTCGCTAATTTTATTGACGATCCTAAACACCTGTTATTGTGGCATACCATCTTTATGGTGATGACCTTTCTCGTCGTTGCACGAGGAGTACGAGGTGGTCTGGAGCTGGCGGTAAAACTCTTAATGCCGGCCCTGTTGGTGATACTGATCATTCTGGTTGGTTATTCTATGAATACGACAGGCTTTGGGGCGGCGGTTGTATATTTGTTTAATCCCGACTTTTCAGCGCTGAGTTGGGGAGCGGTGTTGACGGCCATGGGACATGCGTTCTTTACCTTGAGTTTAGGTATGGGGGCGATCATGGTATATGGTTCGTATTTACCCAGGGATGCATCGATCGCGAAAACCACGTTTATCATTGCCTTTGCCGATACCGCGGTTGCCCTGCTGGCAGGATTAGCGATATTTCCTCTGGTGATTAGTAACAACCTGGAAGCGGCTTCTGGCCCGGGTTTGATCTTTGTCACTCTACCGTTAGCCTTTGGGCAAATGCCGTACGGCACATTATTTGGTGCTTTGTTTTTTTTATTATTGGCCTTTGCGGCATGGACGTCGGCGATATCTCTACTGGAACCAGCGGTAACCTGGTTAGTAGAAAACAGAAACATCAAACGTGTTACCGCGACCATTATTGCCGGTATTGCTACCTGGCTGGTTGGGATTTTAACCGTATTCTCTTTCCAGAAAGACTCGCCGATTATATTTACGTTTAATTTTGTCGGCGACAAAAAAGAGAATGGTGTTTTTGATGTGCTGGATATCCTGACCGCCAATATTATGTTACCGATCGGTGGAATATTGATTGCGGTGTTTGCCGGCTGGATCATGAGTCGTGAAGCCAGCCGTGATGAACTTGAAATGGGCGAGGGCAATGCCTATAAAACATGGAGAGTGTTAACAAGGTATATCGCTCCGGCTTTGGTCAGTATAGTAATTTTGCAATTATTGGGGTTACTCGATCCGATCTTTACCCTGTTTGCCCCCGTAATTGATTTATTTAGTAGTAGTGAGTAGTGAAAAAAATCCATAAAAGCGCGCTGGTGACGTATTCACCTGAACAGATGTTTTTGCTGGTTGACGACATTGATGCCTATGCTGATTTTTTGCCATGGTGCAGTAACAGCAATGTTATTGAGCGTACTGATGAGTTCGTAAAAGGCAATTTAGAGATCAGTTATGGTTCACTAAACAAATCTTTTGTGACTAAAAATATCAATACCCTGCATTCACAGATCGAAATGCAGTTAGTCGAAGGCCCGTTTAAGCATCTACTCGGTTTATGGTCGTTTAAGGCCCTGGGGGGAGATGGCTGCAAGATAGAATTGAATATGGAGTTTGAATTTAGTAACAAGCTGATTGATATGACGGTTGGGCCAGTGTTCAGTAAGATCGCAAATTCGCTGGTGGATGCCTTTACTGAACGAGCAAAATCAATTTACGGATAAAAGCCATGAATGAAGCGAAAACAATTAACATCGAAGTGGCTTACGCCTTACCCGAGCAACAGGTGATTATTCCGCTACAGGTTAATGTTGGTACTACCATAGTACAGGCTATTGAGTTATCTGGAGTGCTTGAACAGTTTAATGAGATTGATTTGGCAAGCAGCAAGATTGGGATTTTTGGTAAAGCCGAAAAACCGGATACAGAATTACGTGAAAAAGATCGGGTAGAGATCTATCGTCCTTTGATTGCTGATCCGAAAGAGTCACGGCGTAAACGTGCGGAAAAGAAAAAAGCCCAGGCAGAAAACAAATAGGTCAGAGCCGTATTTTTTGATGACATTTGTCTGGAGAGGTAACACTGAATAAAAAATACGGCTCTGACCCTGTTTGTTTTAAATTATTCTTCGAGGGTTGTTTCTGCCAACTTGCTATCATCGATCCTGACTACCTTACCGTCTTCAAAATACAGAGTCAGCAATTTGCGTTTGGTCTTTTCATAGCCTTCTCTGTGCGTATGAACAAAATCCCAACGATTCTTATGGAACGGATCGGTCAACAGTGGGCTACCCATCAAAAAGGTCACCTGTTTTTTGTTCATGCCAATTTTTAGTTTGGCGATGTTATCGTCTTCTAGTTCGTTTCCCTGCCGTATATCAACTCTGTATAGAGAGCAGCTGGTCAGCATGAATAGGCTTGCAAATAAAAGGTTAATGAGAATCGTTCGCATTTAGGGCTCTTTTCACTGTATACTGTTTCAATTGCATGATGATACCGGATCTGGGGCCATTCTTGGAAACAAAAGATTTAAAACAGGCGGGTTTGAAAGCGACTTTACCTCGAATCAAAATTTTAACCCTGCTAGAAGAAAATATCGTCCGCCATGTCAGTGCTGAGGATGTGTATAAAACCTTGCTGGAATCGGGTGAAGATTTGAGTCTGGCTACGGTCTATCGCGTTTTGACTCAGTTCGAGCAGGCCGGTCTGGTGACGCGACATCATTTTGAAGGTGGGCACTCGGTATTCGAATTAAACGAGGGCGGCCATCATGATCACATTCTTTGCGTGAAGTGTGGCCGGGTAGATGAATTTGTCGATAGCGTGATCGAGGAGCGTCAGCAAAAGATTGCTACTGAGAAGGGCTATAATATGACGGATCACTCACTCTATATATTTGGTATCTGCGCAACCTGCCAGAAATTGTAGGCTGATTAGCAATGTGTACAGGAGTGTAAAACAGGGATTGCGTCAGCAATTATTATAAAGCTGATGCCTAACTTTGTGCTCGTTCTATCATCTCTTTGGCATGAGACAGGGTCTGGTCGGTGATGTCGATGCCACCGAGCATACGTGCGATTTCGTCGATACGTTGGCTAGTATCCAGCGGATTAATCGCGGTAACGGTTGTGCTGTTGTCCGTTTGTTTGCTGACCTGATAGTGATGATGTCCCAGCGAGGCGACCTGTGGTAAATGCGTTACACAAACCACTTGTCTGTGTTGTCCTAGTGCCCGCAATTGTAAACCAACTATCTCGGCCACCCGGCCACCAATCCCCACATCGACTTCATCAAATATCAACGTTGGAATTCGCGCCGCCTGAGCAGTAATAACTTGAATCGCCAGACTAATGCGAGATAGCTCGCCGCCTGAGGCAACTTTGTTTAAGGGTTTGACTGGGGTGCCTGGATTGGCACTGACTAAAAACTCGATGTTTTCAGCACCATTGGCAGACCATTGTTTTTCTTCAAGCGCAATGCATTCAGCTTTGAACTGACCACCCTGCAGACTGAGTCCCTGCATGGCATCGGTGATTTTGGAGGTTAGTAATTTTGCTGTTTTAGCTCGGCTGGTACTCAGTTTCTTCGCGGCCTTAACGTAAGCAGTCTTGGCCTGTTCAATGTTTTTTTCCAGATCAGCCAGTTTGATGTCGGCCTGTTCCAGATCCTGCAATTCTTGTTGCAACCCGGGTAGTTTTTCAACCAGGGCCTCCGGTTCGACACGATGCTTGCGCGACAGGTTATGAATGTCAGTGATGCGCTGTTCAACTTCGTTTAAACGTTCAGGATCCAGTTCCAGTGCATCGAGGTAGTGACGCAACTCGCTTACGGTTTCCTGAGTCTGAATGATAGCTGTATTCAATAATTCAGCGATGGGCGTGAGTTTGTCATCGACACGAATCAAATCAGTTAGTTCGTTGGCACTGAGACTCATGGCCGAGCATACGGCATGCTGTTCATTTTCATCCAGGCGGTTGATAATATTTTGTGTGGTTTGTAATAACTGGCTGGCATTCGACAGACGCTTTAATTCATGTCCGAGTTGCTCGGTTTCATTTTTTTGCAGGTCTAATGCTTCGAGCTCCTGCACCTGGTAACGTAATAATTCCAGGCGGCTATCACGATCGTTGTTGGCCTGTGATAAACGCGCAAATTCTTTTTCAAGCTGCAACCATTGCTGGTAGCCCTGGCTGACTTTAAGAATAAGATCTTTATGATCGGCGTAATCATCGAGCAGGGTGCGTTGCACTTCTTTTTGTAATAACGATTGATGTTCGTGTTGTCCGTGTAAGTCGACCAGCATTTCACCGAGTTCGCGTAATTGTTGTACGGTAGATGGAATGCCATTGATGAAAGCGCGCGATGATCCTTTACGACTTACGGTGCGACGTATAATGCACTCGTCGTCGCTGTGCATGTCATGTTCAAGCAACCATGCATTCGCTTGTGGAGCATCGCTGGTACTGAACGACACACTGATCTCAGCCTTGTCACTGCCATGGCGAATGACCGAGCTGTCCGCGCGATCACCCAGTGCCAGGCCGAGCGCATCGAGTAAAATAGATTTTCCTGCTCCAGTCTCACCCGTCAACACGGTCAGGCCGTCTTCGAATTCCAGATCGAGTGATTCGACAATGGCAAAATTCCAGATATGGATCTGACTCAGCATTTAATACTGTTCTCCCCAGTGAAGTTTTTCGCGCAGCACATGATATTGATCGTGATCGGTGGGATGAATAAGGCGAACCTTCTCAGGTTTACGCTTGATGTGGATCTTGTCACCGGAGACCAGCCCCATATTGATCTGGCCATCACAGGTTACCTGCGCATGTGAGTGCGGGTAATCGCGCACGATGACATCGATCTTGCTACTGCCATCGAGAACAATAGGGCGATAGCTCATGCTATGTGGACAAATTGGCACGATGACGATGGCATCCATATAAGGTTCCAGGATAGGGCCACCGCCAGATAGCGCATAGGCCGTTGAGCCGGTGGGGGTTGATATGATCAGTCCATCCGAGCGCATGATATTGAGCAGCTTGCCGTCAATATAGGTCTCGGTTTCGATCATACGAGCGACCTCCCATTTATGGACGACAACGTCATTGAATGCGTCACTGACTCGCGGTTCGGGTTCGTTAACATTATCAATTGTTGCCGTGAGCATGATGCGCGACTCTTCCATATAAGAACCGGCCATGACCTCATCGAGCAGTTTTTCCATATCATCGGGGTGGAAGTCGACTAAAAAACCCAGGTGGCCCAGATTAATACCCAATAGAGGTATGTTGTAATCAACCAGTGAACGAGCCGTGTGCAACAGAGTGCCATCTCCCCCAACGGTAATCACCAGATCACATTTATGCCCAAGCTCGGCAAACTCGGCGATGGCAATATTGTGCTCTGCTATCTCTTTAGCCGTGCTGGCTTCGAGCCAGACATCACAATTGCGTTTTTTCAGGTAATCACTCAGACGTACCAGCGTTTTATTAACACTCGCGTCGCCAAATTTACCGACGAGACCGATTTTATTGAATTGATTGCTCATTTATCTAATTTTTATAGTTTTTGGCTGCTTCCAGGTTAAGCGATGCCTTATTTTGGCCGTTTCTTATTACCGGCAACGTTATCATAACCCGTCAGGTCAGGCTATGCAGCGCAACACGAACTTGTGGCCTTATAATTAACGGCGTTGAGTTAAATATCGTCTTAGCACTCTTAGCCCGAGTCTGCTAAATTACCAGTACTATAATAAATTCGACAATCGTATGACACGCTCACGCAAAGAAACAGATAAATCCAATTCAGAACGGGCTGAGAGCTTACTCAAGACCTTGATCGAACGTTATATTCAGGACGGTCAGCCCATCGGTTCAAGGGCCCTGGCCCGAGACTCAGAGCTGGATCTGTCTCCGGCGACGATTCGCAACGTGATGTCGGATCTTGAGGAAATGGGCCTGATTCTGGCCCCACATACCTCGGCTGGACGAGTACCCACCGACAAGGGCTACCGGATGTTCGTCGATAGCCTGCTGACCGTGAAACCCATGCAGGACGCTGTGATAGAGACTATCAAGCAGCAACTGGCGACCAGTGCCACCACGGACAGTGTTATTTCCAACGCCTCGTCGATGTTGTCCGAGATTACCCAGCTTACCGGTGTTGTGACCATGCCGCGGCGCGAACAGGTGCGGCTTGAGCACATCGAATTTTTAAAATTGTCGCCAAAGCGGATCCTGGTGATCCTGGTGGTAAATGGTCAGGAAGTGCAAAATCGGGTAATCGACACCGAACGAGATTTTACCGCCAGCGAGTTAACGCAATCGGCCAATTACCTGAATGCCGAGTTTGCCGGTCAGGATTTGGCGAGTATTCGCAAGCGGCTGGTCTCCAGTATGCAGCAGGCCCGCGACAGCATGCAAAAACTGATGCAGGACACCATGAATCTGGCCGATGAAGTGCTGGATTCCTCTAAAAATGACGATTATATCCTCGCCGGACAGACTAATCTGATGGGGTACGACGAGATGTGCGATATCGACAAGCTGCGTAACCTGTTTGAGGCCTTTAATTCCAAGCGCGATATCCTGCATATTCTCGATCAATCTATTCAGGCCGAGGGCATGCAGATCTTCATTGGCGGCGAGTCCGGTTACAAGGTGCTTGATGATGTCTCGGTGGTGACGGCGCCCTATAAGGTTGATGATGAGGTAATCGGAGTATTAGGGGTGATTGGCCCGACCCGCATGGCCTATGATCGAGTCATTCCCATCGTTGATGTTACCGCAAAAGTTTTGGGTGCCATCTTGAGACCGGATTAAACCGTCCCTATATAGACACAAATTTAGTTCAGGTTGTGACCTCCAGGCAGGGGGACAGTCTGATTTTGGTTGAGCCAGTGAGTAACTGGCAAATAACTGGCGGAGAGCTGAATGAGCAAGAAAAAGAACGACCCTGAAGTAGCCGATTCTGATGAGTCTGAAGTATTAAATGGCGAGAATTCAGGAGCTAAAATTGACGGCAATGAAGATACTGTGGAAATGGAGATTGATGTTAAGTCTTTTGAGATGCTACAGGCTCAACTAGCCGAGGCTGAGGTCAACGCTCAGGAAAATCTGGATAAGGCCGTCCGGGCCCAGGCGGAGCTGGAAAATGTGCGGCGTCGGGCTCAACGTGATCTGGAAAATGCCCACAAATATGCGCTGGAGAAGTTTTTACAGGATTTGTTACCTATTCACGATAGTCTTGAAATGGGTATCGAGGCCGCCAGACAGGAGTCCGCTGACGTCAATAGTCTGAAAGAAGGTTCTGAGCTTATCCTGAAAATGATGGCTGACCTGCTGGAAAAACACGGTATTGAAACGATCCATCCCCTCGGCGAACCGTTTGACCCGGAACACCACCAGGCGATGAGCATGCTGGAGAGTCATGAGCACGATCCCAATACGGTCGTTACCGTAATGCAAAAAGGCTACAAGTTGAATGATCGGTTAGTGCGCCCGGCTATGGTGGCCGTATCCAAAGAGCCGGAAAATAGCGACAACAATGTGGATGAGAAGGCTTGATATCCACCTAAAAGACCTTAATAAGTAATCAGACAATTAACAAGTGAATAGATAACGACTTGAATCGTATCGGAGATTTTTAAAATGGGAAAAATAATCGGAATTGACCTGGGCACCACCAACTCATGCGTTGCCGTGATGGAAGGTGGTTCACCGAAAGTAATTGAAAACTCAGAAGGTGATCGCACCACGCCGTCGATCGTCGCGTTTACCAAAGACAACGAGGTGATTGTGGGTCAATCAGCCAAACGTCAGGCCGTAACGAATCCGGTCAATACCTTATTTGCAGTGAAGCGCTTAATCGGTCGCAAATTTACCGATAAGGAAGTGCAAAAAGACATTGAGATGGTGCCGTATAACATCATCAAGGCCGACAACGGTGATGCCTGGGTTGAAGCCCATGGTAAAAAAATGGCGCCGCCTGAAATTTCAGCACGCGTACTGCAAAAAATGAAAAAGACCGCTGAGGATTATCTCGGTGAAGAAGTCACTGAAGCGGTGATCACCGTTCCGGCGTATTTCAACGACTCACAACGTCAGGCCACCAAAGATGCGGGCAAGATCGCCGGTCTGGATGTGAAGCGCATTATTAACGAACCGACTGCGGCAGCACTCGCGTTTGGCATGGATAAAAAAGAAGGCGATCGCAAGATTGCGGTTTACGATTTGGGTGGCGGCACGTTTGACGTCTCGATTATTGAAATCGCTGAAATCGATGGCGAACACCAGATCGAAGTATTGTCGACCAATGGTGATACCTTCCTGGGTGGTGAAGATTTTGATTTACGACTGATTAATTATCTGGTTGATGAGTTTAAGAAAGATCAGGGCATCGATTTAAAGGGTGACCCGTTGGCTATGCAACGTCTGAAAGAGGGCGCTGAAAAGGCCAAGATTGAATTGTCATCGAGTCAACAAACCGATGTAAATCTGCCTTATGTTACTGCGGATGCGTCCGGCCCCAAACATATGAACGTCAATGTGACCCGCGCCAAGCTTGAGTCGTTAGTCGACGAATTGATTGCGCGCACGATTGGTCCTTGTAAGCAGGCACTGAAAGATGCGGGTTTATCGGCATCTGAGATTGACGATGTTATTATCGTTGGTGGTCAGTCGCGCATGCCGAAAGTACAGGAAGCAGTTGAAGAATTTTTTGGTAAGGCTCCTCGTCGTGACATTAATCCGGACGAAGCGGTGGCGGTAGGTGCAGCGATTCAGGGTGGTGTATTAGGTGGCGACGTTAAGGACGTATTACTGCTGGATGTCACACCTTTATCACTGGGTATTGAAACCCTTGGTGGGGTGATGACCAAGCTGATTGAAAAGAACACCACGATCCCAACCAAGGCCAACCAGGTCTTCTCAACGGCCGACGATAACCAGTCAGCGGTGACAGTACATGTTTTACAGGGTGAACGTGAGCGTTCGGATGCAAATAAATCTCTGGGTCGTTTCGACTTAAGCGATATTCCACCTTCACCACGTGGTGTCCCACAGATCGAAGTGACCTTTGATATCGATGCGAATGGTATTTTACATGTGTCGGCTAAAGATAAGGCCACTGGCAAAGAGCAATCTATCATCATCAAGGCCTCCAGTGGTTTGTCCGATGAAGAAGTTGAAAATATGGTCAAAGATGCCGAAGCGCATGCTGATGAAGACAAGAAATTCCATGAACTGGTCGGCATTCGTAATCAGGCGGACACTTTGATTCATGCGACCAAAAAATCGATGGAAGAGCTTGGCGATGACAAACTTGAAGCCGGTGAGAAAGAAGCCATTGAGTCTGCTATTACCGACCTCGAAGCAGCAATGAAGACCGATGATGGTGCGGATATTGAAGCCAAGACTAAAGCATTAGGCGAGGCTTCAGGTAAAATGGCCGAGCGTTTGTATGCTGAAAAAGGTCAGGATGGTCAAGCTGCGGGAGGAGCAGAAGCGTCTGATAATGCCGGTGCCGATGATGTGGTTGATGCTGAATTCGAAGAGGTAGATGAAGCGAAAAAATAAGCGTCATTAGCAATCGACCACCTGAAGCAGGCGCGACATTTTAAAGGTCGCGCCTGTTTTGTATTAGAAACATTAATTATTTAAAGAAACCGCTATGTCCAAACGAGATTATTATGAAGTCCTGGGTGTGAAACGTGACGCCAGTGATACCGAGTTAAAAAAAGCCTATAAAAGTAAGGCAATGAAGTTTCACCCGGATCGCAACCCTGATGACAAGAGTGCCGAAGAGAAATTTAAAGAGGCTAATGAGGCCTATGGCATTTTGAGCGATGCCCAGAAACGCGCAATGTATGATCAACATGGCCATGCCGGAGTAGAAAGTGGCATGGGCGGCGGGGCTGGATTTGGTGCGGCCGGTGGTGCGAGTTTCTCTGATATTTTTGGGGATGTGTTCGGTGATATCTTTGGTGGTGGTGGGGGCCGAGGTCGCAGCCATGCTCATCGTGGTGATGACCTGCAATACAATCTCGAATTAAATCTGGAAGAGGCCGTCGCGGGCACCAAGGTGGATATCCGCATTCCAACCCATGAGGCCTGTGAAATCTGTGATGGTTCCGGGGCTAAAAAAGGCACTTCACCTGCGACCTGTACCACCTGTGGCGGGGTCGGCCAGGTGCGAATGCAGCAGGGATTTTTCTCTTTACAACAGACCTGTCCACGCTGTCATGGTAAAGGCAAAATGATCAAGGATCCCTGTCCGAGCTGTCATGGTCAGGGTCGGATTCAGAAACATAAAACCCTGTCGGTCAAGATTCCTGCCGGGGTTGATAATGGCGACCGGATTCGCCTCACTGGCGAAGGTGAAGCGGGTGAGCACGGTGGTCCTTCCGGTGATCTCTATGTTCAGGTTGCGGTTCGTCCCCATTCAATCTTTGAGCGTGATGGCACTGATCTGTTTTGTGAAGTACCGATTAATATTGCTACCGCAGCCATTGGTGGTGAGCTTGAAGTACCGACCTTAAACGGTCGGGTTAAATTAAAAATTCCGGCCGAGACCCAAAGCGGTAAGCTATTTCGGTTGCGTGGCAAGGGCGTCAAATCGGTCCGCGGTGGTCATCTGGGTGATTTAATGTGCAGAGTGCTGGTGGAAACACCGGTTAATTTAACTAAAAAACAGAAGGAATTACTGGAACAGTTCAACCAATCGCTGGAAGAAGATCGGGTGCACCATAGTCCTCGTAGTTCTAGCTGGCTGGACGGAGTAAAAAAATTCTTTGAAGACATGAAGTTTTAGCAAAATTAGCCGACTATAATAGAGTGATTATTGCCATAATTGCCCATTGAAATCAGGGGCATTTTAAGGAAACATAGGATTCATGGGCTTACTCGACGATTTACGAAATCAGGCGGACAATCAGCGCGAAAATGAAGCCGCGAATGCCGAGCGTCGGGCAAAATTAGAAGCTTACTACAAAGAGACCATGCAGCCACGCATGATCAAGGCATTTCAGTACCTGACCGAATTTGTTAACCATCTGAATTACATCAAATTAGAGACCTTTGTTGAATATCCACTATTACCAAATGGTGACTTGCAACGGCTCCAGCAACAGGATTATAAGGTCGTCATTGACAGTTCCAAGGCCTTGAAAGAGATCAAGTTCACCATGGAATGTGCAATGGACGGCCCAGTTGAATTTGAAGTATTTGGTAAAGATGCCGTTTTGTTGCAGATCGATAAAATTAAATGTTATTCATTTCGTCACGAATGCAAAACACGTAAAGTAAATCTGGAAATAACCTCGGCTAAATTTATTTTAGAAGGTCCGTTACTGCTGGCAGTGAATATCAATGCCGATGTTAATGAAAGTAAAATTAAACTGGAGATACGAAATTTCAACGAACCCGGCTATGCGAAATATGTTTTAACCGCTGATGAGTTCGATGATAGTTTTCTGGATCGGCTTGGCAAATTCGTGATTCGTCAGGAACGAACTCTGTTTGGTGGCGAAGAAATATCGGACGAGGCAAAAAAAGTATTACGTGACAAAATAATCGTCGAACGCCGTATTCGTGCGCAGGAAATGCTGGAAGCCGAGGCGCGATTAAAGGCCGAAGAAGTGGCTGGAAAAGAGCGTTCTACAAAGGAGCAGATCAAACGGGCGGTTAATACTAAAGTTGCGAAGGGCAAAGAGAGTCTCAAGGACATGTTCGGAAGGTTGAAAAAACAGGCAGGTTTTGATTCGGCTATTACAGATACCACTTTATCGCCTGCATCCGTGCCAACGAAGCAGCAGGCACCGATACAACCAACGGCAGGCGCGCAAAAACCAAAACAACAGGCGGCACCGATACAACCAACGGCAGGCGCGCAAAAACCAAAACAACAGGCGGCACCGATACAACCAACGGCAGGCGCGCAA
>UOFR01000054.1_pt1 | contig 13750 bp, 13 predicted proteins | sample 1988501 | NCBI WGS metagenome assembly UOFR01 (sample SAMEA4712194, study PRJEB27164) | hydrothermal vent metagenome | biome: marine basaltic hydrothermal vent biome; feature: marine hydrothermal vent; material: mineral | place: Pacific Ocean | collected 2011-06-14/2011-07-23 | depth 1689 m | reverse complement strand
TCTGTAACATATTATTACATTCTCACTGTACAGTTTCCATATGAACAATTATCAAATTAAATTGATGAGACCATAGTCACACAATTGGGGTGCCGTATTAACCTCCCCATGGTTTGGGTCGAATAATTATACACTGAATTAAGACCAATTGATTGATGAAACCTAATGGAAAATAGTCAGGTAATAAGGATTTCTTCGGCTGGACTGAAAGATATTGATCTTAAAGTGCTGGAAGTTGCCCATGCGTTATTAACAGACGAAGGGATTTTATGTGAATTATTAAATCCTTCTGATATGAGCGGGGAGGTCATTGTCATGGATATAGATGATGAAGATGGAAAAGAACTCTACACCAAAGTAAGAGAGTCGCAGATTAAAATTTTATTAACAAATAATCCAATCGTCTCAAAAAACACCATATCGCTCAAGAAACCTACGCGCGTAACAACTCTTAAAGAAATCATGGCACAAATATGCAAACAGTTATATGAATACATAGCCCGTCATACACAATCTCAAAATAGTCCCGAATCAGAGAAAAATAATCAAACCTCACCTTTAGAATCTAGCCTGTTCCAGATATTATTTTTGGCCAAAAAGGGTGGGAAATATTTAAAAATAACCGACCCAGATGGAAATAATATTTTTGTAGATGGTTCAGGCAAAACAGTTTACTCTGATTCAGAACAGGTTATCCCCACTACATTTATTGTGGCTGATACAAAAAACATCACTGTTTCCGAGTTTAATCAAAAAGAATTCAAATCACAGGTTAAAGATATCACCCCGCACGCCCTTGATGCTGAACTATGGCATACCGGAATAGAATGCTCAAAGGGTAAATTACTTCCAGGACACAGAACGGATGTAGCCGTAAAATTAAAAGCATGGCCAAACTTTTCACGACAGGGGTTTAAGGCCGAATTTTTTAAAATTGCTGCTCACATTGCCAAGCAGCCAATATCGCTGGACGAGCTAAGTAAAATTAGCCAAGTGCCGCTAAACATTATAATCGACTTTTATAATGCCGCATTTTCAGTGGGTCTAATTGATACTGACACAGCTAATATAAACAGGAAAATACCTCAGAAATGTATGCCACCAACTCGAAAAACCTTATTAGGTAAATTAGCAGAGCGGTTAAAATTTGCTTGATATGAATATGCATCTGACGAGTGAAAAGATTATCTTTACCGGACCAGTTGGCGCTGGTAAGACCACCGCGATTGGTTCTGTGAGTGATGACATGCCGGTTAAAACAGATGTTAATTGCAGCAACGATAACGAAAAAAATATTAAAGACATGACAACCGTTGCGATGGATTATAGTTATATACAGTTTGACGATAATTCAAAAATACACCTGTTCGGAACTCCAGGGCAGAAACGTTTTGACTTTATGTGGAAAATTCTTACTGAAGGCGGTCTTGGCCTGGTTCTACTGATCAACAATGACCATCCGTCTCCAGTTAAACAAATGGAGTTTTATCTTGATGCGTTTGAGGATTTCATTAAGCAAACAGGCGTAGTAATTGGTATTACTCGTAGTGGTGCGGAAGATAGGACAACTATTGATGACTATCAATCAAAATTATTTGAGCGCGGCCAAATTTTTCCTGTTTTCGAGATTGATGGCCGTTGCTCTGACGATGTAAAAATATTATTAAATGCATTACTTGCCGTAATTACAGTCTAATTTTTCAAGAGGAATACTATGGAAGTTATCTCAGAACTTATTGATCACATGACTGATGATAGTGCATCTAAGGATCGAGTTATATCCAAAGTCATTCAGGCGAAACTCGATAACACATTAAATGAAATGATAATTAATTGCAGTGACATTGTCGGTGCCATGGTCAGCAGCCGGGATGGACTTGCCTGGTCTGAACAATTACAAGACGGTCTGGATCAACATCGATTCGCGGCTATGAGCAGTGCTTTACTGGCATTAAGTGACACCCTGATTAGTGAAACACATCAGTCCAGACCGAAAAATGTATTTCTGGAAAGTGATGCAGGCAATATATTTGTAATGCATGCTGGAAACAATTTGTTACTGACTATTTTTACCAGGGCAACAGCACAAATCGGCATGTCGTTAGCCTTTGCCAAGAAAGCGGCCGAAGAGATATCAGAACTTAAACTTAACGTATAAGTCATATTTGGTGTTAAATTTTATCATTGAACCACAAGGAGTTTTATGTAATGGCAAGTATAAATGATGTTTGTAAAAATGTAGTTGATTCTGTAGATGATGCATTTGCAGCGGGCGTAGTTGATCTTAATACAGGTTTATTATTAGGAGTGCATCACAATGTACCATATTTTACTCAGAGTTATCTTGATGCAGTTGCCGCTGCAGCAGTAGACATGTTTCGTGGTAAAGGCATATCCAATGTAGAAAAAAGGTTATCCCAAACACGCGGTGAAGAAGTAAAAGATACACTTCAAGAAATGCAAATGACCACCCCAAAAACCTATCATTTTATGTCTGTTATTCCCGGAAAACCAAATGCACTTGCTGTTCTAATAACAGGGAAAAATGTGAACCTGGGAATGGGCTGGTCTGGCTTACGTAGTGCAATCACAGAACTTGAACCTTTATGCCCCTGATGTAGTAAATAAATTTTAGTTCACTTGCGGTTTTTAGTTATCAGGTGCCATTCCTGAGTCGATCCATTAACTCTGATGGAAACTTGAAGCTCGTCATGTCATTTATGGTCGAATCAATATTATATCTCAAACGCTGGAATTCAAGTTCGAGCGTTTCGAGGTTTATAATTGCAAGTTCAACTCCATGATATCCACTCCGCGGTTGTCCTATAGAACCTGGGCAGATCAACGCATGTGAGCAGTTTTGTATAACTTTCATATCATCTACCGTTTCTTCATCTATACCACGAAAACGGTAATAAATTTTCTGAACATGGGTATGCCCATGAAAACATATATGAATACCACGCGATTCAAGTTCATCCAGATTCTCGGGATAATTCATCTGGTATACATAGCCATTAAAAAAAGTCTTATCTCTTGGCGACCCATGTACCGCCAGCCAATCCTTGTCTTTTAGATAACATGGTAAACCGGCTAACCACTGCTTCGATTCTTTATCAAGCCTATCAATCGTCCATTTAAGAGTCCAGCTCGCCAGTGAGGTAGAACCTCCGGTAATCTCCCCAGTTGCGACGGTATGATCATGATTACCACGAATAATTGAAAACCCTGAATTATTCCTTAATGTTTCTATACATTGTTCTGGGTGTGGTCCATAACCAACGATGTCTCCAAGTACAAGCGTGTGTTTAATATTCCTCCCTTGTAAATAATCAAGTGCACAATCAAGTGCCGGTGCATTCGCGTGCACATCTGCAATTAAGGCAATGACTTTGGATGTATTGCCTGGTTTATAATTAAAAGTCAATTTTCCGTATAGAGATTTAATTAGTGCATCACGTACCTGCTCGCGATTTTCTGGAATAAAAACAGAACGCAATTCTTCTGCAATAACGGTAAGCCAATGCTCATCTTTGAAATATTTAACAATTAATAATTTAATTTTAGTGCTAAAATCAGATATATTTTTCTGATCAAGGAAATCAAAACTACGTATCATATTAGCTAGAAATTCAGGGAAATCCAGGAAATCATTCCATCGATAAAAATCGTCATCCAGATAATAAACACATCTTTCAGTGTCTACTCCATAATTGGATAATCCTATATCTATACATATACCATGCTTTGACGCTGCCAATAAATACAGTTCGACTATTTTAATAACCATTTCCAGGTAATTATTTACCGTTTCTTCCTGAAGAACCACCTGATATTGATGCATGGGTACCAACAACGGGGTAATGTTTCCGATTTCTATATAATCTGATTCTGCACTATCACTATTAAAAATAAGGAACCAGGTTTTATCTGGATGATGGATACCTGTCTTTTGTTCATATTCAACAGCTTGTTGTACAAATCGACGAGCTTCAATCTCACCCAGTTTATATTCCGTTCGAAATTTTAAAACACTGTTATCAATGCTAATAATTTCTGTGACAGGTCTACCGGTAAACGCCTCTCCATGTTCCGTATTTATTCTCTCTGCAGACAGTAACGTAGACAGGTAATTCTCCGTATAAACGGATTTATTTGGTCGCTTAATGCATTCAATGCGCACTCTATTTTTATCGTCCATTAGTTTTCTTTCTTTTTAAATTTCAATTGTACAAATAACGGTGAATTACGCAACAGAGCCGTTATATTAACCTTATACATTCGACTGTTATTTTCTAAAATAATACTTTGATTTTGTCTGTACTCCTGCTTGTTGATCAGGATTGATTCAGGGGTATGTGTTTTTATGTCCGCAGGGAAGTATAAACCCAACAACTGTGTGCCATCATCCACCACAACACCATAGTCCGATTCAACTTTATAGAATATAGGTAATGTAATACCTGGTAATGATTCAGCACCAATTTGAACCATATTATTTTGTATATGTTGAATCCAGCGCACAATCGAAAACTGAAATGGACATTCCGTCTCAGAATATTTAACTGGAAAGCCAATAACGTCGCCGACAATTATATTACTTCTAATATTTTCCTTATATGTTTCAAGCATATAACCACTTTCATTTCGATTTTTAATCATCCATTTACTTACAGGATATTTATCCACACCACTGTAATCGATCACTTCTGAATTCCCAGTACGTGATTTGGATAAATTGTGGTGAACCGCTTCAATTCCCATGATTACCTGCGTCTCAACAAGCACTGACTCACGCTTGCTTTTTCGCATGGATTTTCTCCCCAGCTGTTCAATTACGATTTCTATCATGTGTTGCTGTTGAACGGCAATAATACTTTCTTCTTTCTTATGCTCAGACACCATCAAACCCAGAACATTAATAATCGGCCATACATCAATAACCAGAAGATCATTCGTTTCCGGTGATAACTCCTGCTGACAACATGAAATTGGGCCGACATCCGCACTGAGGTCAATTATAAATCTTCCTTCGGGAGGTTCAGGTGAACCATTTAACTCGATAACACAATCATCAACTATTGGCTCTAAAAACATAAATAACTCTAGAACATCTGAGGAGTTAAGTTGGTATGGATTTGAAATTGTCAGTAAAATATATTGTTTAAATAGACGGCTGAGCGTCGGCGGCTGCTCGTGTCCCCTGGTACCTTTTATCTCTTTTTCTGATATATCGTTGTGCATAGCTAATGCATAAAGCTGGTTTATCTCTAACCTGGCTAATGGTGGAGGCGTTTGATGTGAGCTATAACCATAAACCAGGCCTTCTATAATGAGTTCCATCGCTATATATATTGTTAATAGATTCGATTCTTTGCTATTAAGCATACCTTTTTCAAAAGCATTTTTAATAATAAGTTTGTACCCCCCGGCAAGTGATAAATACAACCACATGATATCTTCGCGCAGCTCATTGCGTTTCTGCGCCTCTATTTGCAGCATACTTATTCTCATCTCATCATACGAAACAAGTATGTCTTGAAGCGAATCGTAATATATTTCTATTAACTTTAATCGCTGCTTATCACTTACCATCAACTCGTTAAGGCTGCTAATCGAAGTATGAAGTAACTTTACCGTCTCAGGCAAATTCATAATGGGTAATTTATCAATCCATTTAATTAGTGATTTAGGATCTAAAATAACGTCTAGATTTTCAGCTGTATGTTGTGCCGGTGTAGAAAGAAGTAATATATCCATTTAATATCAGGTACCGTGTATCCTATTCTACTTCATGCAGAAAAATTGGAATCTACCAGTATCAATGTTTCAACTCTATCGCCTATAAAAATTCACAGCGTCTTTGTAGGATCTCACATAATGGTAAATCAAGCATTGTAAACATTCTTATATATACCATCGGCTTATAGTGCATGAAACTTTAGAACACTAACGATAAATGAATAACATGGACTCTAAGTGAGGTTATATGAGAAATATTGAGTTAAGCAGGCAAGACACTAACAGTTGTTTCTAGCTAAGTTTAGTATCGATGAATAAATTTATAAGCAGCCAGCAACATAGCTTCTGATATTTGATACCGCAACAATCCTGGCACTAAAAATTATATAGTTTATTTTAACAGCGGGTGATCTTTTGGTAAGGACTTCGAATACCAGAGAGCCAGTTTATGACGCATGGTCTTCTGCGAGACATGATCTTCTGGTAAGGGCTGTATTTTTTTATCATGTACTAATAATCGATACACATACAGTATTTTTTCACTCTGTTGATCATGCGCTTCAAATTCAACTGCCCCACGCTCCTCGGCATACTTAACACCTTCAAGTATCGCCTGTTTGGTCAGTTCAGCCTCATTTTTTAATTTTTTCATGGCTTTCTCCAAATTAAAGGGGTAGTTAAATGCTATTTAATAATTTGATAGCATGGTTTGTATTCAGTCCCCGGTAATTTCATCCTGTGCGAGGCGACAAATGATGCTAACAAAGAATCCATTGGTTCCATAATCCGTGAATCACCACGAATCTCAAAATTACCATATGTTTCTATAGCCTGTATACCTTCGGCCTTCACATTACCGGCTACCACACCTGAAAACAAACGCCGAAGATTAGCCGCCAACAGGTGTTTTTCCTGATCCAGATTTATTTCCAGTCCGGCCATGTTTTCGTGCGTCGGCTCAAAGGGCTGTTGAAACTCAGAATCAATTTTTAATAACCAGTTAAAATAATAGGCATCATTATTTTGTTTCCTGAATTCACGAACCTTCTGTACGCCCTCGTACATAAACTGAGCCGCTGCTTCCGGATCACCAATAACAATGGTATATCGTTTTTTAACCTCTTCGCCAAGGGTAATCCCGATAAATTTATCAATCTGTTTAAAGTAATCTTGCGAACTTGCCGGTCCGGTTAAAATTAATGGAAACGGAATTTCGGCATTATCAGGGTGTAACAAGATTCCCAATAAGTATAAAACCTCTTCAGCCGTACCTGCACCACCTGGAAAAACCACCACCCCGTCACCTGTACGGACGAAGGCTTCCAGACGTTTTTCTATGTCCGGCATAATGACCAGATCATTGACAATAGGATTGGGTGACTCAGCTGCAATGATACCCGGTTCGGTAATTCCGAGGTACTGGCCATCACGAATACGTTGTTTCGCGTGGCCGATGGTGGCCCCCTTCATCGGCCCTTTCATTGCGCCGGGACCACAGCCCGTACAAATATCCAGCCCACGTAAACCCATCTGATAACCGACGACTTTAGTATAATCATATTCTTCACGTGAAATAGAATGCCCGCCCCAACACACGACTAAGCGGGGATCGATGCCCGGTCTGAATATATTTGCATTGCGAAGTATTTGAAAAATGGCATTGGTAAGTCCTTCAGATGATTCAAAATCAAAGATCGGATTTAATTTTATCTTGTTATTTACATAAATAACATCACGTAACACTGAAAATAAATGTTCACTGACGCCGCGAATCATCTTGCCGTTGACAAATGCACTGGCCGGGGCGCCTTTTAAATCCAGCTTGATTCCACGTTCCTGTTGAACCACCTTGATCTCAAAGGAACTATAGCGCTCTAATAATTCCTTACCGTCGTCAAGATTACTGCCGCTATTTAAAACCGCGAGTGAACAGTTCCTGAATAAATTATATAGGCCACCCTGGCTCGAATCGAGCAAGCGACTGACCTCGGACTGAGACAGGATCTCCATGTGACCTGAGGGTGAAATAACAGCATCAACGACATCAAAATTCATGGGTAATTAATAAACCTTTGGGTAAACAGTTAATCAACTTAATTGTATATTAGCTATTCTGAATTGTCTTGTAATGTGCCGGTTAAAAAGGCGCTTCACAAGTAAAATGAATCACTTTACCGGTTCGAGGATGGTCAAAGCTAATCTCCTCGGCATGCAGTTGTAATCGCGCTGCTTTCTGTAAAACCTCATTATCCGCATACAGATTATCACCTAATATGGTATGACCAAGCGCCAGCATATGCACTCGTAACTGATGCGATCGTCCTGTCTTTGGTCGCAGCTCAAGTCGTGAAACGTTTGCCTTTTTATCACGGCTTAAAACTGAATAATGCGTAAGCGAAGGTTTACCAAGCAGAAAATCGACTTTCTGCAAAGGGCGATTTGGCCAATCGGTGATAAGCGGTAAATCAACCGTTCCATAACAATTTTCAACGATTCCATCAACCTCCGCGATATATCGTTTAGCGACCGTACGGCTGGCAAAGGCCTTATTTAAGCTTCGCTGCGCATCCTTACCCCGTGCCATCACCATGATGCCGGAAGTTGACATGTCCAGTCGGTGTACGATAAGTGCATCAGGATACACCGCCTGCACACGCGTTTGCAGACTATCAAATCGCTCTGCGCCACGACCCGGTACTGACAATAACTCAGCCGGTTTATTTAATACCAGCAGGGTATCGTCTTGATATAGGAGTTCAAAATTATTCATACGTTAGTTTTAGCTGTACTTCATTTTATCCTGTCGGGATCAATACGACATTTTTTTACTGAAAAAAAAGGCCGGAAAACCCGGCCCTTTTTTAGCTTTAAAGAAAAGAAATTACTTTTTCTTCGCGTCACGTTCTTTTGTGGCTTTAATCACATCTTCTGCCACGTTCTTAGGACAGGGCGCGTAGTGTGAGAATTCCATTGAGAACTGTCCGCGACCAGAGGTCATGGTACGTAAATCACCAATGTAACCAAACATCTCAGCCAGTGGGCATTCTGATTTAATGCGAACGCCTGTAGAGCTGGCTTCCTGTCCCTGGATCATGCCGCGGCGACGGTTAAGGTCACCAATCACGTCACCAACATGATCTTCAGGAGTAAACACATCTACTTTCATGATGGGTTCCATTAATTGTGCACCGGCCTTCGGCATGGATTGACGATAGGCAGCCGCAGCAGCAAGTTCATAGGCAACCGCCGATGAATCCACTGGGTGATAGTTACCATCATATAAAGTCACTTTAAAATCTAAGCATGGGAAGCCGGCTAACACACCTTTTTGCATGCTCTTAACAAAACCCTTTTCAACCGCTGGCCAGAATTCACGTGGAACGTTACCGCCGGTTACCTTGGATTCAAACTCAAAACCCGAACCTGGCTCACCCGGCTCAACGATATAATCAATCTTAGCGAATTGACCCGCACCACCCGATTGTTTCTTATGGGTATAGGTATCATCAATTTTTTGAGTAATCGTTTCGCGGTAAGCAACTTGTGGCGCACCCACTTCAACTTCAACACCGTGGGTACGTTTCATGATATCGATCTTGATATCGAGATGCAGTTCGCCCATGCCTTTCAGAATGGTTTCGCCACTGTCTTCATCGGTTTCGACGCGGAACGAAGGATCTTCTTTCACCATCTTACCAATCGCGATACCCATTTTTTCAGCTGCACCTTTATCTTTTGGTGAAACCGCAATCGAGATCACTGGATCAGGGAAAACCATAGGTTCTAAAGTAGCCGGGTTATTCGGATCACAAAGGGTGTGACCGGTTTGAACATTCTTCATGCCGATAACAGCCACGATGTCGCCCGCTTGCGCACCATCCAGTTCAATACGCTCGTCGGCATGCATTTCTACAATTCGCCCAATACGTTCTGTTTTACCGGTGAAGGTGTTTAATACCGTGCTGCCTTTCTCAAGTTTACCTGAGTAAACGCGGATAAAGGTCAGAGCACCAAAACGGTCATCCATAATCTTGAACGCCAAAGCACGTAATGGACGATCGACATCAACAATCGCAAATTCACCCGTCTCGTTACCATCTTCATCGGTTTCCGGCTGAGGTTTAACTTCGGTCGGGTTTGGCAGGTAATCTACCACCGCATCGAGCACCGGTTGAATACCTTTGTTCTTGAACGCTGAACCACAGTAGGTCGGGAAAAAGTCCAGAGCAATCGTACCCTTACGAATACAGCGTTTGAGATCTTCGATAGAAGGTTCTTCACCGTCTAAATAAGCTTCCATTAAATCGTCGTCCTGTTCAACGGCCGTTTCAATTAATTTTTCACGCCATTCTTCAATCTTGTCGGCCATATCAGCAGGTGGCTCTTCAATCGAAAAATTCTCTGGCTGACCGGTGTCATCCCAGATATGCGCTTTACGGGTTAACAGGTCAACAGCACCCACAAAATCATCTTCAATACCAATCGGCAATACCATCACTAATGGGTTCGCACCCAGAACTTTTTCAATTTGTGCAACCACGCGATAGAAATCGGCGCCCATGCGATCCATTTTATTAACGAAAATAACTCGCGCCACTTCGGATTCATTGGCATAACGCCAGTTGGTTTCGGATTGAGGTTCAACACCGCCTGAACCACAGAATACACCAACACCGCCGTCGAGCACTTTCAATGAGCGATACACTTCAATAGTGAAATCCACGTGTCCCGGCGTATCGATGATGTTCATGCGATGATCATTCCAGACGCATGAAGTCGCAGCTGATTGAATGGTAATGCCCCGCTCGGCTTCCTGTTCCATGAAGTCGGTGGTGGCCTCGCCATCGTGCACCTCACCGGTTTTATGAATCTTACCCGTGAGTTTTAAAATACGTTCCGTAGTCGTGGTTTTACCGGCATCCACGTGAGCGAAAATACCTATGTTTCTATACTTCGTTAAATCAGCCATGTTGTACTCTATTTTCTAATCGTTAAACGGTTATCCCATCAGCAAATAAACGCCAATGAGTGGTCAAATATGCGGTCAAAGACCACGACTTTAATGTCGGCGCTGAATTTTCCCCGAACGCCAGGATCCGTCGAAAACGACGGCGGCGCATTATAGCCCAAAGTGACATGCAAATGTGCATGACATTGATGAAATCTGCCGAGATCGGACCCGAAAATCATGATATTTGCGGTTAAGCCACGGTAAACGACACTATTTTATGCCCGAGGCCAGCCTGAAGGTATAATGAATCCATGCAATGCACCCTTCAAGACTCCGTGATAACCCGATTTAGGCCTCCTGGTCGCTTGAAATGGGGTGTATTCCAGGAAAGCGGCACCCCATCCTGCCGGCCCCGGCTCAAAACGATCATCCAGGCTGAAGTGAATAATGGAAATTGACGCATTATTAGAGTTTGACCGGGCGCATTTGTGGCATCCATATAGTTCCATGGCCACGCCCAATCCAGTCTATCCCGTTGTCTCGGCCCACGGCGTACGACTCAAACTGGCCGATGGCCACGAGCTTATTGATGGTATGGCCTCCTGGTGGAGTGCCATCCATGGCTATAACCATCCCGTCTTAAACCAAGCATTAAAGGATCAGATCGATTCCATGTCGCATGTGATGTTTGGCGGTCTAACCCATCCTGCCGCCGTTGAGCTCAGTAAATTATTAATCGAACTAACACCGGCTCCATTACAGACTCTTTTCTACTCCGATTCGGGTTCGGTGGCGGTTGAAGTCGCCATGAAAATGGCCTTACAGTACTGGCAGGCCAAAAAAGAGCCACAGCGTACGCAATTTTTATCGCTACGTGGTGGATACCATGGCGACACCCTTGGAGCGATGTCGATATGTGATCCGGTAACAGGCATGCACAGTCTGTTCTCTGATGTACTCAATAAACAACACTTTGTTGAACGACCAGGTTGCCGCTTCGGCCAGACTTGCAGCGAACAGGACATCGCCCCTTTCGCTAAAGCCTTACGTGAAAATCAGGATACGCTGGCCGCGGTTATTCTTGAGCCCATCGTTCAGGGCGCGGGAGGCATGTGGTTTTACTCTGCCGACTATCTATATAAAGTAAGGCAGCTGTGTGACCAGCATAATATCCTGCTAATTTTTGATGAAATCGCTACCGGATTTGGTCGCAGCGGACGTTTGTTTGCCTGTGAACATGCCAATGTGTCGCCCGACATTATGTGCATTGGCAAGGCCCTGACTGGCGGCTATTTGAGTCTGGCCGCCACCCTTACCACGAAAGATATCAGTGATAGCATAAGCCAGTCGGAACCCGGTGTGTTTATGCATGGACCCACGTTCATGGCTAATCCGCTGGCCTGCTCAGTTGCTCTCGCCAGTATTACCCTCTTGCTGAGGTCGGACTGGTCGCAAAAAATCATGGCCATAGAGACCGGGCTACGCGAAGGCCTGGCTGATTGTGCAAATATGTCTCAGGTTGCCGATGTCCGCGTACTGGGGGCCATCGGAGTTGTAGAAGTAAAACAACCTGTTGATATGAGATCGATCACGGCACAGTTCGTCAAGGCAGGAGTTTGGGTACGGCCATTTGGTAAACTGATCTATCTGATGCCACCTTATGTGATTAATCATGATGATCTCAAGACCCTCACCTCCACCATAGCAAACGTTATCCGCCCACTGGCTTGATATCTGAGTTAATACTTCAAGATATATCTGCCATACCGGTAATTTTGAATACATATCAAACGATTATGTAAACAATTGTCAAAATAATAATTAAAACTTAAATTTTATATGGAAATAGTCAGGGAATGAATAATACTTACCTACAAAATAATAAACATAAAGATAAATAATAGGGAGGTATCTATGAATGTGCATAGACTGCACGAAGTAGTTAAATCACTTCGAATATTGCCGGTTTTACTTTTACTCACACTTCCACCCATGAATGCCCTGGCCGAAGAGACGATGATCTTCACCGCGCCACCAAGAGAAAATCTCGAAAAAGGCATACATACCTATGGCCCAATCGCGTCATATCTCAGCAAAGTACTGGGGAAGAATATTGTCTACCAACATCAGGGAAACTGGTGAACCTATTCAGCCGAGATGCGTAAAAACAAATATGACCTGGTCTTCGATGGCCCTCACTTTGTGAGCTAGCGAATTAGCAAAATAAAACACACTCCGATAGTTAAAATTCCGGGCGGTTTTATTTTTAAATTTGTTGCATACCAGAACAATAAACAAATAACTAAAATAGATGACCTGGTCGGAAAACGTGTATGTGGACATGCTCCACCCAATCAGGGCACTCTGCGCCTGTACAACCAGTTTAAAAATCCCATGCGCCTGCCAATACTTGTTCCCGTGAAGGGTTGGCGCAATATTTACAGCGCCATGATAACAGGCAAATGTGAGGCGGCAATTTTACCCGAAAAAATATATAAAAAAGTTGATCCAAAAAGTGAAAATAGCAAGGTGTTATTTTCATCGAATCCAGTTCCAGGACAAGCAATAACAGCGAGTAGCCGGTTTAATCATCAGGATGTGATTAAGATTCGAAAAGCTTTGCTAAGTAAACAAGGTCAGCTGGCCACTAAAAATTTACGCAAACGTTTTGCATCCCCCAGGTTGACCGCTGCAAACAAACAGGAATATGAAGGTGTATCTCTATTACTTGCCGATTCATATGGATTTAGTGACCAGCCATTTTAGTTATATCTCAGAGATAATATGATCCTCGAGTTGTTCAGGATGAATATATTCTTCTGACACCGCAAAATCTCGAACCGACAGGCCGTTGTTATAAACGGCCTGTTTATTTTCAGAAACAAGATGATGCCACTCCGGTAATGGCCTGTCCTCATATAGACAACGATAGGCACAGGTTTCTGGTAATAACTCGAATAATTCCGGCTTATCAATGGATAGCAACAAACACGCTGACACCTTCTCGGCACGGTGCTCGTAATCCTGACAGGTACAGGACTCTATATCTAACAGACT
>UOFR01000033.1_pt1 | contig 14103 bp, 27 predicted proteins | sample 1988501 | NCBI WGS metagenome assembly UOFR01 (sample SAMEA4712194, study PRJEB27164) | hydrothermal vent metagenome | biome: marine basaltic hydrothermal vent biome; feature: marine hydrothermal vent; material: mineral | place: Pacific Ocean | collected 2011-06-14/2011-07-23 | depth 1689 m | reverse complement strand
CTGATTGCGCCGATTGCGATGGAAGACGGTTTGCGTTTTGCGATTCGTGAAGGCGGTCGTACCGTGGGCGCCGGTGTCGTTGCCAAGATTATTGAGTAATAAAAATATGGGGCAGGTTTTAATCTGTTCCGGTTTATATAAGGTAAAGGTAAAAGTATATGTCAGCGAATCAGAACATTCGTATACGGTTAAAAGCGTTTGATCATCGTTTAATTGATCAATCAGCAAAGGAGATCGTAGAAACGGCCAAGCGCACTGGTGCGGTAGTAAAAGGCCCGATCCCGTTACCAACGAAAAAAGAACGTTTTACCATATTGATCTCTCCGCACGTCAATAAGGATGCGCGTGATCAATATGAGATTCGCACACATAAGCGTTTATTAGATATTTGTGATCCAACAGACAAGACGGTCGATGCGTTAATGAAGCTCGATCTTGCTGCTGGTGTAGATGTACAGATTAAACTCCAATAGGTGAATGAAATGACAATTGGTGTAGTCGGTCGCAAAGTAGGAATGACGCGCGTCTTTACAGACGAAGGCGCTTCACTGCCTGTGACGGTTATCGAAGTAGAACCTAACCGCATAACTCAGCTGAAAACGCTTGAGGTTGACGGTTATCGTGCTGTGCAGGTTACCACCGGTACACGTCGTGCTAATCGTGTAACCAAGCCAATGGCTGGGCATTATGCGAAAGCCGGTGTTGAAGCAGGTCGGGGTTTGTGGGAATTCCGTTTGTTGGATGAAGAAGGAAGCGACTTAGCGACCGGCGGCGAGATTAAGGTTGATATCTTTGAGCAGGGCCAGAAGGTTGATGTACAGGGTACTAGCATTGGTAAAGGCTTTGCGGGTGTTATTAAACGCTATCACTTTGCCATGCAGGATGCGACTCACGGCAACTCGGTTTCGCATCGTGCGCCTGGCTCAATTGGTCAGAACCAGACGCCTGGTCGAGTTTTTCCCGGTAAGAAAATGTCTGGGCACATGGGTAATAAAAACCGTACCTCTGTAAATCTTGAGGTGGTACGGGTTGACGCTGAACGTAACCTTATTCTGGTTAAAGGCGCTGTCCCCGGATCTAAGGGTGGCAATGTGATTGTGAAACCTGCGGTCAAAGCGAAGAAGGAGGCTAAATAATGGAGCTGGCATTAACTACAGCAACAGGAAAGGCCTCGACGAAAAAAGTTGAAGTATCTGACGTAGCATTCGCGCGCGATTATAACGAGGGTCTGGTACATCAGGTAGTAACGGCTTATCTAGCCGGTGCCCGTCAGGGTACACGTGCACAAAAGACACGTTCGGAAGTTCGCGGTGGTGGTGCTAAACCCTTCCGTCAAAAAGGAACCGGTCGTGCACGAGCAGGTACGATTCGCAGCCCTATATGGCGCGGTGGTGGTCAAACTTTTGCGGCTAAAAATCAGGACTGGACGCAAAAAGTAAACCGCAAGCAATATCGTGCTGGCATGCAGGCTATTTTGTCTGAACTGGTTCGCGCTGAACGTTTAATTGTGGTTGAGAGCTTTTCGATCAAAGAGCCAAAGACAAAATTACTGGCTGAGCAACTGAATAAATTAGGTTTAACCAGCGTAACGATTGTGGTTGAAGAAATGGACAATAATCTATTTTTTGCTGCTCGTAACCTGCACAAGGTTGGCTTGAGCGAAGCCGGCGTGATTGACCCGCTGAACCTGGTACGCCTGGAGAAAGTGCTTATCACTGTACCTGCTTTGAAAAAGCTTGAGGAGATGTTTGCATGAACCAGGAACGATTAATGAAAGTGTTGCTGGAGCCACATATCTCTGAGAAGAGCACCAATGTTGCCGAGCAGGGTAACCAGGTTGTTTTCAAAGTCGCTTCAGATGCAACTAAATCTGAGATTAAGCAGGCCGTTGAAAAGTTATTTAAGGTCACGGTTGAAGGTGTTCAGGTTACGAATATGAAAGGCAAAGTAAAAGTTAACCGTTTTGGACGCAGCAAGCGTAAAGATGTCAAAAAAGCGTACGTGCGTTTGAGTGCGGGTGACGATATTAATTTCTTGGGTACTGAGTAACGGTACCGGGTAAATAGGAATAGAATAAAATGGCTGTTGTAAAAGCAAAACCAACCTCTGCAGGACGACGCTTTGTCGTTAGCGCTAAACGGGATGACCTGCATAAAGGGACTCCACATGCGGCGCTAGTTGAAAAGAAAAGCAAGTCTGGTGGACGTAATAATTTAGGTCGTATTACTACGCGTCATCGTGGTGGTGGTCATAAACAGCACTACCGTATTATCGATTTTAAACGTAATGATAAAGACGGTATCCCTGCGAAAGTAGAACGTCTTGAGTATGATCCGAATCGCAGTGCGAATATTGCTTTGTTGTTATATGCAGACGGTGAACGTCGCTATATCATTGCCACCAAAGGTATGCAGGCGGGCAGAGAGGTTTCATCTGGTGTCGATGCGCCGATTAAAGAAGGTAGCTGTTTGCCTTTGCGCAATATTCCTGTTGGTACCGTAATTCATTGTATTGAATTACGGCCAGGCAAGGGCGCGCAGATGGCTCGAAGTGCGGGAGCTGCGGTACAGTTAGTTGCTCGTGAAGGGCACCATGTCACTTTACGTTTACGTTCAGGTGAAATGCGTAAAGTGCATTATGATTGTCGTGCTACCGTTGGTGAAGTCAGCAACAGTGAGCATAATTTAATTAAATTAGGTAAAGCCGGAGCCAAACGCTGGCGCGGTGTTCGTCCTACGGTTCGTGGTGTTGCCATGAATCCAGTAGATCACCCGCACGGTGGTGGTGAAGGACGTACTTCAGGTGGTCGTCATCCATGTACTCCATGGGGTGTGCCGACTAAGGGTTATAAGACGCGTAAAAATAAACGTACCGATAAGTTAATCGTACGTCGACGCAATAAGAAGTAAGGGATAGAGAACTGCTATGCCACGTTCAATTAAAAAAGGTCCGTTCATTGACTTGCACTTAATGAAAAAAGTGCAAACCGCTCAACAGGAACGCAGTAAGAAACCGGTTAAAACCTGGTCGCGTCGTTCGATGGTGATTCCAGATATGATTGGTTTAACGATAGCGGTACATAATGGCCGCCAACACGTTCCCGTTTTGATCAGTGAAAACATGGTTGGTCATAAACTTGGTGAATTTGCCGCAACGCGTACTTATCGTGGCCATGTTGCCGATAAGAAGGCTAAGTAAGAGGGTTTATCGATGGAAGTTGCAGCAAAATTAAAACATGCAAAGATCTCGGCACAAAAGGTTCGCCTGGTGGCTGATCAAGTTCGTGGCAAACCGGTAGAACAAGCTTTACAGCTGTTAGCTTTTAGCCCGAAAAAAGCCGCTGCCATAATAAAGAAGGTGCTCGAATCTGCAATTGCCAATGCTGAGCACAACGAAGGCGCGGATATAGACGAATTAAAAGTAAGTCGAATTTTTATCGATGAAGGTCCATCAATGCGTCGCTGGAGAGCTCGAGCTAAAGGACGTGTTAATCATATTATTAAACGCACCAGTCACTTAACTGTGATGGTGGGTGACAACTAGTCTAAGAAGAGAGTAAGTTATGGGTCAAAAAGTCCATCCAATAGGAATGCGCCTTGGTATTGTTACTGACTATACCTCGAAGTGGTATGCCGAAACGAAAGATTACGCTGATTATCTGAATTCAGATCTTCAGGTGCGTGAGTTTCTTAAAAAGAAATTATCTCAGGCATCGGTTAGCAAGATTACTATTGAGCGCACAGCAGGTAATGCAAATATAACTATATATACGGCTCGTCCAGGACTGGTTATTGGCAAGAAAGGTGAAGATATTGAGCGTCTTCGTAAGGAAGTCACCGCAATGATGGGGCTGCCTGCGATTCATATGAATATTGAAGAGATACGCAAGCCTGAGCTGGATGCGACTTTGGTTGCAGAAGGTATTGCGCAACAGCTGGAACGCCGGATTATGTTTCGTCGTGCCATGAAGCGAGCGGTAACTAATACGCTTCGTTTGGGTGCGCAAGGCATTAAAGTTAACGTAGCCGGACGATTAAACGGTGCGGAAATAGCACGGACTGAATGGTACCGTGAAGGTCGTATTCCATTGCATACCCTGCGTGCGGATATTGACTATGGTACTGCGGAAGCCTTGACTACATACGGCATTATTGGTGTCAAAGTGTGGATCTTCAAAGGCGAAGTGATTGGTAAAAAAGAACAGGAAGATGTCAGCGCAGCGTAAGCTGTGGTGAATAGGAGCTAAAGAATGTTACAACCGAAGCGTACAAAATTTCGCAAGCAACACAAGATGCGTAACCGTGGTCTGGCTTCACGTGGCAACAAAGTGAGCTTTGGTGAGTTTGGATTGAAGGCAACAGGACGTGGCCGTATTACGGCGCGCCAGATTGAAGCAGCTCGTCGTGCGATGACTCGCCACATTAAACGGGGTGGTAAGATCTGGATTCGTATATTCCCGGACAAGCCTATTACTAAAAAGCCTTTAGAAGTTCGCCAGGGTAAAGGTAAAGGTAACGTGGAATACTGGGTTGCACAAATTCAACCAGGGCGCATGTTATATGAGATGGAAGGTGTAACTGAAGAAATCGCACGTGAGGCATTCCAGCTTGCGGCGGCCAAGTTACCAATACAAACCACATTCGTAACTCGGACGGTAATGTAATGAAAGCCAGTGAAATTCGTGAAAAAAGTGTTGATGAGATAAACAAAGAACTTATGGCACTTTTAGAAGAACAGTTTAAATTACGTATGCAAAAAGGTACGGGGCAACTTGCGCGCCCTCACCAGATGAAGAACGTACGTCGTAATATCGCGCGATTGAAAACTATACTGCGTGAAAAATCAGGTAGCAAAGCATGAGTGAAGAAAAGCAAAAAGTAGAACGGATTGTGACCGGTCGCGTGGTTAGCGATAAAATGAACAAGGGCATTACCGTTTTGGTTGAACGTCGAGTGAAGCATCCTCTTTATGGGAAGTTCGTACGTAAATCTACGAAAATGCATGCACACGATGAGAACAATGAATGTAAGGCCGGTGATGTTGTTTCAATTCAGGAATGTCGCCCTATTTCCAAGACCAAGACCTGGCGTCTGGTTGAAGTGATTGAGAAAGCTGCGGTTATTTAGATACCGATATATAGACGATTTAGAGATCAGTTGGAGTAATACTCAATGATTCAGATGCAGAGCATGTTAGAGATAGCGGACAACAGTGGTGCACGCCGTGTGCAATGCATTAAAGTCCTTGGCGGATCAAAACGCCGTTATGCCGGGATTGGTGATGTGATTAAAGTGAGCATCAAAGAAGCGATTCCACGTGGCAAAGTGAAAAAAGGCGATGTATATAACGCCGTGGTTGTGCGCACCAGGAAGGGTGTACGCCGCCCGGACGGTTCACTTATTCGTTTTGATTCCAATGCAGCGGTATTGCTGAATACTCAAAACCAGCCCATTGGTACCCGTATTTTTGGACCAGTGACCCGTGAATTACGTACAGAGAATTTCATGAAGATTATTTCTCTTGCGCCAGAAGTGTTGTAGGCGAGACGAAAATGGCAAACAAGTTTAAACAAGGCGATGAAGTTATTGTTCTTACCGGAAAAGATAAGGGCAAACGCGGCACGATTACGAAAGTACATACCGACACGGCACGAGTGGTTGTTGAGAATGTTAATGTAGTAAAGAAACATCAAAAGCCCAACCCTAATATGAATCAACCGGGTGGGATTATTGAAAAAGAAATGCCTGTCGATTGTTCAAATGTAGCGGTATTTAATCCGACTACCGGTAAGGCAGATCGAGTAGGTTTTAAAATTCTGGATGACGGCCGTAAGGTTCGTTATTTCAAATCAAATGGCGAAGTATTAGACGCTTAAGGTATCGAATAATGGCACGTTTGCAAGAAACATATAAATCAACCGTCATCAAATCATTGGTGGAGAAATTTGGTTATAAGAGTGTGATGGAAGTTCCGCGCATTACCAAGATCACCCTGAACATGGGTGTTGGTGACGCGATTGCTGATAAAAAGGTAATGGAACATGCCGTCTCTGATATGGAAAAAATTTCCGGCCAGAAAGTTATTGTAAACAAAGCCCGTAAATCAGTTGCTGGTTTTAAGGTTCGTGAAGGTTATCCAATTGGTTGTAAAGTAACTTTACGCAGCGATCGTATGTACGAATTTTTAGATCGACTGATTAGTATTGCGATTCCGCGTATTCGTGATTTCCGTGGTTTGAACCCGAAATCATTTGATGGTCGTGGTAATTACAGCATGGGCGTACGTGAGCAGATCATTTTCCCTGAAATTGATTATGACAAGATTGACAAGATTCGTGGTATGGATATCACCATTACCACGAATGCAAAGACCGATGAAGAAGGTCGCGCTTTGTTAGAAGCGTTTGATTTCCCGTTAAAAGGAAGGAATTAAGGTATGGCAAAAGTAAGCATGATTGAGCGTGAACGCAAACGTATTAAAACGGTTGCTAAGTATGCAGATAAGCGTAAAGAGCTAAAAGTACAGATTAATGATCTTAGCCTGTCGCCTGATGTTCGCCTGCATGCGCAGCACCAGTTACAAAAACTTCCTCGCGATGCATCGCCTTGTCGTGTTCAGCGTCGTTGTCGAATTACAGGTCGACCACATGCTGTTTACAGAAAGTTTGGCTTATGCCGTAACAAAATACGTGAAACCGCAATGCGCGGTGAAGTTCCTGGCTTGCGTAAGGCCAGTTGGTAAGACGGGAATGAGAGTAGGAGACTATCTATTATGATGACTGATCCCATAGCTGACATGTTAACCCGTATTCGTAACGGGCTGTCAGCCGGTAAAACAAATGTAACTATGCCGCTATCGAAGATGAAGCAATCGGTTGCACAAGTATTGAAAGATGAAGGTTATATTGCAGAATATTCTCAAACTGAAGTAGATGGAAAACCTGCTTTAGATGTTGAATTAAAATATTTTCAGGGCAAGCCTGTCATTGAAAAAGTGAGTCGAGTTAGTCGCCCAGGTTTGCGTATATATAAAGCGACCGATGAGCTGCCAAAAATAATGGCGGGTCTGGGTATAGCAATTATTTCGACCTCAAAAGGTGTCATGACTGATCGTGCAGCACGTAAGGCTGGTCATGGTGGCGAGGTCATCTGTTACGTCCAATAAACGTGACACTGTAAAGGTAAATAACGATGGCAAGATTAACACCCGTATCCGTACCGAAAGGCGTTGAAGTCAGCATTAGCGGTCAACACGTTAACGTTAAAGGTTCTAAAGGCGTTATGGAGCGTGATATTCATGATGCTGTATCCGTTGCACAAAACGATAGTGTTATTAGTTTTGAAGCAAAAGATGGTGGCGCGGCTCAGGCCGGTACTGCGCGAGCTTTATTGCGTAATATGATTATTGGCGTCAGTGATGGTTTTGAGAAGAAACTGGAACTTGTTGGCGTTGGTTATCGTGCCCAGGCTCAGGGAAATAAACTGAATTTAACATTAGGTTTTTCTCATCCAGTGGAATACCAGGTTCCAGAAGGTATTACCGTTGAGACGCCTAGCCAGACAGAAGTAATTATTAAAGGTATCGACAAGCAACGGGTTGGTCAGGTTGCAGCAGAAATTCGTGCCTATCGTCCACCAGAGCCTTATAAAGGTAAAGGTGTGAAGTATGCTGACGAACATATTGTTCGTAAAGAAGCCAAGAAGAAATAATCAGGTAATTATGATGGATAAAAAATTAACTCGTTTACGTCGTTCTCGCAGAACCCGCGCTAAAATTCGTGAACTTCGGGTTCCACGTTTAACAGTACATCGCACACCGCGTCACATATATGCTCAAGTGATCGATGGTGAGAACCAAAAAGTATTAGCGGCTGTTTCTACCGTGCAGACGGATGTAAAATCACAGCTTAAATACTCTGGCAATAGTGACGCTGCGGTAATAGTAGGAAAAGCGATTGCAGAAAAGGCTAAAGCGGCAGGTGTAAGTAAAGTTGCATTTGATCGTTCTGGGTTTAAATATCATGGTCGAGTGAAAGCGCTTGCTGACGCCGCCCGCGAAGCAGGATTGGAGTTCTAATATGGCAGGTTTTGATTCATCTCAGAGTACCGACGGTATACAGGAACGTCTCGTAAATATTCGCCGGGTCGCTAAAGTTGTAAAAGGCGGTCGTATCTTTGGTTTCTCAGCACTTACCGTGGTGGGTGACGGAGAAGGACGGGTTGGTTTCGGTACCGGTAAGGCTCGCGAAGTACCCGCTGCGATTCAAAAAGCAATGGAATCTGCGCGCAAAAATATGGTTAAAGTTGCGTTATCTGACGGTACTTTACAGTATTCAATGATGGCCGAGCATGGCGCTGCCAAAGTATTCATGGGACCGGCATCTGAAGGTACCGGTGTTATTGCCGGTGGTCCGATGCGTGCTGTTTTCGACGTCGTGGGTATTCGCAATGTACTGGCAAAATGTATTGGCACCAACAACCCGATAAACGTTATTCGTGCAACGATTAAAGGTCTGTCCGATATGTCTTCGCCTGAAATGGTTGCGGCAAAACGCGGCAAAACAGTCAAAGAAATTATGGAATAAGACCATGGCAGATAAAAAGATCAAAGTGACATTAAAACGTAGCATGCACGGGCGCCTGAAATCACACATTGCCTGTGTGAAAGGTCTTGGTTTACGTCGCATGCACCATGTTGTTGAAGTTGAAGATACACCTTGTACTCGCGGTATGATCAATAAAGTATCGTACATGGTTAAAGTTGTAGAAAATTAAGATAGGCGGAGATTTAAGATGCAATTAAATACCTTAAAACCAGCTGAAGGATCCAAGCGCAACGCAAAACGTTGTGGCCGTGGTATCGGTTCAGGTCTGGGTAAAACGGGTGGTCGTGGACATAAAGGCCAAAAATCGCGTTCGGGTGGTTTTCATAAGGTTGGATTTGAAGGCGGCCAAATGCCTTTGCAGCGTCGTTTGCCAAAAGTAGGCTTCCGCTCACGCCTTGCTCGCTGTACCGCAGAGATTCGCCTGCATGAGTTGAATATCCTCGATGTAGACACTATTGATATTAAAGCACTGCAAGCGGCCAATTTGATCAGCCGTAATATCCTGCGTGCAAAGGTCATGGCTTCTGGCAAGATAGAGAAGGCCGTTACCTTAAAAGGGATCAAAGTGTCAAAAGGCGCTCGAGCAGCTATTGAAGCTGCCGGCGGAAAAATCGAAGAATAAGGATAGTTAGCCGTGGCCACTCAAAAATCTGTACTTAAAGATACAATGGCTGCGGGCCGTTTCACCGAGTTGCGTAAACGTCTGTTTTTTGTGCTGGGCGCGATTATCGTTTTTCGAATTGGCTCATTCATTACCGTTCCAGGTCTGGACACGGTTCGTCTTGCTGAGTTATTTGAGCAACAGCAAAATACGATATTGGGTTTGTTCAATATGTTCGGTGGTGGCGCACTTGAACGATTATCTATTTTTGCGCTGGGTATTATGCCGTACATCTCAGCTTCAATTATTATTCAGCTGTTGACCAAGGTTCACCCTAAGCTCGAGCAGTTAAGCAAGGAAGGCGCAGCGGGCAAGCGTAAAATTACGCAATACACGCGCTGGTTTACATTTGTATTAGCGACCTTCCAGGCCTTTGGCGTTTCTCGTTATATGCTTGGTGATACTGGTGGTCTGGTTATTATGGACAGTGAATACGCATTTGTATTTTCGACCATCATTACTCTGGTTACCGGTACTATGTTCCTGATGTGGTTGGGTGAGCAGGTAACCGAGCGCGGTATCGGTAATGGTATCTCGTTAATTATTTTTGCGGGCATTGTTTCTGGTATACCGGCCGCGATTGCGAATACACTGACACAAGTTAGTACGGGAGCCAAAACCTATGGGTTTGTTTTTGTACTGATTGGTATGATGATCCTGGTGATTATGTTTGTGGTGTTCATGGAACGCGCGCAACGACGAATTACGGTTAATTACGCCAAACGCCAGCAAGGGCGTAAATTGTATGCAGCTCAGTCACAAAATTTGCCATTAAAGATTAATATGGCGGGTGTAATTCCGCCGATTTTTGCTTCGAGCCTGATATTGTTTCCGGCAACTTTGGTGCAGTTTATCGGAGCGAGTGGTGAAGGCGGCATTTGGGGCTCCTTTGCGAATATATCGCAGCTGTTGCAGCCTGGTCAGCCGATTTATATTTTGACCTATGCATTATTAATTATATTTTTCTGTTTCTTCTATACGGCGTTGATGTTTAACCCAAAAGAAACAGCGGATAATCTAAAAAAGTCAGGTGCTTTTATACCCGGTATTCGGCCTGGAGAGCATACTGCACGCTATATTGATACTATTTTAGGTCGATTGACCTTTGTTGGTGCGTTATATATTACCGCTGTATCTATATTGCCAGAATTTTTGATTTTATATGGTGATGCTCAGTTTTACTTTGGTGGTACGTCTCTGTTAATCATTGTAATAGTCATTATGGACTTTATGGCGCAAGTGCAATCGCATTTAATGTCGCACCAATATGAAGGGCTGATGAAAAAGGCTAACCTGAAGGGGCATGGTCGCTCGGGGCTGCTGCGATAGCAACAAAGCATAATTTCGCTTCGCTAAACGGCGGAGAGCATTATTTTTAGGAGAAAAGCATGAAAGTTCGTGCATCAGTAAAGAAGATTTGCAGAAATTGTAAGATTATCCGCCGCAACAGGGTGGTTCGGGTGATTTGTAAGGATCCGCGTCACAAGCAGCGTCAGGGTTAAAACTGACAGTGTTTCGATGCCTTTTTGCATCTTTTTGGGCGTTTTGCCTTGCCAGTGGGGCTTTAGAGAAGTAAAATGCCCCGTTTTACGCGTACCGCGTAGCGGTCGCTTATTGTGTTAGGAAACAGTAACTTATGGCTCGTATAGCAGGAATAAATATTCCAGACCACAAGCATGCCGAGATTGCTTTAACGTCAATCTATGGTGTCGGTCGTACTCGCGCACGTCAGGTTTGTAGCGCGGTTGGAATAGAGACTTCAACCAGGATTCAGGATCTGGACGAAAATACAATTGAGAATATTCGTACCGAAATCGCCAAGTATGCAGTTGAAGGTGATCTTCGTCGTGAAGTCTCGATGAATATTAAACGTTTGATGGATTTAGGCACGTATCGTGGCATCCGTCATCGTCGAGGACTGCCTACCCGCGGTCAACGTACCAAAACAAACGCTCGTACTCGTAAGGGTCCGCGTAAACTAGTTAAAAAATAATCAGGTTTCTTTATTATGGCTGCAAAAGGTTCTCGTACTCGTAAGAAGGTGAAACGCGATATCTCCGATGGGATTGCGCATATTCATGCTTCATTTAATAACACTATTGTAACTATTACTGATCGTCAGGGTAATGCACTTTGCTGGGCTACTGCTGGTGGTTCTGGTTTCCGTGGTTCACGTAAAAGCACCCCATTTGCTGCGCAGGTAGCGGCAGAACGTGCTGGTGAAAAAGCCCAGGAATTCGGCATGAAGAATTTAGAGGTCTGTGTTAAAGGTCCTGGACCTGGTCGTGAATCAGCGGTACGTGCATTGAATGCCAAAGGTTTTCGTATTACTAATATTTCGGATGTGACTCCCATTCCTCATAATGGTTGTCGTCCTCCGAAGAAACGTCGCGTGTAGCTGGAGTAAATAATGGCTCGTTATATAGGTCCCGTTTGTCGTTTGTGCCGTCGTGAAGGTGACAAACTATTTCTTAAAGGTGAAAAGTGCTTTAGTAGCAAATGCGCGATCGAAACTCGCCCAACACCTCCTGGCCAGCATGGTGCCAAGCGTGGTCGTTTGTCTGACTATGCGACACAGCTACGTGAAAAACAAAAATTACGTCGTACTTACGGGGTTCTGGAAAAGCAGTTTCGTTCCTATTATAAAACCGCTGATCGTCGTAAAGGTTCAACCGGTGAAAATTTGCTGGAGTTGTTAGAAACTCGTATGGACAATGTAGTGTACCGCATGGGTTTTGGTGCCTCACGTACGGAAGCCCGTCAGCTTATTCGCCATAATGCGATTAGTCTTAATGGTAGCAAAGCTAATATACCATCGATGCAAATTAAACCTGGCGATGTGATTTCAGTATCTGAAAAGGCAAAAGCACAGTTACGCATTAAAGGTGCTCTGGAAATGGCTGAAACACGAGGCGTTTCCGAATGGCTTGATGTGAATAGTAAAAAGATGGAAGGCACATTCAAATCAGTACCTGAACGTAGTGATTTGCCATCCGATATTAATGAACACCTGGTTGTGGAGCTGTACTCCAAGTAACCGATAGTTGGTTTGTGACGGCATTGAATGCGCGCAAACTAGAAACCATTTTCCCCTAACCGAGAGAGGGAATTTATGCAGGGCTCAGTCTCAGATTTTTTGAAACCACGTATTGTTGACGTTCAACAAATCAGTGATACGCATGCGCGTGTTGTTCTTGAACCACTTGAACGTGGTTTTGGCCATACATTAGGTAATGCGTTACGCCGTATTTTGCTTTCGTCGATGAATGGCAGTGCAATCGTCGAAGCGGAAATAGAAGGCGTTTTACATGAGTACACTACGATTGAAGGTGTACAGGAAGACGTAGTTGAAATTTTATTAAACCTCAAAGGTGTTGCCATTCGTATGGAAGGTGCAGTTGAGGCGAATTTAACTGTGAACAAGAAAGGTCCTGGCCCGGTTACGGCAGGGGATATTTCTGTTGATCACAATGTTGAAATAATTAATCCAGATCATATTATTGCTAACCTGACCAAGGCTGGTGAACTTAATATGGTCTTAAAAGTACGTGCTGGCCGTGGTTATGAGCCATCAAGTGTACGCAAGTCAGAAGAAGATGAAGATCGTCCTATTGGTCGTTTACAGATTGATGCGAGCTTTAGTCCTATTCACCGTATTGCGTATGTCGTTGATAGTGCTCGTGTAGAGCAACGTACTGACCTGGACAAACTGATTATCGATCTGGAAACTAACGGTACGCTTGAGCCCGAAGCGGCAATCCGTGCTGCAGCTACTATTTTACAGGATCAACTGGGTGCGTTTGTTGATTTATCTGGTAAGCAGGAAGAAGAAACCCAGGCTGCAGAGCCAGAGGTTGATCCAATCCTGTTACGCCCAGTAGATGATTTAGAATTAACGGTTCGTTCTGCAAATTGCTTGAAGGCAGAACAGATTTATTATATTGGTGATTTGATTCAGCGTACTGAAGTTGAACTGTTAAAGACGCCTAACCTGGGTAAAAAGTCTTTAACTGAGATCAAGGACGTTTTAGCGTCACGTGGTCTTTCTTTAGGTATGCGTCTGGAAAATTGGCCACCAGCCAGTTTAAAAGACAAAGAGTCAGCCGCTTAACATAAGTATTGAAGGGTAAGTAAAATGCGTCATCGTCAAAGTGGTCGACAATTAAATCGTAACAGTTCTCATCGCAAAGCGATGTTTCGTAATATGGCCAATTCATTGTTAGATCATGAGCTGATTAAAACAACTTTACCAAAGGCTAAAGAGCTTCGCCGTGTAGCCGAACCATTAATTACGCTGGCTAAAAAAGACAGTGTAGCAAACCGTCGTCTTGCTTTTAATCGTACCCGTGACCGTGCGGTTGTGACTAAATTATTTAATGAATTAGGTCCTCGATATGAAGCACGTCCTGGAGGATATTTGCGTATCTTAAAGTGTGGTTTCCGTACCGGTGATAATGCGCCAATGGCGATTGTTGAACTGGTTGATCGCCCTGTTGAAGATGATACTGCGAGTGATAGCTAAATCAGGTCAACACAAACGTTTTAATTAAAAAGCCGAGCTCACATGCTCGGTTTTTTTTATGGAAAATTTAAGAGTGAAGACTACCATTAATATTCTTAAATCTAAATGGTTATTTACCTTTGTCAGTTTATTGCTGTTCATAGGATTATTTGTTCTAAAGTCAGATCTCGCCGAGACCCGACTGGAAAAAGAAATATGGAACCTGGGGCATCTATTTGGTTTCCTGATTCTATGGTTATTTATGATAAATCTTTTTCCAGTTTTTTACCCCGATTCAATTAGACGAGTTGGGCTGGTGTTTCTGATTATGCTGGC
>UOFR01000039.1_pt1 | contig 14689 bp, 14 predicted proteins | sample 1988501 | NCBI WGS metagenome assembly UOFR01 (sample SAMEA4712194, study PRJEB27164) | hydrothermal vent metagenome | biome: marine basaltic hydrothermal vent biome; feature: marine hydrothermal vent; material: mineral | place: Pacific Ocean | collected 2011-06-14/2011-07-23 | depth 1689 m | reverse complement strand
GCCAGGTTGCGGGTGAATTATTTACGACCCTGATATTCAACGGTCGTTAGCTCCACTATCCATATTTCGGAAATATCTCTAGCTTTTATCTGGATTATTTTATTTCGTTTCTATCCTATTGCGTGAAGATCAGTTGAGTCTGGTCGTTTCAGTTTTCCTGGTTTTAGCTATTTTATTTCCTGACTTCTTCATTCCAGCTACGTCTCATTAAAGTAACGTGAAGGTTATGCACGAAAACATAGGAAAAACTAATTCTGGTGCATGGTTCTTGTGTGGCTGTGTTGATCAGTGGATTTTAAATTTGTAGTGTAATACGAAAGTTTATTGAGGAAATCATAATGGAACATATTAAATATAATATAAATCACAGGCATTTCAGTCTGACTACGAAATGGCACTGGTATTGAGGAAATCATAATGGAACATATTAAATATAATATAAATCACAGGCATTTCAGTCTGACTACTAAATGGCACTGGCAGTTAGTAATATTGCTTGTTGCGACAACCCTGTCGGGATGTGGAGGTGGAGGTAGTGGTAGTGGAGGAGAGGAAATAACGAACACGCTCCCGACCGCGAATGCGGGCTCAGATCGACCCGCCGTGGGCGGTACGGTTGTACAGCTATCGGGTACAGGAACCGATGCAGAAGGCGCGGTAACGTTTAGCTGGACACAAACATCCGGTTCAACGGTGACCTTGTCGGCTACCGACATTGCAAATCCTGTTTTTACCGCGCCACTCGTGGCCGTCACGGAAGTTTTTCGATTCATGTTGACGGTTACCGACAGTGACGGTGCCAGTGTGACGGATACGGTTGTCATTACGGTAACGGTCGCAGGTGGTGGCGGTGGTGGAACGGCGTCATCATCGTATCTGTTTTATTCCAACAGTCTGAATGCCGTGGATCCAGCCGCAGCTGCGTCGCCGACATTAATTGAATCGGCTGACAATATTGTTGCCAGTTCATTTGGAATTGTTTCTTCAGCGGAAATAATTAAAACGGGTAATTACGATAGCATCACAAAGCTAATTACGAATATGGGTTCGTACGTGGTGGTTTATGCGAACACCGACGGCCGATTATATCGAGTCAGCGCACTTAAGAGTGGTTCGCTTAGCCCAATCCAGGTATCCAGCGAGAGTCAGGCAGATCAGATGTGTCTTGGGGCGATGCATGGCAGTGCAGGCAGGACAGATTTAGCTAATGTGGAAAATTCGCAATACCTGTATCTCTTATCCGGTGTGGATAATATATGTGGAACTAGTGATGATGTCTGGAAGATGATCCGTATTGGTATGAGTGCAACGGAGGCACCTGTTTTAGCAAAACATCCGGTCACGGATCTGGTCGATCTTAGCACTGGCGCATTATCCGGCTGGTTGGTGCAGGATGGAAATTCTCTAAGCAGATGTGATGTTAACTTTGCCAATTGTGCGGCCATTGCCCCAGTGGCGACCCTTGTCGAACATCGGCTTAACATTAAAGACACCGATGAGCGGTTTTTATTGGAGATCGATGATCAGCTGTTTGTTTATAACGGTATCGATAACACGCTTTCATCGGCGGTTTTTACCCGTTCAGCAGGTACGTTTAATAGCCCGGCCGTGAGTGATGGCGTCAACGTTTATTTTGGTAATGGCACATCGGTTTATAGCTTTCCAGCCGATGGTAGCATGGTCGCAACGGAGTTGGTGGCAGAGGCCAGTGATATTCAACGTCTGGAATTAACCAGCAATAACGTGGTGTATCAAATTGGCACCTCCGGTTTAGGCAGAGAAATTAAAACGGTCGCTAAAACCGGTGGGACACCACTTAGCCTGGCCATCGCCACCGGTGCGGATGATCTGTTTTTAGTGTTCGAAGCGGGTGGTAATCTTTATTACAACATTAGAAGCAGCAGCGTTATTCCCGGAGACGTTACGCTCACACCGATTGTGGCCGGGGTGGTGGATGTCAATGGTAACAACCGGGTAGAAACCAGTAGTGCGTCCTGGGTTGGTGGCGTCTATTCAACTACATTTGATTTGACCAAGGGCGGCAGTGAAAGCGTGCTCATCACGAAAGTATTCCGTGCGGAAGGATTCAATCTTGGTGGAAGCAGTGATGGTTTTGCCGGTGCGGCTCTGATATCGGTTGATTCCGTAACCGCAGTGGATGGTGTGACCATGGGTACGATGCCTGGCGGAGAGCGATTGATCAATGTCTTTTGTTTTGGTGCGGAGAATAACGCCTTGTGTGGTGTTTTTATTGGGCTTTCACCCACAGCGGTACCATCGCCACTACCGTTTCAAAATGACCTTTTCTATGTCAATGCGACAACGGCGAATTCACTTACACGAGTGACCAGCACGCCGGATGAAAATGAAATGCCATTGTTAAATTAATGAAAGGAGGTTGGTAACAGGGGTCGGCGGCAATATGTATTTGTCGCCGACTTTCACTGTTGTAACCGGCGCAAAGCTAGCCCCCTCCAAATTCCGTCAGTTTTTTGCTCCCCATTGCTGAAACGGGACAAGGGTTCCAGATTTATCTCGGTCATGTGATTATAACTAATTGAATAATAACGACTATTTTAACATGGGCGAGATATTTCATGTTTTAGACTTTCTTTCCTGACTATTGGCCATCTGCGGCGTCTTATTATTAACAACAAGGCCAATGCAGACAAAAGAAACAGGTATTGGTAAAAAAACAAACAAGTTATATATTAAAAGGAGCATCAACATGGCGAATCAGGACACGCAAGACTGGGAAGACTATCAATTAGGTGTGCAAGGTACGATGACAGGTTCAATGCATAACCAGCTAGGATTGAACGACCAACCTCAAAGTTATGCAGGCACGAGCCATAAGCAACCTGCGCGAGCTAAAAATCAGCCTAAAGCAAAGCGAAGCCAGAGTGCTCGCACTGTTTCTAACTCGGATCACAATGGGCTTAGCTATCTGGTTGCGGCCATTGCCTGGGTTATCGCATTTGTGTTGCTGTTGCCCGAAACTGGAGGTGAGTCACTTTTTACTTACTTGCTGCCTCTGGGTGCAGCGGTTATCGCCGAACGTTACTACAAGGTGATAGTTACCTTAGTTGGCGTTGTGGCCGCGGTGCATTTATTTAACCTGTAAGAATTGTGTGACTGTGCAAGTAAATTGCCGACTAGGGAAACCTGCTTGCAATCGATTATAAAATAATATTGCGGAAAATTATTCAAGTAAGAACAAAGTCAGGCCAGGCCAATAGGTAATAATTAATACCGCCATGAACAGGATTAGAAAATAAGGAATGGTTGCGCGATACAACTCCATTACCGGTCGATTGAAACGATAACTGGCAATAAATAAATTCATGCCAACCGGTGGGGTGAAGTAACCAAGCTGCATGTTAGCGAGGAAAATTATGCCGAGATGAATTGGGTTAATGCCATAGCTAATGGCGATTGGAAATATAATGGGAACAATTATGACCAGTGCAGAAAATATATCCAGCATCATACCGAGTATAAGTAAAAATATATTAAGCAGGATTAAGAATGTCCATTTACTGTCGACGTGTGATTTGATGACTTCAAATAAACGCATAGGGACTTCAGTATCAATCATGTAATTTGTCATTGCGAGTGATACTCCGAGGATGATCAGGATCCCGCCGACCATCACCATTGATTCGCGTATCACCTTTGACAAATTAGCATAAGATATTTCTCTTAAAATTAAGACCTCAACAATAAAAACATACAGCGCGGTAATCGCTGCGGCTTCGGATACCGCAAAGTAACCACTGTAGATCCCACCGAGTACAACAAAGGGCAGAGGTATTTCCCATGCGGCAGCACGCAAGGATTTTATAACGTCAGCACGGTTATATTTTTGTTTAGGCTTTTCTACGCCAGGATGTCTTTTTTGCATCATGCTGTAAATTGATAACATGATAATCATCAGAAAACCGGGTAATAAGCCGGCAATAAACAGGTCATCGATGGCGACCGTTTCCATGCCGAGCTGTTGTACGACTACACCGTATAATATTAATGGTAGCGAAGGTGCAAATAATACCCCCAGGCTACCGGAGCTGGTGATGAGCCCGAGATTAAAACGCTCACTGTAACCCGCTTCTTTCAGCGCTGGATAAAGTAAGGCACCGAGGGCAACAATGGTTACGCCGGAAGCACCGGTAAATGCGGTAAAAATAGCGCAGGTGATCAGGGCCATGATGGCCAGTCCACCTGGTAACCAGCCTATCAATGCGTTGGTGATATTAACCAGTCGCGTCGAGGCATTGCTTTCACCAAGCAGATAACCGGCAAAGGTGAATAACGGGATTGCGATTAATATAGGCGTATCGGCCAGTCTATATATCTCGATGGGCATGACGGCCAGATCAATATCTTCGGCGTTAAAGCCAATCATGGCACTGGCGGCAATGATAATAAACAGGGGCGCACCCAGCAGGGCGATGATGATCAGGAAAAACTTGCTAATCATCCTGACTTTCCTGGTTTTTATGCTTGCCGGACAAAAATTCTTTGAGGCTGATAATAAAGTGGATGAAAAACCGAACGGTGATCAGGCCAAAAGCAACCGGCAGAATAAGTTCTACAATCCATGCTGGAATATTAGTGATTACGGTGGTTTGTGATTCATATTCCATGATTACGTAACGTACGCAATGATAGGTTAGTAAGCCGGCAACTCCAGCGGAAAATAGATTGACAAAACTTTTACTGAAACTTTGCGCCGATGCAGAAAGAAAGCGGGTGAGTAAATCGATGCTGATGTGTTTGTTTTCACGTGTCGCGGCGAGAGCACCTAACAGGCCTATCCATAAGACCATGATTCGCAATAGAGGATCAGCCCAGATAATTCCAGAGTCAAAAATGTTGCGTAGAAAAATTTGTGAAGTTGCGATCAGAATCATCGCGAATAGAATAAAGGCTAGAATGCCATCTTCTATACGGTGAATTTTATTCAGGACGTTGTTTAGTCGTACAAATTGTGTAGGGGAAGAAACGGACATTATTTAGTTTTTCTTTTTTCGATATTCCTGTAAAAGGCCCGTTAAAACTGAATACATTTTTTCTGTGTAGAGTTTTTTTTCTTTCAATATAACAATCGACTTGTCAGCAATTTCCTGCCAATGTTTTTCTTCAGCTGAGGTAAGATGAATAAATTCTATGCCCTGATGTTTTAGTGCGACACGCGCTTGCATGTTATCTTTCCTGTTTAAGGTGTCTAATTCTTTGAAGACATCGCCCATAACTTTAGCAACAATCGCCTGATCTTCTGGTTTTATTTTTCCAAAGGCTTTTTTGTCCATGACAAAAGTACCAACAAGATAGATCAGAGGAATATCGGTTACGTATTTCACCTTGGTATGCCATTGGAAGGCGATAGCGGAGGTAGGATTGCTGGCAACGGTATCGATTAATCCAGTTTGTAAACCGGTGTAGACATCAGACAGCGCCAATGGCACCGGAGATATTCCCGCCGCTTCATAAACTGTCTGGCTGATCTGGTCACCGGCAGGTAACCAGTTTTTCAAACGAATCAGATCATCCACCGATCTAATTTTATTATTTGACATGAAGTAGGCAAAGCCACCTTCGCTAAGACCAAGGCCTTTTAATCCATTAGCATCCAGTCCTGCCATTATCATTGGATCCATGGTCTTGCGTACGTAATCAACTTCAGCGAAGTCATGGAATAAAAAAGGTAGGCTGTAAATCTGGATATCCGGGTAGACGGTAGCTAATCCGCCGCCGGTGAGCGCGCCGCCATGTAACTGGCCAATACGCATTTTTTTGAGAATGCTCTGGCTTGAACCCATTACTCCACCGGTATAAAACTTGAATTTTACGCGTCCGTTCGTTTCTTTTTTAATGAGACTTGCACCGGCACGGATTTTTTTCATCCAGGTGGTGCCATCAGGAACGATGGTGGCGATCTTAAAGGTTTTAGCCTCGATAGCCGTGGAGAGCCCTAAGATGCTTACTAAACTTACACCTAATATCAGTTTTTTGATCATGGTACGTGCTTATCCTGTTTTCATTCCTAGAAGTAGTCTTCCGCGCTATCCAGCAGCTCTTTAGCTTCTTTTTTAGCCAATGTGTTTATAAGCGTCAGGCCGGGGGCTTCGGCTTTGGCGTTTAACACCTCATTAAGTAACTTGTCATGCAATTCCCGATTATACACGAGGCGAGCATAATGACGCGCGAATAAGACTTTGTTCATCAGGTTTTTTTGCTGCGACAGTGCGATGGCTTTTTCAAAATGTTGGCGCCCAACTTCGGGTTTACCACCTAAACTGGGTGGTCGTAACGAGGAAAGAACGCCCAGATAGGTGTGGGCTGCGCCACTATCAAAGGCGTCGTCCAGCTTGATGATGTGTTCCATTATAAGAGTGACTTTGGGCAGATTGGCGATGGCCTTCCAGTCGCCGCTGTTGGCCTGAATGAGCCCGGCCCAGGCGCTGCCAAATCCAAACAGATAGGTAATATCTGATTTCGAAACCTTCTGCAGACTCGCACTAAAGACGTCGAATGGCTGATTGTAGTTATCACAAAAGTCCCGGTTGCGTACGCATATTGCGCGCAGTGAGTAATTGAATGCCTTATTGGCCAGGCGTATCGCTCGCTCAGGGTCTTCGACAAAAATAGAGGCGTAGGAATTATAAAGCCTGGAACCGGCTAACAGGATATCGGCATCATCCGGATTGCCTTCAATAATTCCGTCAAGCATAAGCAAATAGGCGGGAGCCCCGCTGCGAACCGTTTCCGGGTCATCCTGATTGAGCATTGCGGTCGATAAGCTGTTGGCCAGGTTGCCAGCAATCATGCTGACGCAACTGGATAGCAGGATGGTAAACGTTAAGGCTAATAAAGCAGTTTTGGTTTTAATCATCATCTTATTTCTACGATATATATGGTGTAAGTCATTAATGCGTTGTGAAAGTTAGCTTGCTGTAATTTGTTGGGTGATCAGTTTTGGTGCAGATTAGGTACTGTGGCATAAGGTGACTAGTTAAATTCGCCCAATACATTGCTAATCAACTGATTATAAACAATTCTTTGCAAAGTAGTGAGTGTTATTTTGATGAATGCATGACGACAGTTCCCCGTATCAGGTAATTGTGGGATGGAATTATGATGATATAAAATCCAGATAGCCGTCCCGAAAAGATATCCACTTTATGCCTTGTCGGTGGGTATGATCTATTTAACCTTATTAAACACAGGGAAATATGTCCATTTTACATTTCGCTGTTGGAAATACAGGTGTCATCTATACTCATTATTTGGCCTTGATTCAATTGGGTGTTCCTTTATTTTTATTTCAGTAAAATATCTACTCTCCGTATTCCTCATTTTTAGCTGGTTGTCTAGCGCATATTGTGAAGAAATCCTTATAGCCGTACGCGCCCATCAAGGGGTGGAAATCGCCAATGAAAATTGGCAGGCTACTTTCGACTATCTAAACAAATCTATTCCAGAACACCATTTTTTCTGCGAAGTTTGCTTTTGTAGGCCTGTTTGTTGACAAGGAAAAGATCCTTATTAAGACGTATGCGGTCTGCGTCGGTGATCGGTTTGTTGTTGATTTTGAATACCCATTAGGCGGTACGTCCTGTCAGGATGTGATCGATCATAAGGTTGAATTAATCGGCGAGAATGCAGCGGTTATCCACAAGCTCTGCCAAAGGAAAGGGCTTTAGATCCAGTCGAAATTTAACTGGATCTACGCATTAATGGATTGGTTTATTATTGACTTCCATGCGGGGTGACGCTTGATTAACGCCTGTGCCTTTTTTAATAAGGCGATTCCGGGTTGCTTACGATGCCAGGTTGATGCGCCTGAAGGGTGAGGTAACGGAATGCAGTCAAACGAGCGGTTATTAATTGTGATTTTATTTTTTTTGCCGATAACCTCAACCAGTTTATCGACTGCCAGAAATTGCGATATTGCGAGTTTACCAACAGGGATGATCAGTTGAGGTTGCAGGATATCTAACTCGCGTTGCAACCAGTGCGAACAGTTGTCGATCTCGTTTTTATCAGGGACCCGATCTCCGCCTTTGGCTAACTTACCAGGAAAACACCGGCACACGGCGGCCATGTATACCTGTTGTCGAAACTCAGTTTCATCCAGGCCAATCTCGTTGAACCATTTAAATAAGGTTTTGCCAGCCGTCCAGGCGAAGGGCTTTTTAATATCAACTTCTTTGATGCCTGGCGCCTGACCAATTAACATAATTGGTGACACGGATGGATTACCCACTACGGGGGTGCCTATCATTTGTGGGCAGCGATGGCATTTATTTAAATGAGTTTGATGTCGACGTAGTTGGGTGAGAATAGCCATAGTTTTTAGTATACCAATTATTATCGTGTCCTGAAGACTACTGACATAATGCTGTCAGTAGGGGGCTGATACTATCCTGTTTCACGAATCGAATTACAAGATTTAGCATTTTAGGTTTTTTACAATCAAGGAGAAGATAATGGAAGAAGCAATGAAGCAACACGGGGCATTCAGCTGGAATGAACTAATGACGACCGATGTGGCCGGGGCCAAGGCTTTTTACGGAGAGTTATTTGGCTGGGCACTGCGCGATGAACAGGCTCCAGATATGGTTTATACCGTGGCAAAAGTGGGAGATAAAGACGTGGCCGGTCTGATGGTGATTCCAGATGAGGCAAAGGGCATGCCGGCGACCTGGGGCGCCTACGTGACCGTGGATGATGTCGATAAGCAGGTTAAACGTGTCGAGTCGCTGGGCGGAAAAATTATGGTACCGCCACGTGATATCCCTGATGTAGGCCGTTTCGCAGTGATCAGTGATCCACAGGGTGCTATGCTGTCCATCATTACCTACAGTTTATAGGAGCCGATTTGATGGCTAATCGTTATTTCAGTCAGCAATCATTCACGTTTTTGCGCAAGCTGGCAAAAAATAATAATCGTGACTGGTTTTTAGAGCATAAAGACGAATATGAAGAAACGATTCGTACCCCGGCTTTAGATTTTATTTCTGATATGACAGATGATCTGGCGATGATATCCCCCCACTTTCTTGCGGTGCCGAAGAAAGTGGGGGGATCCTTAATGCGTGTTCATCGCGACGTGCGCTTTGGCAAAGATAAACGGCCGTATAAAACTAACATCGGCATTCAATTTCGTCACGAACAGGGTAAAGATGTGCATGCACCAGGATTTTATTTACATATTGAACCGAATGATTGTTTCGTTGGTGTAGGGATCTGGCGTCCCGATGCAGATGCACTGGGAAAAATTCGTGATCGGATCTGCGCGAAGGGAAAAGACTGGACTGCGGCGCTTGCGGAAAAATCGTTTAAACGACATTTTGAATTAGGTGGTGAATCATTAAAGCGACCTCCACGCGGTTTCGATAAAGAACACCCCTTGCTCGAATCACTCAAACGTAAAGATTTTATTGCCATTTCCAGCATTAACAACGACAGTGTGTTAAGTGGTCGGTTTAAAAAAATGGTGGTCGATCGATTTAGTGTTGCAGATAGTTATATGCAGTTTTTATGCAAGGCGTTGGAGTTAAGGTATTAATCATGCGTCGTGCGGATCGGTTATTTCAGATTGTACAGCAACTGCATCATGAGCGCGTGACCACGGCACATGCTCTGGCCGAAGAGTTAGATGTCTCAGAACGTACCATCTATCGTGACATTCAGGATTTAAGTTTATCCGGTGTACCGATTACCGGTGAAGTCGGAATTGGGTATCGATTATTACCAGGGTTTCAATTACCACCGTTGATGTTCAAGGAAGAAGAGCTCGAAGCTTTGTTGCTGGGCGCACGTATGGTGCGCGCCTGGACCGATAAAGGCCTTGCCAGTGCCGCCGATCAGGCTCTGCAAAAGATCGAACACGTGATTCCGGATCGTTTAAAACCACAATTAGACAGTCAGGACATGATCGTGCCGGATTTTCCGATGGAAGGGAAGGCGAGCGAACAACTCTATACAGTACGTCAGGCCATCAAGACACAAAACAAGGTTAACATAAACTACACTCGTGCTGATGGCAAAGAATCTGAACGCATCGTGCATCCACTAGGTTTGTTTTACTGGGGAAAAGTCTGGACGATGGTGGGCTGGTGCGAGTTGCGTGATGCCTTTCGGCACTTTCGGCTGGACAGGATGATTGATGTTAATCAACTCAGTGATCAATTTGAGTTAATCGAAGGCCGAACTTTACAGGATTATCTGCACGATGAATGTGGTCGTAGTGAATCTTATGATGAAGAATATGACAAGGCGTAGTTGAGATAAATTAAGATATTCATTTTGTCGCGGAAAAGGTAGTGAGTACTGAAATTCCTGACATTTCTCCCGCCAAAGCCGATGCACGCGTGCAGTTTCTGTTCGACTGGGTAACCGTCCCGTGGTTTTGATACAAGGAGTAAAGCGATGAGCAAGACAATAAATGGGCCCGATGGTCAATCGCGTTGTGCCTGGTGTGATGCCGCCCCGGAATTTTTCGACTATCATGATTCCGAATGGGGTTTTCCGGTCAGAGATGATCGTCGCTTATTTGAAAAACTGTGTCTGGAGAGTTTTCAATCAGGACTAAGCTGGCGCACCATCCTGGTCAAACGCGAGAACTTCCGCGCAGCGTTCCGTAAATTTGATTTTGATCAGCTAGCGCGTTTTACTCAACGTGATGTTAATCGCCTACTCAAGGATCAAGGCATCGTTCGCCATCGTGGCAAGATCGAGGCGGTTATCAACAATGCAAAGCGGGCTCAGGAACTTGTCAAACAGGAAGGCTCGCTTGCCGCCTTTATCTGGGGTTACGAGCCTGACAAGAAGCAACTCGCAAAACCACAGAGTGTCTCGACCTCCGCTGAATCGATCGCGCTGTCGAAGGAATTAAAAAGGAGGGGCTGGAAATTCCTTGGTCCCACTACGGTGTATGCCTTCATGCAGGCCATGGGTCTGATCAATGATCATGTCGCGAACTGCGTGATCAGAACCAAAGTTGAACGTGCACGCAAACGCTTCAAGCGACCCGCAGCGGCTAAGTAGCGTGTGTATTTGTTATAGAAAGCTTATCGACTATAGGTGTTCGATGACAACGTCGGGAGCAAGTTCAATTTCATCAAGTTCAATAACTTCGGGCTCGGTTTTTCCTGCGTCAATCCATTCCTGCACATCAGGATGTGAGATGATCGTATCTACGTAGGCACGGTCATCATCATTCAATGCAATATCATAACCGGAAAAACGAAGTGCAATGGGTGCGTACATCGCATCGGCAATAGAGAAGTTACCAAATAACCATCTTCCGTCCCGGGTGTATTTCTCTCGGCACATTTTCCAGAGGTCTTTAATGCGATTTATTTCTCGTTGAGCCTCGCTTGCAACAGGGTGGTTTCTAAAACGCTTGCGGCAGTTCATCGGCAGGGCTTCACGTAGATGGAAAAAACTTGAATGCATCTCCGCGCAGATTGAGCGGGCAAGGGCACGAGCATTAATATTCTGTGGCCAACCTTTGCCTTCGAGGTACTGCTCGGAGACATAGTCTAATATGGCGAGTGAATCCCAGATAATGCGATCACCATCCTGCAACACGGGCACTTTGGTATCCGACCCGTACATGGCCAGGTCCGGTTCCATGGTGTCAGTAAATAAGGCGATGCGTTTTTCATCGAAGGGTATTTTAAAATAGCGCATAAAAATCCATGGCCTTAATGACCAGGATGAATAGTTTTTATTGCCAATAATAAGGATTAAATTAGCCATATAAAAAACCTCAGTTCAGGTTGAGATGATGAATATTGCTAATATTCATGGTTTGATACTGGAAGTCCAGCTTGAAAGTGTAATTTAGACGAAAATGAGCGGTAATATTATCGGGGATATCAGGATAATAAAATTTACTATTTGCTATGTCAGTACGCTCTCCTATTATGCCACGGGCTTTTATTTAAAATATTTTTCTCTTTATTATTAAGGGTAATCCCAAATGGTATGTGGCGCTGTGTTGATGTCACCCCGTCGCCTTAAGATTATTACGATACGTTTTAACTATTCTTAACGCTGTTTTTTGTCGGTCAATTGATATAGATCAACTTCAAGCCCATTACCCGCAATTTAACTTAGTGCCACTGAACAGGTTGTGCTAAGTATGGCGTTTAACCTACCGTCACAGATGTTCAAATTAGATCTTAACAAGGAAAGATAAGCCGATGTCATCTCCGCAAACATACACATTCAAAAATCTATTTTTTGAAGCGACACGTTTATGCAATTACGCCTGCCCCATGTGCATGGCGAGTAGTAACGATATTAAATTGGTAAAGCAGAGCAGGAAACTTGAGCTGAGCACGGATGAGATTGAGCAATACATCCTTAAGAGCGTCAGTGCCATCGGGGTCGACAAGATTACCTGGAGTGGTGGTGAGTTTATTTTGCGCAAGGATGCGGTGGAACTGGTACGCCGAGCTACAGAATACGGTTATTCCTCGGTCATTACCACCAACGGTTCGAAGATGACGCGGGACATGTTACTCAAACTCAAAAAGGTAAGTAATGATACTGTAGTGATTGCGGTGGGCATTAATTCTATCGAAGATGAAAACGCCTGGACCCGTGACACCGATTGTGAACAATCACTGGCGGTGTTAGACCTGTGTAAAGAGCTGGACATAAGACCCAATGTGGTGGTGACCGTTGGTCAACATAATTTAAAAACGGTTGGACAGACTTTGCAATGGTTAGATGACCATAGAATTCCATATAACCGATCGCCTTATACTGCGCGGGGGTATGGTCGTGAGTATTGGGAGACGCTTAAATTCAACAAGGAGCATATGCGCGATACCATTCATCCCGAGCTGCGCAAGCACGCCAATGGTTATGTCAGTTTTACGCCCTTTTTTCTGTCACCGGAGGTGCACGAGGAAATTTCTGGCGGGGTAAGTAATATCACCGTACCACAGAACCCGTCCATAGGGTGCTGGTGCGGAACCTGGCTGGCCGTTAATGCTGAAGGTGATGTTGCGCCATGTGGTATTTTGTTAGACGACATCAAATGTGGCAATGTCCGCGACAGGAGTTTTCAACAAATTATTGATGAGAGTTCGGTATTTCAAAGTATACTGGATCGGACGCAATTGAAAGGCAAGTGTGGCCGTTGCCGTTATCAATTTACCTGTGGGGGCTGTCGGGCTATGGCCTATTATGAAAATGGTGATGTCATGGCCGAGGATCCGACGTGTTTCTTTGAACCTGAAGATAAAACAACGGTCAGTGAGCATGAGCTGGAGACCAACAGAGGGTTTAAAAAGTTTGTTAACATTTCACGTTTTGCAGACATGATATACACCAAAAAAGTCAAAGATGTCGCGCCATTAACGAGCGAGAAGAAGGAAAAACATTAATCTGAGGTTCTTTAAATTCTATAAAGGACTGTAGCACTATCCCTGCATTGACAGTAGCGTAAAAATTACAGATTTTAACACAGGGTTCAAAATATTTTTCCTTGAACTTTGGAAAAACATAGTTCAAACAGTTTATACTCCATTAAAGTCCGTCTAATAATGATTATCAGAATTATATTTACATTGCCAACAATAAGTGAAAACTGCATCAGGGGTTAACATAACGTGGTACTGCATATGGCGAAACCTTTTTGAATACAGCCGTGTTAATTACGAAGATCGAGTTTAATTACCTGTTGCTGTAATACCGATCGAAGTCGTGCAGGCTGGATCGGTTTATGCAACAGGGGATACCCGCTTTGTTTGGCTTCCTTGATGCGATCAGGTGCGGTATCTCCAGTGATAATGATTGCGGGGGTATCAGTACCAAGACATTCGTTTATTTTTTTTATAGCTTCGGCACCTGTTTGTCCATCACGGAGACGATAGTCAGCCAGAATAATATCTGGTTGCCAGTCATGGCTTTTTAAAAAGGCGCAGGCTTGTTCACTGTTTTCTGCTACCGTGGTTGAGCAACCCCAGCCGGTTAATAAATGCTTCATTCCGTCGAGGATACTCGACTCATCGTCAATAGCCAGAATCTTTAACCCTGTGAGTTTGTCTGAGATGCTTAGTTCCTGTGGAGAAAAAGGAGTGTCAGGTACGGTAGTTGCGATCGGCACCTGTAGTTTAAAGATAGAACCTTTACCTGGACTAGATACAACTTCAATTTGATGTTCAAGCAGATAGGAAAGCCGATCGACAATCGCAAGCCCAAGCCCTAATCCCTTGCTGCGGTCACGTTCAGGATTATCAATTTGACGAAACTCTTTGAATATCTCTGTTTGCTTTTCCTCAGGGATTCCTCGACCACTGTCACGAACTTCGATAATGATAGAATCCATTTTGTAGCGACAGCCGATTAAAATAGCACCAGAGTCGGTATAACGAATGGCGTTAGAAATTAAGTTGCGCAGTATACGGGATAACAGAATTGGATCAGATATAGCAAGTAACCCGGTAGGATGAAAACGTAAGGTCAAATCTTTTGAATGGGCATGATCTTCAAATTCCTGGTGTAGGTTATCAAATGTCTGTTGTAGAAAGATAGTTTCAGGTTTTGGTTGGATAACACCTGCATCAAGTTTGGATATATCCAGTAATACATCCAGCAAATCTTCCAGTGCTGAATAGGACTGTTTTGTTTTATCTACCAGGCTTAGCAAATCATTGTTCAT
>UOFR01000061.1_pt1 | contig 15196 bp, 11 predicted proteins | sample 1988501 | NCBI WGS metagenome assembly UOFR01 (sample SAMEA4712194, study PRJEB27164) | hydrothermal vent metagenome | biome: marine basaltic hydrothermal vent biome; feature: marine hydrothermal vent; material: mineral | place: Pacific Ocean | collected 2011-06-14/2011-07-23 | depth 1689 m | reverse complement strand
AATGGTGAAACCATTGTGCTCGGTGGTGTCTATGAGCAGACAAAGTCTCATACCGTTAGTCGGGTACCCCTTCTGGGTGAGATTCCTGTGATTGGCTGGTTATTCCGTCGGACTGCTGAAGAGGATGACAAGTCAGAATTGTTGATCTTCGTGACCCCCAAAATCATCAAGCAAGATATCACAATCTAGATTTTAATAGCTGACCTCCTCCATGCTTCGCCATGGGGGAGGTTTTGTCGTTTTAGAAGCCCCTCTTTCTTTGTTACTATAAGCTATGAATCCAGGACAAAGTATATTTTTAGTTGGCCCGATGGGCGTTGGCAAAACCACCATAGGTCGCCAGCTTGCCCGGCTCCTTAACTATGAGTTCGTCGATAGCGATCATGAGATTGAGCTAAAGAGTGGTGCTTCGATTCCCTGGATCTTTGATGTAGAAGGTGAGCAAGGATTTCGTCAGCGAGAACAAGCTATGTTAGATGAACTGAGCCAAAGGCCCAGTATCGTTCTGGCTACGGGTGGAGGGGCGGTTGTGCTTGTGGAAAACCGTAGAGTGTTGCAAAAAAGAGGCATTGTTGTCTATTTAAAAGCGGATGTGGATGAATTGTTACGGCGTACCGCTCATGATAAGAACAGACCACTGCTACAAACTGATGACCCCGCAGCGACCCTGAGTGCACTCATTACTGAGCGTGAGCCGTGGTATCTGGAGGTTGCTGATATCGTTTTCGATACTCAACGCAAAAATAGTGGGCCTACTGCAAATCTTTTGCTAAAACAAATTAATAAGCTGGATTAATTAACGGTTATAATGGCACGAATTTCCACGTTGAATTTACTTATATTATAATAGTGATATTCAAACATAAGCTGACAGATTAGCCCGTAGCCCTATGCAAACACTTAATGTCGATCTTGGTGAACGAAGCTACCCAATTTATATAGGGAAAGATCTATTACGCCAGGCAGAATTGATAAATCCCTACGTTGTCGGCCGCCAGGTCATGATCGTCACGAATGAAATCATTGCACCACTCTATCTGCAACAGATCAAAGACACCTTCAGTCAGTTTGAGGTGCATACCTGTATTCTGCCTGACGGTGAACAGTATAAAAATCTTGAGGTACTTAATCAGATATTTGATGCGCTGCTTACCCATCGATTTGAGCGAAAATCCACATTGGTCGCACTGGGCGGTGGGGTTATTGGTGATATGACCGGGTTTGCTGCGGCAACTTATCAGCGTGGTGTGGCCTTTATTCAAATCCCGACAACATTATTAGCCCAGGTGGATTCGTCAGTCGGCGGTAAAACAGGCGTTAATCACGAGTTAGGCAAGAATATGATTGGAGCCTTTCATCAACCTCAATGCGTTGTTGCTGATACCAATACATTGAATACCCTGGATGATCGCCAGCTAAGTGCCGGAATTGCCGAGGTGATCAAGTACGGGCTCATTCGTGATAAAGACTTTTTTGACTGGCTGGAAGCCAATATGCAAAAACTATTAACACGAGATCCCACTGCGCTGGCTTATGCAATTGAGCGTTCCTGTCAAAGCAAAGCGGATGTTGTTGCCCAGGATGAAAAGGAAGACGGTGTTAGGGCGACCTTAAACCTGGGGCATACCTTTGGTCATGCTATTGAGGCAGCAACGGGTTATGGGAACTGGTTACATGGTGAGGCAGTTGGCACGGGCATGTTAATGGCCAGCGATTTGTCGTGTCGCATGTCGATGTTGCAAGAGGCGGATGTCCATCGTATTGATAATATAATTGATGCCGCACAATTGCCGACGCGTTCGCCCAGCAATATGGATTATGATGTGTTTATGAAATATATGTCTGTAGATAAAAAAGTGGAGGATGGTGCGATACGTTTTATCCTGTTAACGGCGATAGGGCAATCAGTGATTACATCCGATTATGATCCTGAATTGCTGAAAGAAACCATAACTGCGCATCACGCTAATACCTGATATGACGAAACTAGCGCCTTATGCAGCAAACGATACCAGTTCTCGCGGTCGACGCCATAAAGAACCGGGTCCAAATTATCGCTCAGAGTACCAGCGTGATCGAGATCGTATCGTTCATTCATCCGCCTTTCGTCGCCTGGAATATAAGACACAGGTTTTCGTTAATCACGAAGGCGATATGTTTCGCACTCGTCTCACCCATTCGATTGAAGTCGCTCAGATATCTCGTTCAATCGCGCGCATATTAAATTTAAATGAAGATCTATCGGAAACGATTGCGCTCGCCCATGATCTGGGTCACACCCCCTTTGGCCATGCTGGACAGGATGCATTGAATCATTGCATGAAAGATTACGGCGGATTTGAACACAACTTACAATCATTACGTACCGTCGATGAGCTGGAGAAAAGTTATGCTGAGTTCTCAGGCTTGAATTTAACCTTTGAATCACGCGAAGGTATTTTAAAACATTGCTCAACGATTAAGGCGAAAGATTTAGGCGATGTCGGTAAACGATTTCTTGAAAAACAACAGCCGAACCTGGAAGCTCAGGCGGTGAATTTAGCGGATGAAATCGCTTATAACAACCATGACGTAGATGATGGTTTACGTGCAAAGCTGATTAGTATTGAGCAACTCACGGAAGTTGCATTATTTAATGAGCAATTTTCAGTGGTTAAATCTTTGTATCCAAAACTGGATGGTCGGCGACTGGTTCATGAGACCATTCGTCGCGTGATTAATGTATTAGTGGTTGACCTTATTGAAACCAGCCAGGCCCGGTTAAAGGCGGCTGCTCCTGAATCGGTTGATGACGTCCGCCAACAGGAAAATAGCTTGATCGGTTTTAGTGATGAAATGAAAACACAAAGCCTGCAGTTAAAACAGTTTTTACGCCGTGAGCTTTATCGTCATTATCGAGTGCACCGTATGACAAACAAGGCGGATCGAATCATTCGCGATCTGTTCGATGGTTTCATAAATGATATACATTTGTTACCACCCGAACAGCAAAAAACCACATCTGAGTATGAACTCGAAGATGGTGATCATGGTCGTGCCCTGGCGGTGGCGGACTACATCGCCGGGATGACGGATCGCTATGCGATTCGAGAGCATAGACGTATCTTTGATCCAAATGAATTGACGTAATTTTAAGTTTCGAAAAATTTTGAATTTTTCAGCCTGATCAAAGCGTTATATTGTCAGGTATCTAAAGCAAGTTGCCATAAGGGGTAACAATCCTTTACCAGGCTTGTGGCAGAAGACAGTTAATCAATGAAACGGCGCTGAAATCAGTAAATACGGCGATTTTACTTATTCTATGCTATTTATTATTAGGTTAAGATAGCAGCTGAGAAAACTATGTTGGCCTATGCGCGTATACATGCAGACAGTGAACGACCAGACAGAGAAGAAGCCGAGATTCTACCAGCTGGTATTGCAGGAAGACTTGATTAACGGCTGGACGCTAGTGCGTGAATGGGGCAATCAGGGCTCAGCCGGTCGGGTAAAAAAGGATCATTTTCCGACCAGGGATGCCGCCCAGATGGCTTTACTTAAAGTTCGTGATACTCAGGTTAAGCGTGGTTTTACGGTGGTCTATATGCGGGGTGATGATAGTACATGAGTAGTTACAGTGCTGACGATCTGCAACGCCTTGAACCGGGTTACCTGGGTAACTATGGTCTGTCCGAAGCCCCATTCTCTTCCCTTCTGCAAGACAAATTTATGTTCCTCGACGCCGAACGCGCGCAACGTATCAACATGCTGCAACATATGGTGCGTTACAGTAACCTGTTGTTAATTGTGCAAGGTAAGTCCGGTGTAGGCAAAACTGCATTAATGCGTCGCTTTATGCAAACCGCAGAGGACGACTGGCAGGTTTGTGAGATCGCGGCTAATACCATGATCGATGCGGAACAATTACTATTCCAGGCGGCGCAGGGATTTGGAGTACGAGAACTCCCGCAGGATGCCAGTGAGCTGCAGGATATGCTCTATGCAAAAGTGGCGACGTTTCACCACAACGACCAAATACCAATATTAATAATTGATGATGCGCATGAGTTACCAAAAGATGCATTGCTGGCTATTTTTAATCTGGCCGATGCCTTTGTTAACGAGGTAAACTTATTACGTATCATTTTGTTTTGCGAACCGCAGATAGAGAAAATAATTAATAGTAAGGACGTGAGGTCACTACGTGAACGTGTCACTCACACCATGGAAGTGCCGGCCCTTGATGAAGATGCCACGGCCGAATACCTGAAGCATCGGTTAGCGGTTGCCGGTTTTAATGGCGGTTCACCCTTTACCCCGAAGATCATCAAAAAAATATATCGTGGTTCAAACGGTATCCCTGCGAAAATTAACACGCTTGCTCATGAGTTTTTAGAACAGGGTGATGCCCATGCCGAGCAAGCCGAACCTGAAATTGATATTCCTCAGGAAATGATCATGGAAACCGAAGAACGAAAGCAGGCTAAACCTTTTGTCTATATCGCTGCCCTGGTCCTGCTGGTGGCGATGGTACTGGTATTTCAGGATGAGATTAATAGCCTGTTTGATGCTGATGATGACATTATTGTTGCCCTGGTTGATGAAGACGCCGTTTCAGAACACGATGAGAATAAAACAGACCTTACCAAGGTTGTTCCGGCAGATTCAGCCGAACCACAAATTAGCAAAGAGCTGGATATCAAGGAAAAAATCATATCTTTATCCGATGATAATACCGCATCAAAATTAACTAATGAAACTCCAGCAGAAGGCGAGACAACTCAAACGGCTCAGACCGAATTATCGAAACCGGTTCAGGATGGTACGAATGAAATAGCCGGCCAACAATCCGGCGCGGTGATTGAACCGGAACAGGTTATCCCGCCACCTGTTGAGCCAGAGATAATTTCAATTTCGCCGAACCCGGTTCCCATCAGTCGTGAACAACAAACTATTATCATAAATGGTAAAGGATTTACCGATGATAGCCAGGTAACGATAAGCTGGACAGGCAAACAAAAACAATTAAGTCAGACGCAAACTAAAGTCGTCAGTGATACTCAGATTCAAATAGCGATAACCGTTGGTCTTGATGAAGATGACTGGGGTATAAAAGTGGGTGAGTCGAATGCCTTTAACTTTAAGGTGGCTGATACCCAGATAGACGAAGGTTATCGGAAAGACAAATGGTTATTAGCGCAGAATCCATCTGCTTTCACCCTGCAATTGTTTGGCACCAATAAAAAAGAAAGAGCCGATCTATTTATTAATGAACACAAAATTGGTGGCAAGGCTGGTTACTTCTATAATAAAAATAAAGGACGGGACTGGTATAGTGTGGTGTATGGCCAATATGCCGATCAGGCACGGGCCAAATCGGCTGCCAAAACGTTGCCAACGTCGTTAAAAAAGATCAAGCCCTGGGTTCGTCGACTCGATGATATACAGGCGAGTATAAACGCAAGTCGTAAACTAAAAGTAGCGAGCAAGCCCAAAGCGAAACCTAAACCTGCACCCAAAAAAATAATTAAAACGATCCCCGCAAATGCAAAAGGTCCAGCCGATCAGGCCTGGTTATGGAGCCAGGACCCGAGTAATTTTACCCTGCAGTTATTGGGAGCCCGCCAATCGGATAGTGTTAAACGATTTTTACGCAAATATAATGATCTTAGTGGTAAGGCCGTTTATTTCCATACCCGTCATGATACCCGCGACTGGTATACCGTGGTCTACGGAGTTTATGCTGATCGTGCTCAGGCCACAAAAGCAATAAAGCGCTTACCAAAAGAACTACAAACGGCATCCCCCTGGATTCGCAGTTTCGGTAGCATACATGCCGAGCTGGACAGGGCGGAATAAAGACTTTATTTGTTCCATATCAGGATGCGAGTATCAATGAGGTGAGGCGGTAGTGCTGCTGTCTGGGGCGGATGACTTTACCATGACGATCCAGCGGCTGCATAACGGTAGCATTATGATTAAGAGCCAGATCTTCTTTCATTGGGATCGGGCTCTTTTTATTTGCTACAAAGTGAATTTTCGGCGGTCAGTCCGTTCTATCATAAAAAAACAAAGACTTACAGCGTATTTCGTATAAAAAATACACAAATTAGTCTCTCCTCATGCAATATAATGGGCTCAAATTATTAAATGGCTTTAGAGCCGGGAACGGCTAACAGGGAGATATCATATACATGGCCGCAAATAAAGATCGAGCCAGCCTTTTTTTAGCAAAATATTTAGCTGGCCTGGATGAATCAGAATTAGATCGACGTTTGGCCGTAAAACCCGATTTACCCTACCAACGTATACCGCGCAATCATAAATTGACCGACGAGGCCGTGCAGGCACGCTGGGATGTACTTGATATTGATCCGGCGGCGCAGGAACAAATACTGGACCCGCAGACCAAAGATCAGATGCAGGTTTATAAAAAGAACATCGAAAATTTTATCGGTACGATCAAGCTGCCGATTGGTCTTGCTGGGCCACTTCGGGTAAATGGTTTGTTTGCGCAAGGTGATTACACCATTCCTTTAGCCACCTCAGAGGCAGCCTTGGTGGCGTCTTATAGCCGGGGCGCACAACTCATCACCAAAGCCGGTGGTTGCACCGCGATCTTACTCAATGAGGGCGTCAGTCGCGCGCCCGGTTTCGCGTTTAACAATGTGATCGATGCCGGCCGGTTTTCGATGTGGGCCATCAGCAACCAGGAGAAGTTTACCGAGATTGCAGAATTAACTACCTCACACGGCAAGCTGATCGATATGCGTATTACCGTCGAAGGTAATCATGTCTATCTAATATTTGAATACTCTACGGGTGATGCTGGTGGTCAGAACATGGTGACCATTGCGACTGATTCCGTGGTTGCCTATATTATCGAAAACACCCCGGTCCAACCTGAATACCATTTTGTCGAGGCTAATTTATCGGGTGATAAAAAAGCCAGTGCGCAATCGTTTATGTCGGTTCGCGGTAAAAAGGTCACCACCGAGGTTCACTTAAGTAAAGAATTGATCAAAAAAATGTTGCACACCACGCCGGAGAAAATGGTGGACTACTGGCGCATGTCGGCGATGGGTGGTGTATTAAGTGGAACTATTGGTGTGCAAGGTCACTATGCAAACGGTCTGGCGGCCTTATATATAGCGTGTGGGCAGGACGCGGCCTGTGTTGCGGAATCCTCCGTTGGCGTAACTCGGTTTGAAGTGAATAAACAGGGCGGTCTATATGCGGCGGTTACCATGCCGAATTTAATTGTCGGTACCGTCGGGGGTGGAACGGGTTTGCCCAGCCAGCGCGCCTGTCTTGAGATCATGGGGCTCGCCGGTGCCGGGCACGCTCAGGCCTTTGCCGAGGTCACCGCCAGTGTTGCGTTGGCCGGTGAGCTTTCGATTATCGGTGCACTGGCTGCAGGGCATTTCACCCGCGCCCATAAAAATCTTGCGCGCACGCAAAAATAGGCAGCGCTGATGGATCTTAAACGCTGGTGGGTGTATCAACGCGAACGTTTTCCGCTGTTTGCCAATGGCCTGCTGGTGGTGGCCTTTAGTTTTTCAGCGGTTAGTTTTTCGATCCTGTTGCGCAATCATCTGGACCTAAGTGAAAAAATTGAGTTGCCCGGTGCGGCAGTGTTGAGCGTGGCCTTCTTCACCTCGTTAATATTTTTTCTGTTATTACGCATTGCCGATGAGTTTAAAGATTTTGAAGAGGACAGTAAGTACCGTGCTTATCGTCCGGTGCCTCGTGGCCTGGTTAGTTTAAAAGAGCTGGGTTGGGTCGGAGTCTTTATAATTTTGATCCAGCTGGCACTGGCCTTGTGGTTAGACACGTTATTGATCATACCGCTGTTGATCACCTGGCTTTATCTCGCGTTAATGACAAAGGAATTTTTTGTCGCCGACTGGTTAAAGCAAAGCCCGATCACCTACATGTGGTCACATATGCTGATCATGCCGTTAATCGATTTTTATGCCACCGCTGCTGACTGGATCAGCGCCGGTCTGACCAGTCCGCCGCATGGCCTGTTCTGGTTCTTAATCGTTAGTTTTTTTAATGGTATTGTTATCGAGGTTGGGCGTAAGATTCGCGCCCCTGAAGATGAAGAAGAGGGCGTAGAGACCTATACTATTATATGGGGCCGTAAGCGAGCTATTGCCGTGTGGTTGGCGGCGATGATCGTCACCGCGATTTCGGCGAGTGCAGCCGCGCTATTAATCGACTTCTTTAACTATATAATCGTGTTACTGGCGATTTTAATAGTCATCGCGGTATTTTTAGCGATTCGTTTTTTGCAAGAACCCAACAGCAAGCGCGCTGGCTGGATAGAAAAGATGTCCGGCATATGGACATTGTTAATGTACCTGAACCTGGGCGTGGTGCCTTTAGGTTTGATCTATTTTAATTTGATTTGATGTAGCGATGAAGTAACAAACATGATTTATTTTTCCGAACATATTAGTGACGACCTCAATATTGGTGGCAAGGCACGTGCGCTGGCCAATTTAGAACTGGCCAATTTTAAAATTCCCGCATGGTTTGTGATTACCCCCGAAGAATTTTATGCCAGCCTGGCGGATGAGGATAAGGCCATGTGGCTGGAGTCCGGCTCAACGACAAGCCATGAAGACCTGCAGGCGTCATTAACCCGACTTAGCATTAACCCGAACGTCATAGCCTTACTGCATAATGCCATGTCGCGTTTATGCCCAAAAGATGAGTTGGTTGCGGTGCGTTCATCGGCGGTTGATGAAGATGGCGCCGAGCACTCCTTTGCCGGTCAACTCGAAAGTGTACTGTTTGTTGACAAGGCACAGTTAGCACAGAGAATTATACAGGTATGGCGTTCGGGCTTTTCCGAAAGAATATTTACCTATCGCAAGGAAAATAAGCTTAGCCTGCCGCCACCACCGCCTGCGGTATTAGTGCAACGAATGATAAATGCCGAGGCCGCCGGGGTAGCGTTCAGTGCCGATCCGGTATCGGGACGACGTGCCACGACCGTGGTCGGCGCAGTTTATGGTTTAGGCAGCGCACTCGTATCGGGTGATGTTGATGCCGATACCTACTATGTTGATCGCCTGCAAGATATCACTCAATGTGAAATTGCCAATAAGCGCCAGGCCCATGCGATGGATCCGACGGCGGTTGAAGGCGTTAAGTTAGTCGACCTCGATGAAGACAAGGCCAGCCAGTCGGTTTTAAGTGACGAGGAAGTAAAAGAGATCGCACGTATCGCCCGGCGCAGTGAAAAATATTTTAATTGCCCGCAGGATATCGAATGGGCAAAGTTTGAAAACAGAATTTATCTTTTGCAGTCGCGTCCCATCACCTCAATACAACAGATGGCTGACCCGGATGCCAACCTGATCATCTGGGACAATAGTAATATTGCCGAAAGTTATCGTGGTGTCACGACACCGCTCACATTTTCATTTGCAAGTCGAGCCTATACCTCGGTATACCGTGAATTCTGTCACCTGATGCGCGTACCGAAAAAATTGATCGCAGAGAATGATGCTCTGTTCGCTCGCATGCTGGGTCTGATTCGCGGCCAGGTGTATTACAACCTGATCAGCTGGTACCAGGTACTGGCGCTGTTACCCGGTTTTCAGATGAACAGAAAGTTCATGGAACAGATGATGGGTGTGAAAGAGGCCATGCCCGAGGAAGTGATCAACCGGATCGTAAAGCCGACTTCAACGTGGGACAAGTTCCACGATGGTATGCGGCTGGCATCGACGTTATCGGGTTTAGTGCTCAATCACTTTTTAATCCCTAGTAAGATCAAAAAATTCTACAAACGTTTAAATACGGCACTGGCCGATCCCGAGATTTCCATACAGCAAAAACGAGCCGATGAACTGATCGAATATTATCACGAGCTGGAACGCCAGCTGTTAAAGCGCTGGGATGCACCGCTGATTAATGATTTCTTTGCGATGATCTTTTATGGCGTATTAAGAAAACTGACCGAAAAATGGTGTGAAGACACCGATGGAACCTTACAGAACGATCTGCTGGTGGGCGAGGGCGACATCATCAGTGCCGAGCCCGCACAACGCATTCGTAAAATGGGTGAGATGATATTTTTGTACCCGGAATTAATTGAGCTGTTGTGCGAAGGCAGTGTCCTTGATATTTACCGACGCCTGCCAAACTATCAGGAGTTCTATGCTGAATATTATTCATACCTTAAGAAGTTTGGCGATCGCTGTCTGGATGAGTTAAAACTGGAAAGCCCGACCCTGCACGATAACCCGCTGCCCGTATTGCGCTCGATAGGGCACATGGCCAAACGCCTGCAGACGAATCCAGAGAAGCATCAGAAGGATCGTCAGCAACGACTAATAGCCGAAGATCACGTACGCGAATTGTTTGCCGGTGCCTTTTTCCGCAAAAGGATATTTAACTGGGTACTCAAAAACACCCGTAAACGAGTGTCCGATCGAGAGAACCTGCGCTTTGAACGTACCCGTGTGTTTGGCCGCATCCGAAATATATTTGTCGAGCTTGGTTTCCGTCTCCGTGACCTGGGCATCATCAACGAACCGCGCGATATTTTTTACCTTGAGGTCGGCGAAATCGTAAATTATGTCGAAGGTACCTCCAGTACACATAATTTAGCCGCATTGATTGAGCTACGTAAAAAAGAATTTAAAGAATATGAAGATTCGATCAGCCCGGCCGATCGGTTTGAGACCCGCGGCATTATCTATCACGGCCATAATTTTGAATCAAAACATGAAAAACTGGCCGTGGAAGGTGACGAGATACACGGTATAGGTTGTTGTCCGGGAGTGGTCCGAGGCCAGGTACGTGTAGTGCGCGATCCCCGTGGAGTTGAACTGCATCCGGGCGAGATCCTGGTCGCAGAACGTACCGACCCGGGCTGGATCATGTTATTCCCGGCGTGTTCCGGTCTGTTGGTGGAGCACGGCAGCCTGTTATCGCACTCCGCTATTGTCGCGCGCGAGATGGGCATTCCCGCCGTGGTCTCACTGGATGGCGTCACCGACTGGCTCAAAGACGGCGACTGGGTTGAGATGGACGGACGCATCGGCAGTGTTCGAAAAATTAATAACGAATTCGGTGACGGTAATGAAAGTGATGCCGACGAAGATGATTTTGATCTGGACGGACCTGATGACGACGATTTTGCATCGAAAACAAAAAGTGACTCAGCGTTTGATCCAACGAAAAGAGGCATATACGAACAGGAACTTGATTAATGGATACAATGCTCTAATCCTGGCTTGAATTTGTAGGGGCGGGCTCAGATCGCGATTAAAAAATCAAACAACCAGCACATTCGCGGCCTAGTCCGCTCCTACATAAACCGATCTAGCGATTTACATTATAAAGACAGGTTAAATAGAGATTTATATAAAAAAATAGTTATTTTATTAAGGGGGAGTAAGTAGATGTCATCAGAAGTAGAAGCGCGCGCCGAATTCGATCTAATCCGCTACGCCCAATGCTGGGAAGACGCCGACATTCTGGTCGAAGCCCTGCAACCAGACAAAGGCGGCACTTATCTATCCATCGCCTCCGCCGGTGACAACGCCCTGGCGATACTAAGCCAGTCCCCCGAACGCGTCGTCGCGCTGGATCTCAACACCACACAATTAAACTGCCTCGCCTTAAGAGTTGCCGCCTATAAAGAACTCAAACACCCCGAACTATTAGAGTTAATCGGCTCTAAACCCAGCCAGCAACGCGCCAACTTATACCAACGCTGCCGACCGTTACTCACAAAACCGGAACAGACCTTCTGGGACAACAAAAGCGCCGAAATAGAACAGGGCATCGGTGCCGCCGGCAAGTTCGAACGCTACTTTTCGTTATTCAAAAACAAAATCATCCCGCTGATCCATTCCAGAAAACGAATCGACCAGTTAATCCAGGGCGGGGGCATTGTCTACCGAAAAAGTTTCTACGACAACGTCTGGAATAACTGGCGCTGGCGAATTTTATTCAAGATATTTTTTTCCCGTTTCGTGATGGGCCGCATGGGCCGCGACCCCAGTTTTTTTCAATACGTCGAAGGCAGTGTATCCGACCGAATTTTAGAGCGCGCCAAACACGCCCTCACCGAATTAAACCCGCTGGAAAACCCATACCTGCAATGGATACTCACCGGCGAACACCCCTACGCCTTACCCTTTGCCCTGCGCGAAGAAAATTTTGATGCCATCCGCAACAACATAGATCGACTAGAGTGGCGACGATCTTCGATTGAGGCCTATCTGGAAGAAGCCGGCGCCAATGCGATCACCGGGTATAACCTGAGTGACATCTTCGAATACATGTCCGAAGACAGCTTTACCACGCTGCTGGACAAACTCATCGAGGCCGGCGCTCCGGGTGCACGGCTGGCCTACTGGAACATGTTAGCCCCACGTGAGGCACCACAACGTTATCACGATCGAATCAAACCCCTGCCCGAACTCTCGGCAAAACTTCATTTAGAAGACAAGGCCTTTTTCTACAGCAAGTTTATTGTTGAAGAGGTGATCTAGCGTTGAGTCTGTTAAATCCATGGCTGGGTATCATTATCGTACTAGCCTTGCTGGGGGGCCTGATTGGTGCCCTGGCGGTATTTCAAAAAACAAAGCAACCCCACCCCGAATTAGTCCGTAAATTATTACACATCGGCATGGGGCTGGTAACGCTCAGCTTCCCGTGGTTATTTAGCGAGGCCTGGCCGGTCATCGTATTGGCAGCCTTAGCGGTAATCGGCTTGCTTGGCGTCAAATTTATGAAAACCGATTCCATCAGCAACGTGGTGCACGGCGTCGCCCGCGAGTCACTGGGTGAGATCTACTTCCCAATATCGATCGCAATCATCTTTGCATTAAGTCATGGCAACACGATCCTGTACATCATCCCGGCATTGATCTTAACCCTGGCCGATGCGGTTGCCGCCCTGATCGGCGTGCGCTATGGCACGATCAAATACACCACCACCGACGGTGTAAAAAGCACTGAAGGTTCGATCGCCTTTTTCACCATGGCCTTGCTGGCGACCCTGATTCCGCTGCTACTCTTTACCCAGGTGGGCCGCACCGAAACCTTGTTAATCGCACTCATCATCGCCAGCCTGGTAATGTACATCGAAGCACTCGCCTGGAAAGGGCTGGACAACCTGTTCATCCCGCTTGGTGGCTTCCTGTTACTTAAAGTTTACATGAGCATGGGCGTGCCAGAATTATCGATTCGTTTAGCCGTGATACTCGCGTTGTTTGTTATTTTTCTTTTATACCGAAAACGCACCACTTTAAACGACAGCGCCACCATGGCCGCCGCATTGGTGGGTTATCTCATCTGGGCCGCCGGCGACTGGACCTGGTTTATACCGGCCCTGTTAGTATTCATCAGCTACCACGTGCTGTCGCCGAAGACCGCGCATAACTCCGAGCGCATTCACGATGCACAGGCGGTTATCGCCCTCACCCTGCCAGGGATGTTCTGGTTGTTCATCGCACAGGATCAGAATATTAGCGAACTGTATTTTCCCTTTACGGTTAGCTTCGCCACGCAGCTAGGCATGATCGGCCTCGCACGTTTATGTCATCAATACCCGGAGATGAATCGAATCATGCTATGGGCTCGCTGCACCGTACAGGCCGGTGTGATTATTTTCATTCCCTGGCTACTCATTGTCGGCATCAATTTTACCACGATCGCCTACGCCAGCATCGGCGTCAGCCTGATCGCGTTCGCAGTGATCGGGTTTTATTACCTGCAACCGTGCATTAAAGATTGCCCGGTTAACAATGCCCGCTTCTGGCGACAGGGTGGAGTTGGGTTTGTTGTTTCGTTAGCCGCGGCTGGGTTTATTTTGTTGGTCTAGTTAGTTTTTTCTCGTCTTTCCCGCGCATACCCTCTATTTATTTCTTTGAGGGGCAGGATCTACCCTCTATTTATTTCTTTGAGGGGCAGGATCTACCCTCTATTTATTTTTTTGAGGGGCAGGATCGGCGGTAACGCCTCAAACAACACCATAAATTAGGGAAGAACAGAGCATAAAAACCTGATTTTGATCAATGAAATAGTCTTACAAGTGAGTTGTGTGGGTGCATTAACATATGGACTCGATATAGACCCCCTTGATAGTATGTATAATAAATGAACACGAGCGGTATTTGTCGCTTTATCGGGAGATATACCGCATGCGGTCTATATCGAGTTTAAGGGACAATTACCGCATGCGGTATATATAACTGTTGCACAAAAATAAATTAGAAAAGAAAGAACAAAGGAATGAATACGTTTTATAATATAACGAATTAACATCACATTACCAACACCACACAAGGAACCTGTCACATGGATGCGACATTACAAAGTGCGTTTAGCGCACGCTTCGATCATTTTCAACAACACCATTCACTCGCCTTAAAACATTTTAAAGCGGCCAATGCGATCATGCAGTGTCGCACTGAAGCGATGGGCGGACACGTACAACGTTGCCCCGATGATCATGAACAACACATTCAATATCATTCGTGCAAACATCGAAGTTGTCCGCGCTGTCATGCGTTAACGAATGCACGTTGGGTTGAAAAACAACAAGCCAGATTACTGGCGACGGATCACTATCACGTGATTTTTACGATACCGCATGAGTTACTGGATCTGTGGCGGTTCAATACCCGTTGGTTTGCCGACGCCTTGTTTCAAGCGGCACGCGATACCTTAATGACGTTGATGCAAGATGAAAAACATTTGGGTGCGACGCCGGGGATCTTAATGGCCTTACACACCTGGGGACGGACATTGAGTTTGCATCCGCACGTACATTGTTTGGTGACGGGCGGGGGACTGGATAAACAGCAACAGTGGCGTGCGTGTCCCTACTCGTATTTGTTACCCGTTGCGGTGGTCAAGGCGCTCTATAAAGGAAAATTATTGGCGCGGTTATGGGCGGCATTAAGCGCGCATGATCTCGCGTTGCCCACCGGCAAAACACAAGGCGGCCTTCAACATCTGTTGCGCAAACTCAACGATAAACAATGGAACGTTCGCATTCAGGAACGCTACCCGCAAGGTCACGGCGTGATGCTGTATTTATCGCGTTACGTCAAAGGCGGGGCGATCACTAACCGGCGTGTGTTTAGCGTTGACGACGAACAGGTCACGTTTGGATACACCGATCACCGAGATCAAAAACGTAAAACCATGACCTTGAATACCGAGCACTTCATTCAAC
>UOFR01000046.1_pt1 | contig 15757 bp, 11 predicted proteins | sample 1988501 | NCBI WGS metagenome assembly UOFR01 (sample SAMEA4712194, study PRJEB27164) | hydrothermal vent metagenome | biome: marine basaltic hydrothermal vent biome; feature: marine hydrothermal vent; material: mineral | place: Pacific Ocean | collected 2011-06-14/2011-07-23 | depth 1689 m | reverse complement strand
ACCACCTGTTTAGTTCTTCTGGTGAGGTTCCACCATTCTCAGGATTAAAACTAAAGCGCGCTTTCCAGAAACCCATGCGCGCACTCACTCGTGCATAATAAGTCTTACCCGCTTTTAAATCAGCCTGCATAAAATCAGCGCTCTCGCCGATCACCATAAACATATGTGGCCCAGGATCGGCCTGATAGGCTATCTTAGTATTGGCTGAAATGGTGCCAATATATGTAGTATCATCATAAATAGTCGCCTGAACAGCGCCACCATAAGAGGACGGTCTCATAAACACCAATAATGCCTTGCCTGCTTCAGGTTTCGATTCCGGGTTACCTTCCTGCACCGTCATATGGGATGACATGGTTGCACAAGCTGAAGACAGCCCAACAAAAACCGCTAATAAGACTAATTTAATAATTTTAACCATAATTTTTCCCCATTAAGTAATTCTATCCGGACCACTAGGATAGGTTTTTTACGTACCAATTACCAGACACCAATCGCCTTTCTGAAAGAATTTAATCGATCTATGCAGCATATACAGAGGCACGGGAATCAGGATATTTAAATAAAATAATTAAATAACCCAGATTACTAATTGTTGATGCTGCGCTGCTTTTTTTATAGTGGCATACAAAAACGGAGAGCCAGGCTCCCCGTTTGATTTTATATTAATATAGTTAAAAAATATTAAGGACTGTTCTTTTTTTCAATCCTCTTGCAAACCGTCGCCGCACGTAGTGTGTTAATTTTGATAGACCCGTTGATCTGTTGAGGAACCGCCGCGATCACTTTAAATAATATTTTTATTTGACCCGTTGGCTTAATCCCAACACCAGCCGATCCAAATACACCGGCCGCCGCACCCGCTTCGCCATCTACTTTAATATCCGGGATAATGTCTGCACTCGTATTCAAGGTCCAGGCAATTTGTTCCAGGCGTGCCTGAATCAAATCAACAAACGGTTTATCGTCAAGCCAGGCACAAACGGCACCCTCTTCATATCCGTCGCCGTGATAAAACAAATTCCGATTGTGCGTATTTTCTGTGTGTTCGGTTTCATGGCAAATTACCTCATTATTATTCGTTTTAGTGTCCAGACTGGCTTATACCGGGCTCGCGCTTATGTTCCATATTGACAAATGCGCAAAATACGGAGCAATCACCTCAGTAAAAGCTAATAAATTCAGGTTTTTTTGAATCAAGCCCAATCGTAACCAACGACAAACAGGCGGTATAAAAGGAATGCAGAGGAGATAATGTGTTTAACGAGAGGATCGACAGGAAGCTAATTGATATTAGTGTTTTGCAGGAATTTAAATTTACTTAGCTTGTCCGCTATGAACATAGGCAAACCGACGGATATCTATCTATTAGCCTCAAGCGCAACAGCGGCTAGAAGAGTCGGATGTAATAAACAACCGGTGCTTATAAATTACTTTAATTCTTTCAAAGCCTGCTGTGCCTGCTTGGTGGGCAATAAGGCCATACTTTTAGTCAAATCTTTTTTTGCCTTCGCTTTTTTATTTAACGCCTTGTAGCTTGTGCCACGCCGTAGATAAAAATAAAACAGATCCGGATTTAAATATATCGCCTGATCATATAGTGGAATCGCTTTGGAGTATTTTTTTTGAACCTCAAAGATATCACCCTTGAAGGCATAAAACAGGCTTTCTCTATCTTCCTTTTTAATCGCCTTGTTTATCAGCTTCGTTGCTTCTTTGTAATTTTTCTTCTTAAGTGCAGCGCCCGCTTTATTATAATCTTCATAGGCTTGTTTGCTGCGTTTAAGGCGAGCAATCTTGCGATTATAAATCTTCGTGCCGGTCTTGAGTCCTGCTTTTGCGTATTGCTTCGCCAGGACTTTATTCGCAGCCACGCGTTCGGCGGATGGCGGATGGCTGGCAAACATACCCTCGACCCAGCCAGGTTTTTTACCCTCAGATAACCGTACAAACGTTTCCTGTAATTTTACCGCGGCGCTGGGATCGTAGCCGGCCTTGACCATATACTTGATACCATATTTATCGGCCTCACTCTCGGCATCACGACTGTATTTCTGAGTTAACAATGCCATTCCCACCGCACCACCGGCAACCATGGCACGGCCATAATCACTATCGCGCTGGCTGACGCCGAGTACGATTAAGCCAATATTTAACGCCATGCCGGTTTCCATCTTCTTCGCACTATGCCGCGCGGCGGCGTGCACCACCTCGTGGCCAAGCACGGCAGCGAGTTCCGCTTCGCTATTTAATTCAAGTAATAATCCACGGTTAATCGCTATTTTACCACCGGGTAAGGCCCAGGCATTTGGTACAGAATCATTTATAATGACAAATTCATACGGCAGCTTTCGATCACTTTGAGCGGCCAGTTTGTTACCGACACTCTGTACATAAGCCACCAGCTCCGGATCGGCTACATAGGTACCGCCCTGTGTTTGTTGCATAGGGTGATAGTTTTCTTCACCGATACTGATTTCTTTTTCGGTTGAAACAAATCCCATTTCACTGCGCCCGGTTACGGGATTGGTGGTACAGGCTCCTAGCAATACGCTGGATATAACAACACTCAAACTGGCTATAAGTTTAATTTTCATTTTAATCCTGTTTTTAGCGTATAAAACGCAGATAATTGTTCATTCCGTTGTTCTTTTTCCAGTTCGCCCAGCGCTTCTACTTTTTTATAAAATGCAGGCAAATCACCCTTCATGGTGGACAATAGCGTTAGAAAACTCGGGACCAAATCCTGATAGGTAGCGATCAATGCCAGGTGGGCATTATTTAAATCTCGTTGCATCCAGCTGTCATAGGCATAAAACTTATTTAGATCGCGCCACTGCGTATACTCTTGCTGCAATTGCGCATATATTTTTTGTTTCGCTAATTGTTTTTGTGCATCCGTCTCGGCTTGCTCAAACTCAGCCTGTAATAATACGCGCGTTCTTTTTAACAACTCATAAAATTCATGTTTAGTCTGTTTATTGCTTATATACCGATTATATTGCTCTGCATCTGACTGGACCGCAAACCAGCGCCGCAAACCTTCCTGCTCAACGGCACTGGCAAAGGCCTCGTTGAACGCGGTATCACCCTCGATATAAATTACCTGATGCGCTAATTCATGAAAGATAATACCCACCAGGCTGGCATCACTATGCGCCATCATGGTATTTAATAATGGATCATCAAAATAACCCAATGTCGAATAAGCGGTGGCTCCGCTCACCTGCACATCCAGGCCTGCGGTCTTTAATTCGTCGGCTAACTCAACGGCATCGTTTTCTTCAAAATAACCGCGGTAGCTTAAACAGCCGACGATCATAAAACACCACTTCTTTGGTTTAATCGAATAGGCCGGGGTCGCGACCACATTCCACACCACATAGGGGCGCTCCAGATCGGCATAGGTTTTATAACTGTCATTATCAGGCAGGCTTAATTGACTGCTGGCAAATTCTCGCGCCTGTTTGGCCAGCGTTAACTTTTGTTTTAATTGTTCGGAGGTTCCGCTGTCATTCAAGACTTCATCGAGAGGCCGTTCTTTTGAGACCAGATCCAGATGTCCTGATACCGCCTGATAATAATAGTTAACCGTACTGCACGAAGATAGCGCGGTTATTATTACCAGTAATATAATGAGTTTAGCCGGATGGCGGAGTTTTATTGATTTCATATCCATTCATGAACTTTTATTTTCCAATACAAAATTCGCTGAAAATCTTACCGAGCAGATCATCACTACTAAGCTCTCCGGTAATTTCACCCAGATGTTGTTGTACTAATTTCAGCTCTTCCGCAATCAATTCGCCCTGCTGCTGATTGGCCTGTTGCAGGGCAAATTGTAAGTGGGATAGTGCCTGATCCAAAGCGACCAGATGGCGCCGCCGCGCCATGAAAGCACCTTCACCGCTGGTCTGCATGCCCGCCAACGTTTTTATCTGGCTTATCAACTTATCAATTCCCTGGCCCGTCTTTGCGGATATTCGGCATTGCTGGCCTTGTGTCGACTCAATCGGCGCTGTGTTTTTTTCTTCTGACAGATCGCATTTATTAAAGACCACGATCAACGCAACCTGGTCGGGGCACTGCTTTATAATGTCATGTTCCGGTTCGCTGAATCCCCGGTTATTATCAACCAATAATAACATCACATCGGCCTGGTTCACCGCCTCCCAGGTACGGCGCATGCCCTCTTTTTCGACCTGATCTTCCGATGGGCGTAAACCGGCCGTATCTAATATATGGATGGGCAGACCGTCGAGCATAATGGCTTCTTTGACGATATCTCGCGTGGTACCGGGTACCTCGGTGACAATGGCGGCATCCCGTTGCGCCAACGTGTTCAGAAGCGACGATTTACCCGCATTCGGCTGCCCGACCAGCACCAGGTGAATACCCTCACGAATCAGGCTACCTTGCTGGGCCTCGCTGGTAATAGTCGCTAACGTCGCTAATTGTGCTTCGATCTGACTAGAAACCTTACCTTCACTGATAAAGTCAATTTCTTCTTCCGGGAAGTCGATTGATGCTTCAACAAAAATTCGCAAACGGGTGACCTGTTCCACCAGATCATGCACGGCGGCGGAAAACTCGCCCTGCAGCGAGCGCATCGCACTTCGCGCCGCCTGCTCCGAGCCCGCATCAATCAAGTCGGCGATCGCCTCGGCCTGGGCCAGATCCAGCTTGTCATTCAAAAAGGCGCGCTCACTGAATTCGCCACTGCGAGCCAGTCTGGCTCCAGCCTCAATCACCGTATTCAGGAGCATATCCATGACCACAGGCCCACCGTGGCCCTGAAGCTCAAGCACGTCTTCACCGGTAAATGAGTTGGGGGCGGGAAAATACAGGGCAATGCCCTGATCGATGGTTTGTTGTCTGGTGTTTTTAAAAGCCAGATATTCGGCCTGTCTGGGTTTTGGGCTGTGACCTAAAACATCTTTAGCAATCTGGGAAGCAAGTGGACCGGAGACTCGCACGATGCCAACGCCACCACGGCCGGTTGGAGTGGCGACGGCGGCAATGGTCTCGGTTTGTATGTCAGTTGGCATATTGGAAAAGCCCGTTTAAATAATTGGGGCCAGAAAATAATCGGGGTCAGAGACGTATTTTTCCTGGCCAATGTAGTTCTTAGAATAATAGGGGTCAGAGACGTATTTTTCCTGACCAGTGTAGTTCTTAGAATAATAGGGGTCAGAGACGTATTTTTCCTGACCAGTGTAGTTCTTAGAATAATAGGGGTCAGAGACGTATTTTTCCTGACCAGTGTAGTTCTTAAACTGACCCGCTAGCAAAAAATACGTCTCTGACCCCTATTATTCTGACCCCGATTATTTTCAATTATTATTTAAGTACTTCGTCAGCTCTTCGCCTTTTTGTTTTTACCTTCGTCCATCACGATGCGCGTGATATACCATTGTTGTGCAATCGATAAGACGTTGTTCACCACCCAGTATAAAACCAGGCCTGATGGGAAGAACAGGAAGAGTACCGTAAACACAAACGGCAACATCATCATCATCTTGGCCTGCATCGGATCGGGCGGCGGCGGATTCAGTCTCTGCTGGAATAACATCGAGGCACCCATCAGCACAGGTAACACGAAATACGGATCTTTAATCGACAAGTCATGGAACCAGAATATCCACGAGGCCTGGCGCAATTCAACACTTTCCAACAGCACATAATAAAGCGCAATAAAGACCGGGATCTGAACAAGAATTGGTAAACAACCGCCCATCGGGTTGACCTTTTCTTTTTTGTACATCTCCATGATCGCCTGGCCTTTGCGCTGTCGATCATCGGCATAACGTTCACTGATCTGTTTCATGCGTGGCGCCAGTTTTTTCATGCGCGCCATCGATTTGTAACTGGTCTCAGATAATTTATAAAACACCAGTTTAATCGTCAAGGTTAATAAAATAATCGCCCAGCCCCAGTTACCAACAATGCCGTGGATTAAATCTAATAACCAGAAGAGAGGTTTTGAAATTACCGTTAACCACCCATAATCTACCGATAATTCCAGACCCGGAGCCAGCACCTCTAAATCTTTCTGAATTTTTGGACCAACATAAAGTTGCAGGTTGGTAGTAAGAGTTTCTCCAGGATTAACCGTTTTTGAAGTCGACATCATGCCAATCCAGTAACGATTACCTGAGCGGCTGGGTTTATGAGTAAAATAACGATAAACATCTTCTTTGGGCGGAATAAACGCGCCCACAAAATAATGTTCGATCATCGCTATCCAGCCACCGGCGAACTCCATATTTATCGCATCTAATGTGCCTTTTTGATTTGCATCCAGGCTGTCATCGATCTCATCAAAGTCAATCTTGTCGTATTTTTTCTCTGGGCTATAAAACACCGGGCCGGTATAGGTCGGTAACATGCTCAGGCCACCACTCGATTCTGGTGGTACCCGTTCTAATCGAACATAAGAATGACCCGTCCAGGTTTGTGAGCTCTGGTTTTTTATCTGGTGTGAAACTTCAATCGAATAACTACCGCGAGTAAACTTGAAGCGTTTGGTAAAGGTTATCCCTGCTTTATTTGTCCAGTCGAGATCCACCACCAACTCATCGCCGTCTAATGAATAAGTATCTTGAGACGATTTATAAACGGTATTCGAGGTCGGTGTTAATGATTTTAATTCTGGATCGTTTTTAGAGATAAAAAATCCATGTTGCGCATTAAAGTTTCGTTGCGCCGAGATATCCATTAAACGGAAAGGCTTATCTTTCTCTTCAATTGAAACTGGATATTTTAGTAGATCGACGAGTTTGACTCCGCCGCCCTGGGTATCAATCTTCACTCGTAACACATCGCTTTCAATGGTTATGAATTTACCCTGGCGTGACGTGGTGGCATTTACACTTTGTTGCTGGGCTGGTTGGTCAGGCTGGTTTGTTGCGGCTGATGATTGAGGAATGGGCATACCTGAATCATCCGTTTTGGTAGTTTGCGTTCCAGGAACCGGTAGTCCAGCGGAATCGGTTTGCCCACTTAAGCTACCCTGATTACTGATGGTTGCAGCTGGCTGGGGACCATAATCTTTTTGCCATTCGAAATACATCAGGACGGAAACCATGCCCAGCAAAAGAATTAAAAATAAACGTTGTTGTTCCATAATAATTGACTACTTTGAATTTTTATTGTGTGTTGTATGTGACATCGGATTTTCAGGAACTGGATCCCAGCCGCCGGTATGAAATGGATGACATTTTGATAACCGCCGCATCGCCATCCAGCTGCCCTTCAACGAGCCATACTCTTCGATCGCCTCGGTTGCATATTGTGAACAGGTCGGAGTAAATCGACAATGCTGCCCAATAAACGGACTCAACGTAAAACGATAGACCTTGATTAATGCTATTAATATTTTTCGCATAAGTTACTTAAGTTTTGTGACCAGGTTATGCCAGTGTTGAATTAAACGTTCGTGAATGACCTGGTTCGTCAGGCGACTCGCGTCGCTGCGACATGTTACTACAATATCTACTCCAGCGAGTAACTCTTGATGGTGACGAAAGCTCTCTCGCACAAGTCTTTTTATCCGGTTCCGACCCACCGCTTTTTTGATGTGCTTTTTCGCAATCGCCAGACCCAGGCGTGCCGAGTCTTTCTGATTTAGCTGACCTAATATGGAAAAATGCGCGTCATTAACTCGAATCGATTTCTTAAAAACACGTTTGAACTGATCGGGGCGAAGTAAGCGCTGCTGCCTTGAAAAGCAACCGGGCATCTGAACCGCTTGAGCATTGGTATTTATGACAGGAGCCTTAATCGAAAGAGACGGCTAGCAAGAACGCGGCCCGGCCTAAAAGACTATCGAGGACAAACTAAATTAGGCGCTTAAGCGTTTACGCCCTTTTGCACGACGGGCATTTAAGACGGCTCGTCCACCACGAGTAGCCATGCGCGCACGAAATCCGTGACTGCGTTTACGTTTGATATTACTTGGCTGAAAGGGTCTTTTCATGTCCGTGCTCTTAGATTAAATTAGTTTAAACATCCACCGAGATTTGCTTTGGCGGAAAAGGCGGCAAGATTACTGATAAACCCGCATTCTGTCAACCTAAATCAGGTTTAAATGAGATCAAACAGCAAGTTAGCAAAGTTGTGGATAAGTCTGAAAAGAAGGCGTAGACTCGTTCGTCCGCGTTCGTCGGACACCGTCGAAACGCTCTAAAAAACGCCATTGTGGTAACAAGAATCTAAGATTTATAAGGGGTGGATAGTGTCGCAGGCGCTATGGGATCAATGTCTTACGCATCTGGAAAGAGAGCTCTCTCCACAGCAATTTAATACCTGGATCCGACCTCTGCACGCTGTTGCTGATCAGGATGGCCTGCGCCTGTTAGCCCCTAACCGTTTTGTCAAAGACTGGATCGATGAGCGTTTTCTCAATCGAATCGGCGAAATTCTCGATCAAATTGAACAACCCCAACCTAATTTACGGGTTGAGATTGGCACCCAGCAGATTGATATCGCCCGACCGGTTAACCAACCGGCTGATGATATACCGCTGACCATTTCCAGGACTCCAAATCAGAATAAAAATAATAGCCTGAATCCGAACTACACCTTCGACAGTTTTGTTGAGGGTAAATCCAACCAGCTTGCCCGCGCAGCCTCCAGTCAGGTCGCGATGAATCCGGGTAGTGCCTACAACCCGTTATTTATTTACGGCGGTGTCGGGCTGGGTAAAACCCACCTGATGCACGCCGTGGGCAATGCCATCATCCAGATCAAACCCGGTGCTAAAGTGATTTATTTGCACTCCGAACGGTTTGTCGCGGACATGGTTAAGGCCCTGCAACACAATGCAATTGATGAATTCAAACGGTATTATCGGTCGGTCGATGCCCTGTTAATCGATGATATCCAGTTCTTTGCCGGTAAAGAACGCTCCCAGGAAGAATTTTTTCACACCTTTAACGCTTTGTTAGAAGGCGAATCACAGATCATCATGACCTGCGATCGCTATCCGAAAGAAGTTGATGGACTGGAAGAACGTTTAAAATCTCGGTTTGGCTGGGGTCTGACGGTAGCCATCGAACCACCGGAATTAGAAACCCGGGTGGCAATTTTAATGAACAAGGCACAACTCTCTGGCATTGAGCTGCCAAACGAAGTGGCCTTTTTCATCGCAAAAAGAATACGCTCCAATATTCGTGAAATAGAAGGGGCGTTAAGGAGAGTGATCGCTAACTCACAATTTACCGGGCGACCAATCACGATGGATTTTGCCAAAGAGGCATTACGTGATTTACTGGCCTTGCAGGACAAGCTGGTTACGATTGAAAATATTCAAAAAACGGTCGCCGAGTATTACAAGATACGGATGTCTGATCTATTATCGAAACGACGGAATCGATCCATTGCTCGACCTCGCCAGCTGGCGATGGCCCTGTGCAAGGAACTGACGAATCATAGTCTGCCCGAGATTGGCGATGCCTTTGGTGGTCGCGATCATACGACGGTGTTACATGCCTGTCGGAAAATAAGTTCGCTGCGAGATGAAGACTCACGAATAAGTGAAGACCACGCAAATTTAATGCGTACCTTAAGTACTTGATATCATATCTGGGAAACACTGGGTATGACCTGTGGATAACATGTATATAGTATAGGTTGAATGATCGATACGGTTAGTTAATCACATATTATCCACAGCTGATACAGTCAAATCAACGTACTTACGAAGAGGCTTTTACTTTGGCTAACTTTTTGATATAAAAAGCGAAAAAGTACTTATGCACAGAAAAGGCTTCGACTAATAATAACAATAATAAGATAATATATATATATTTAATAATTAAGTAAGAAGGAACAGAATGAAAATTACGGCACTACGGGAAGACTTACTCAAACCTTTGCAAATTGTTGGTAGTGTTGTAGAACGACGTCAACAATCCCCCATTCTTGCAAATACGCTAATAAGCGTGGTTGGCAACCAGCTAACCTTGACCGGAACCGATCTTGAAGTTGAGATGGTCGCCAGGACCGAAGTGCAATGTGATGAAGATGGTGACATTACCTTGCCAGCACGAAAATTAATGGACCTCTGTAAAACCTTACCGGATGGTGCAAGCATTAGCATCCAGATTGAAGACGAACGTGCGGTCATCCGTTCTGGTCGAAGTCGTTTTACTTTATCGTTACTTCCCGCTGCCGAGTTTCCAAATATTGAACCGATAGAAGATGCGCTTACTGTTAAATTAAGCCAGGCACAACTGAAACAGTTATTTGATCAAACCCAGTTTGCCATGGCCCAGCAAGATGTTCGTTATTATCTGAATGGCCTTATGCTGGAGATTACCACCAACACCGTGACCTGTGTGGCCACCGATGGGCATCGACTCGCGCATTGTACCGTTCCGGTCGATACCGGCATTAGTGAGACGCGACAAATTATTATCCCACGCAAAGGCGTTATCGAATTATCTCGACTACTGGAAAACAAAGAGGATGTGCTTGAGTTACAGATCAGCACAAACCACATTCGTGTGGTCTTGCCCCAGGTAACCTTCACGTCTAAATTGATCGATGGTAAATTTCCGGATTATCAGCAGGTCATTCCGAAAGATCCTGACAAGCAACTGGTAGTGAGTCGCGAGACCCTGTTGCAGGCCTTTAACCGTATATCGGTTTTGTCGAATGAAAAATTTCGCGGCATGCGCTTGCAACTCGAAAACAATCTAATTCGCGCCAGTGTGAATAATCCAGAACAGGAAGAGGCGGAAGAAGAAATCGAAGTTCAGTATGATAGCGAGGGCTTTGAGATTGGCTTCAATATTGGTTACTTCATGGATGCGCTGTCGGTGATCAAAACAGATGAAGTCAGTGTCGAGCTCAAAGATTCAAATCATTCCTGTCTGGTAAAAGGTTTAAATGATGACTCCTCGAAGTATGTCATCATGCCAATGCGCCTTTGATTTGAATTAAGAAGTCTGCTGTTTCCTTCCGATGGCCTTACAGCATCTAGAAATTCAACACCTGCGAAATATCGAGCAGACGAAACTGGAATTCAGTCCCTCGGTTAATCTCATTATTGGTCCCAATGCCAGCGGCAAAACCTCCTTGCTCGAGGCGATTAGCCTGATTTGCCAGGGACGCTCTTTTCGGACAACCCGTATTGATCAGTTAATTCAACATCAACAGAATGGAATGCTGTTGGTCGCTCATCATGAGCAAGACAATGAAAAGCAGATTATTGGGCTTGCACGAGAAAATAGAAAAACGCGTGTAAAAATCAACGGACAGGCTATCTCGAAAACAACCGAACTGGCAGGAAGGATTCCCCTGTTTATCCTTATTCCGGAATCACATGAATTACTGGATTCAGGGCCAAAAATGCGCCGCCAGTATCTGGATTGGGGAGTGTTTCACGTGGAACATCAATATCTGGATATCTGGAAGCAATACCACCGCATTCTGAGACAAAGAAACAATGCTTTGCGTCGGAACAGGACTAAACAGGAGATTCAGGCCTGGGATCTACCCCTGATCGAAAAGGCTGAATTATTACACCGGTTCAGACAAGACTATATCGATGAGCTAAGCCCTGTTCTGGCAAAGTATGGAGAGCAACTAATCGACGAAAACCCACAATTTGCTTACCAACCGGGCTGGGAAAAGAAAGACGGGAGTCTGGATCTTGCCGGGCAGTTGAGTGAGGGGTTCAGCCAGGATCAGGAGCGTGGTTTTACCCGGCTGGGGCCACATCGAGCTGATATTAAGATCAAGATTTCAGGAAAGGCGGTGCAAACGGTCTTTTCGCGTGGCCAGCAAAAATTGCTCATTTGTGCGATGACCCTGGCTCAACTGAAACTCCAGCCTGTAGACAGTATTTTGTTAGTAGATGACCTGCCCGCCGAGCTGGATCCTCAACGTCGAGCTATTTTAATGAATGCACTAAAAGAGACCGGAGCCCAGGTTTTTGTGACGGCCACCGAACCGGACTTAATTGAGCTGTCTGGATGGTCTGAGCCAAAGATGTTTCACGTGAAACATGGTTCTTTTCAGGACGTGGTATAATCGGAGCCTATCCCAAGGAGCTCAAATGGCTAAGAAAGACAATTACGATTCCTCCAATATCAAGGTTTTGAAAGGACTGGATGCCGTTCGAAAGCGCCCGGGAATGTACATCGGCGACACCGACGATGGCACTGGTTTACACCACATGGTTTTCGAGGTGGTGGATAATTCCATCGATGAGGCGTTGGCTGGCCACTGCAAAAAGATTACGGTCACCATCCACAGCGATAAATCCGTATCGGTACGCGACGATGGACGTGGTATTCCCACCGATTACCACGAAGAAGAAGGCCGATCGGCCGCCGAGGTTATTCTGACTGTTTTGCATGCCGGCGGAAAATTTGATGATAATTCCTATAAAGTCTCCGGTGGACTTCACGGGGTGGGTGTTTCCGTCGTAAACGCGCTGTCGGGGCTACTTAAACTGACGATTCGACGTGATGGAAAAAAATGGTACCAGGAATACAACCTGGGTGATCCACAGGGCGAGCTAAAGGCCGTTGGTGAGACTGAAAGTACCGGTACCGAGATACGTTTTCTGCCGAGTCCGGAGATTTTTGCCGATACCGAGTTTCATTACGATATTCTAGCCAAGCGTCTGCGCGAGCTGTCGTTCCTGAATTCAGGTGTGTGCATTAATTTGCTCGACGAACGCGATGGTAAGCAGGACACCTTTGAGTATGAAGGTGGTATCCGGGCTTTTGTTAAACACCTCAACAGGAACAAAACGCCCCTGCATCAAACCGTTTTCTATATTGATACCGACAAGGATGGTTGTGGCATCGAAGTGGCCATGCAGTGGAATGATTCGTACCAGGAAAACATCTTCTGCTTTACCAATAACATCCCGCAGCGTGATGGCGGAACCCATCTGGCAGGTTTTCGCGGTGCCCTGACACGGACTCTGAATAATTACATCGAAAAACAGGGCTACAGCAAAAAAGCCAAGGTCAGCCCAACTGGTGATGATGCCCGCGAAGGTTTGACCGCGGTACTGTCGGTCAAAGTGCCGGATCCGAAGTTTTCCTCACAAACCAAGGACAAATTAGTCTCCTCGGAAGTGAAAGGCATCGTTGAATCCATGGTCGGTGAGAAATTAAGTGAATATTTAATGGAAAGCCCGCAGGACGGTAAAGCCATTGCCTCCAAGATTGTTGATGCGGCGCGTGCTCGTGAGGCGGCCCGTAAAGCACGAGAAATGACTCGACGAAAAGGTGCACTCGATGTTGCAGGCCTGCCCGGCAAGCTGGCGGATTGCCAGGAAAAAGATCCGGCGCAATCCGAATTATTCCTGGTGGAAGGGGACTCGGCCGGTGGTTCGGCCAAACAGGGTCGTGATCGCCGCACTCAGGCTATTTTGCCACTCAAAGGTAAGATTCTGAACGTTGAAAAGGCCCGTTTTGACAAGATGCTGTCTTCCGTCGAGGTGGGTACCTTGATCACCGCACTGGGTTGCGGGATCGGAAAAGATGAGTTCAATATCGACAAGCTGCGTTATCATCGCATCATCATCATGACGGATGCGGATGTCGATGGTTCCCACATCCGTACCTTGTTACTGACCTTCTTTTATCGTCAGATGCCTGAGTTGATCGAAAATGGTCATATCTACATTGCCCAACCACCCCTGTATAAGCTCAAGAAAGGCAAGCAGGAGCGTTATGTTAAAGATGATCAGGAGCTAACCAGCTATCTGTTGTCTGTCGCCCTGGATGGTGCTCAGCTATACGTCTCTGATGGTGCGCCTGCGATGAGTGGTCAGGCCGTTGAGGCTTTAGCAAACCAGTATTTTCAGGTGACCGAGAGCATTCAGCGATTATCTCGCCGTTATCCGGCCGAAATTTTAGGAAAAATGCTGACCATGAGTACGCTAAAGCCAGATGTAGACATCGAAACCGCACGTAGCTGGTTTGATGAAGTGCAACAACGTACCACCAGTGATGAACTGGATGCAACGCGCTACAAGATTAGCCTGGCTCCAAAAGAAGGCGAGACGGAAGAATGGGATTGCACAATATCGACCATTCGGCACGGAATCTCATCCGATAGCCACATATTTAACGAATTTTTTGCAAGCAGCGATTATGCGGCGATCAGCACGTTGTCAGAGGAATTGCACGATCTCATCGGAGAAGGTGCGGTGATTCAGCGTGGAGAGCGTCGTCAGGAAATCAGTTCTTTCAAACAGGCGATGGCCTGGTTAATGGACGAGGCAAAACGCGGACAACACATTCAGCGCTATAAAGGTCTGGGTGAGATGAACCCGATTCAGCTCTGGGAAACCACGTTGGACTCACAGTCCCGTCGTTTGCTGCATGTTCAGATCGAAGATGCCATTGCCGCCGATGAGATCTTCACCACCCTGATGGGCGATCATGTTGAACCACGCCGAGAGTTCATAGAAAAAAATGCCCTGAACACCATGAATCTGGACGTATAATAGCGTCAAAATACTTGAACAGCTATTAATATGGCCTAATTGTTAATAACGGAGAAGAACTTGTTGCTTTGACAACAGCAAGCTCAAACAAACCAGGGCCAGGAATTTGCACCTTTTAATTTCATTACATTAATACAATTCAAGTGTGTATGTCGATCCAGTCGAGCAGAATAATTGACTAAATTAGTCACTTTTATGCGCAGAGGATCATATAATAAGTATCTGACATAAAAGAGTATGAATCGTGTTAGCCGAAAAAGAGATTGTGTTTATCAACCCGCCCTATGAGCGAATTGCACCGGGTTATGAATTTGTAAAACACATCACCAATAATTCCCCTTCGTTAGGTTTGTTACATCTGGCCGCCGAGGTGCGTGAGCACGGTTACACACCGTCAATTATTGAGAGTGACATCTTTAACCTGGATGCTAAACAGGTAGCCACCAAAGTCATCAAGCAAAAACCGCAATACGTAGGTATAACTTTATTTACGGTTGGGGTCTGGGGTGCCGCCGAGATTGCGCGTCGTATTAAAGAAGAATTACCTGATACGACCATAATTGTTGGCGGTCCGCATATTTCTTCGATGGGTACCGAAACGATCACTCGCTTTAAAGAGTTTGATTACGCCGTCGATGGTGAAGGTGAAAAGGTCTTAATGGAATTACTCGTGGCGCTTGAACAGGGTAAAAATTTATTCGAGGTTCCGGGGATTATATATCGGGATCGAAGTTTTGTACGTAAGACACCAGGTAAACCGATTAATAAAGTGCTGGACGAACTGCCCTTCCCGGCCTGGGATTTATTACCGGATTTTCCCAAGGCCTACAAGCCTGCGATTTATGATTTTCCGCGCGGCCCAGTTGCGACTATTGCTGCGTCACGGGGTTGCCCGTTTCATTGTAAGTTTTGCGATACGTCTACATTTGGGTCCAGAGTACGACATTATTCACCCAAAGTTGTATTCGACATGATGAAGCAGTTGCATGAAAAATACGGCGTGAATCATATTGGTTTTGTCGATGATTTGTTTCTCGCGAGCAAAGTGCGTGTTGAAGAGTTGTGTAATTATATTTTAAAAGACGGCTTGCAAATGACCTGGAGTTGTACGGCTCGTGTTGATACGGTTAAACCGGATGTTCTACAGTTGATGAAAAAAGCTGGCTGTTGGGAAATTAGCTTTGGTCTGGAAACGGGATCAAACGATCTTCTGAAGAAAATGGATAAACTGGCCGAGGTTGAGAAATCTGCACAGGCAATAAACTGGACCTACGATGC
>UOFR01000072.1_pt1 | contig 16528 bp, 11 predicted proteins | sample 1988501 | NCBI WGS metagenome assembly UOFR01 (sample SAMEA4712194, study PRJEB27164) | hydrothermal vent metagenome | biome: marine basaltic hydrothermal vent biome; feature: marine hydrothermal vent; material: mineral | place: Pacific Ocean | collected 2011-06-14/2011-07-23 | depth 1689 m | reverse complement strand
ACGCCGAACCGGTAATAACCGGGGTATCGTCGCCGGGGAATTCGTACTTGTCCAGCAGCTCACGGATTTCCATTTCAACCAGTTCTAATAATTCTTCGTCGTCTACCTGGTCGGCCTTGTTCATGTAAACCACGATATAAGGTACACCCACCTGACGGGACAGCAAGATGTGCTCGCGCGTCTGAGGCATCGGGCCGTCGGCCGCACTACAAACCAATATAGCTCCGTCCATTTGCGCCGCACCGGTGATCATGTTTTTCACATAATCCGCGTGTCCGGGACAATCAACGTGCGCGTAGTGGCGGTTTGCTGATTCATATTCAACGTGCGCGGTCGCAATCGTGATACCACGCGCGCGCTCTTCAGGGGCGCTGTCGATGTTGGCGTAGTCTTTGAACTCGCCACCATGTTTTTCCGCCATGACCTTGGTAATCGCCGCGGTTAACGTCGTCTTACCGTGATCAACGTGGCCGATCGTGCCCACGTTCACGTGCGGTTTGTTGCGTTCGAATTTTTCTTTAGACACGGCTCTTGTCCTCTTAATATAGTTAGTTACGGGGATAGATTTAAATCTGTCCCCAAAAATCTTAAAACTGTCGTTTTACTATGTCATCCGAGATGTTATTAGGCACCTCAGCGTACTTCTCAAATTCCATACTGTAAGTGGCTCGTCCCTGCGATTGTGACCGGAGGGATGTGGCATAACCAAACATTTCCTTCAACGGCACTTCCGCGCGAACTACTTTTCCACTCGGACTCTCGTCCATTTCCCTGATCATGCCACGGCGGCGATTAAGGTCGCCCACAACATCACCCATGTATTCTTCCGGTGACACTACTTCCACACTCATCAGTGGCTCAAGCAAAACCGGGTCACACTGTCTTGCCCCTTCCCGGAACCCCATCGAGCCGGCAATCTTGAATGCCATCTCCGAGGAGTCAACATCATGAAAAGAACCGTCGTACAAGGTCACTTTCACATCTTCAACCTGGAAGCCGGCGATAACGCCATTTTGCATCGCTTCCTGAATACCTTTATCCACTGAAGAAATATATTCCTTCGGGATAACGCCACCGACAATCTCATTAACGAACTCGTAGCCTTCACCTGTTGGCTGCGGTTCAATCTTCAGCACCACATGCCCATACTGGCCACGGCCACCCGATTGTCGTACAAACTTCCCTTCCGCCTTCTCATTCGCCTTACGAATGGTCTCGCGGAAAGCCACTTGTGGTGCACCAACGTTGGCGTCCACACTAAATTCGCGTTTCATGCGATCGACGATGATCTCTAAATGCAGTTCGCCCATCCCTGAGATAATCGTCTGTCCCGACTCTTCGTCGGTATGCACCCGAAAAGACGGATCTTCCTGTGCCAGCTTACCCAGAGCAATCGACATCTTCTCCTGGTCAGCCTGCGTCCGGGGCTCAATCGCCACGGATATAACCGGTTCTGGAAAATCCATTTTCTCCAGCGTGATGACGTTGTTCACATCACACAGTGTTTCACCGGTCGTTACATCCTTAAGACCAACTGCGGCAGCAATATCACCTGCTCGCACTTCTTTTATCTCATCTCGAGAATTCGAATGCATTTGCAAAATTCGGCCAATGCGTTCTTTTTTACCTTTAACCGGGTTGTACACCATGTCACCCGATTTCAAAATCCCCGAGTAGACGCGAAAAAAAGTCAGCGTACCTACAAACGGGTCGGTCGCAATCTTAAACGCCAATGCCGCAAAAGGTTCATCGTCGCTGGAGTGACGCTCCGCTTCCGATTCATCCTTATCATCGAGGTGCCCCTTAATAGCGGGAACATCGATGGGCGCTGGCATGTAGTCAATGACTGCGTCCAACATGGCCTGCACACCTTTATTCTTAAAGGCCGAACCGCACAGGCAGGGAATAATCTCATTTGCCAGTGTGCGTATGCGCAAACCTGTTTTAATATCTTCAGTTGATAGCTCGCCCTCTTCGAGGTATTTATCCATCAACTCTTCAGTAGCCTCGGCAGCAGCTTCTACCATCTGCTCCCTTAACTCAGCACACTGTTCAGCGATATCCGCTGGTATCTCTTCTTCTGTGAACGTGGCACCCATATCGGCCTCGTTCCACATGATTGCCTTCATCCTGACCAGGTCAACCACGCCCTTAAAATGCTCTTCCGCACCGACATTCATCTGTATTGCTACCGGGTTTGCACCCAGTCGAGCCCTGATTTGATCAAGGACTCTTAAAAAATCGGCTCCGGCCCGGTCCATCTTGTTGATGAACGCTAAACGGGGTACACCGTATTTATTTGCCTGTCGCCATACGGTCTCAGACTGTGGCTCTACACCACCCACCGCACAAAACAACGCACAGGCACCATCCAGAACTCTTAAAGATCGCTCCACTTCAATAGTGAAATCGACGTGCCCTGGCGTATCGATTATGTTGATACGGTGTTCCGGGTACTGCTTTTCCATGCCCTGCCAAAAGCAGGTAGTGGCTGCCGAGGTAATGGTAATGCCTCTTTCCTGTTCCTGCTCCATCCAGTCCATGGTCGCTGCACCATCATGCACCTCACCAATCTTGTGTGAGATTCCGGTGTAAAACAGGACTCGCTCTGTCGTTGTCGTTTTGCCTGCATCAATGTGTGCCATGATGCCGATATTTCGGTAACGCTCTAACGGTGTTTTGCGTGCCACTTTTTCAAAATCTATTAACTATATAAAGCCTACCAACGGTAATGAGCAAAGGCCTTATTCGCCTCGGCCATACGGTGGGTATCTTCACGTTTTTTCACTGCCGAGCCACGTTTTTCAGAGGCCTCTAAAATCTCACCCGCAAGTCGGGACTTCATGCCCTTCTCACCACGGGTACGTGCCGCATCAACCAGCCAGCGCATGGCCAGGGTAGTACGACGTTCTGCACGCACTTCAATAGGCACCTGATAAGTAGCACCACCAACACGGCGAGACTTCACTTCAACGCTAGGACGAATATTATCGAGTGCCTCGTTCAGCACCTCCATAGCATCGCCCTTGGACTTTTCAGTGATTACGTCCAGCGCACCGTAAACAACCTTCTCTGCTACGGATTTCTTACCATGCTTCATCAGCATATTGATGAATTTGGTCAGCATCTCCGATCCGTATTTGGGATCAGGCAGAACCTGTCGTTTTACCGCTGAATGTCGTCTTGCCATACTCTTTTATCCTGTTTTTTACACGTGAAAACGGCCGGTAATAAGCATAACCAGCCGTCCTCTAAATTGTTTTGCGACTTAAGACTTGGGTCGCTTCGTGCCGTACTTTGAGCGCGATTGTTTGCGGTCACTTACACCCGCCGTATCCAGTGATCCACGAATGGTGTGATAGCGCACACCAGGAAGATCTTTCACCCGTCCGCCACGAATCAGCACGACCGAGTGTTCCTGTAAATTATGTCCTTCACCACCAATATAACTGGTGACCTCAAAGCCATTGGTTAAACGTACCCGCGCAACTTTACGCAGCGCCGAGTTAGGCTTTTTAGGTGTGGTTGTGTAAACACGAGTACAGACACCACGTTTCTGAGGACAGGCCTCAAGCGCCGGAACGTTACTCTTTTCCGGTTTACGCTGTCTTGGTTTACGTACCAACTGATTAATTGTTGCCATTTTTTATCCTAAATATCTGTAAATAAACCAACAACACGGTTATTTACGGTTTTTAATTTGTTACCGCTGACGTTCGTTCGTCAACTGAGCCTGTTACAGCAAATATTGCATTTTGCAACAGAACCACTTTCAAGCGCCGATTTTATCAAACAACTGTATCGGAGCCGAAAATAAAGACAGGCCGAACAACGTCCGACCTGTCTGAGGCGCGAGATTTTAGTTAAACCTGACCGTAAGGTCAAGCCAGTCAGAGGCTTAGACCGATAATAATCGGTTTTTTTTCGAATTTTAGCTGCTGGCGGCCTCGGTAGAGGTCTCGGTGCCACCATCCGTCGGTGTATCAGGCGAATCTTCCATTTGAGCCACTTCTTCCAGCAATAATGCTTCCATTTCGTCAGCGCTTTGACGCTTCAGACGACGCTCATTATGGAACTGCATTCCCGTACCGGCCGGGATCAGTCGACCCACAATCACGTTCTCTTTGAGGCCACGAAGGTCATCAACCTTGCCGGTGACCGCTGCTTCCGTCAATACGCGAGTGGTTTCCTGGAATGAAGCCGCCGAAATGAAGGATTCGGTCGCCAATGAAGCCTTGGTAATGCCCAGTAACATATTGTCGAATATGACCGGCAACTTGCCGGCCTTAACCAGCTTGTCATTCATTTCCATCACACGGGCACGGTCGATCTGTTCACCCTTCAACAGAGTACTGTCACCTGGAGCCGCCACTTCAACTTTACGCAGCATCTGGCGAACGATAACCTCGATGTGTTTGTCGTTAATCTTCACGCCTTGTAGACGATAGACTTCCTGAACTTCACTAACGATGTATTTTGCCAGCTCTTCGATACCTAGTAAGCGCAATATATCGTGCGGATTGGTCTCACCTTCTGCGATAACCTCACCTTTTTCAACGTGCTCACCTTCGAAGGCGGTTAAATGACGCCATTTTGGAATCAATTCTTCGTAGCCATCACCTTCGGCAGGAGTAATCACCAGACGTTGTTTACCCTTGGTCTCTTTACCAAAAGATACGGTACCGGTAATTTCAGCCATTATCGAAGATTCTTTTGGCTTACGTGCCTCAAACAGGTCCGCAACCCGTGGCAGACCACCGGTGATATCGCGTGTTTTCGACGATTCCTGAGGAATTCGGGCGACAACGTCACCCACACCTACCGAGGCACCATCGGTTAAGCCGATGATCGCACCAGAGGGCAAGAAATAGTGAGCTGGAATATCGGTACCGGCAATATTTAAATCATCGCCGTTCGCGTCAACCAGTTTAACCATTGGCCGCATGTCTTTGGCTGCCGAGCTGCGTTGCTTCGGATCCATGATCACCAGGGAAGAAAGCCCTGTTACATCATCCACTTCAGCCGATACTGTGACGCCATCACTGATATCGATGAATTTAACAATACCCGCTTCTTCGGTTACTACCGGGTGAGTATGAGGATCCCAGTTAGCGATAACCTGGCCGGCTTCGACAATATCACCATCGTTTGCGGTAATACTGGAACCATAGGGTACTTTATAACGTTCACGCTCACGCTGCTGCTCATCAAGCACGGTGATTTCACCTGAACGAGATACAGCAACATAGTTGCCACTAGCATGTTGTACAACCTTGATGTTGTGCAATCGTATTGTGCCGCTGCTTTTAACCTGGATGCTATTAATCGCCACCGAACGTGATGCCGCACCACCAATATGGAAGGTACGCATAGTTAACTGGGTACCCGGCTCACCAATGGATTGCGCGGCAATAACACCGACCGCCTCACCCGCATTTACCTTATGACCGCGAGCCAGATCACGACCATAACACTCTGAACACACGCCATGACGCGATTCACAGGTTATCGGCGAACGAACCAGTAAATGGTCAACACCCATGTCTTCTAATTGTGCCACCAGATGTTCATCAAAGAAATCGCCGCGTCTCAGAACGACTTCACCTTCGGCATTGGTGGCATCGTCGGCCACAACTCGACCAAGCACTCGTTCGCTCAGTGGTTCTACAACGTCACCACCTTCGATGATGGACATCAACATCAGGCCATTCTCGGTGCCACAATCTTCTTCGTTAACCACCAGGTCCTGTGATACATCAACCAGGCGCCGGGTAAGATAACCTGAGTTAGCCGTCTTCAAAGCAGTATCGGCCAAACCTTTACGAGCACCGTGAGTCGAAATAAAGTATTGCAGTACAGATAGACCTTCACGGAAATTAGCCGTAATCGGCTGCTCAATAATCGAACCATCCGGCTTGGCCATCAAACCACGCATACCCGCTAATTGGCGAATCTGGGCGGCACTACCCCGAGCACCGGAGTCGGCCATCATGAATACCGAGTTGAATGATGGCTGCTCCACCGAGTTGCCATCTTTATCGATGACGGTATCTTTACCTAACTTATCCATCATCGCCTTGGCGACCTGATCATTAGTATGCGACCAGATATCAACAACCTTGTTATAACGTTCATTATTCGTCACCAGGCCTGAAGTATACTGCTCGACAATTTCTTTAACTTCTTCTTCGGCTTTCGCCAGAATGCCCGTTTTAGACTCGGGAATAACCATGTCTTCAAGCCCGAAGGAAACACCGGCTTTAGTTGAATAACGGAATCCGGTATACATCAGTTGATCCGCAAAAATAACTGTGTCTTTTAGACCACGCTCACGATAACAGGCGTTAATCAAACCTGAGATCGATTTCTTGTTCATATCTTTGTCAAAATATTTAAACGGCATACCATCTGGGGCAATTTCCCATAACAACGCACGACCCACCGAGGTGTCTTTGACGCTATAATGATTAGTTTTATTACCTTCGTCATCAATGTGTACTTCACACACACGAACCTTAACAAAGGCCTGCAAGTGCACAACACCATTCGCATAGGCGCGAGCAACTTCAGCTGTATCGGCAAAGATCATGCCTTCACCCTTGGCATTAATACGAGTACGTGTCATCCAGTACAAACCTAAGACCACATCCTGTGATGGTACGATGATCGGCTCACCATTAGCCGGTGACAAAATATTGTTGGTCGACATCATCAACGCACGAGCTTCAAGTTGCGCTTCAATAGACAATGGCACGTGTACCGCCATCTGGTCACCGTCAAAGTCAGCGTTAAACGCCGTACAAACGAGGGGGTGCAATTGAATCGCCTTGCCTTCAATCAACATCGGCTCGAACGCCTGAATACCCAAACGGTGCAGGGTTGGCGCACGGTTTAACATGATAGGGTGCTCACGAATAACCTCTTCGAGGATATCCCATACTTCAGAACCTTCACGCTCCACCATTTTCTTGGCAGCTTTAATTGTCGTAGCTAATCCACGACGTTCTAATTTAGAGAAAATAAACGGCTTGAATAATTCCAGTGCCATCTTTTTCGGTAAACCACACTGATGCAGTTTTAGTGTCGGACCCACCACGATCACGGAACGGCCAGAGTAATCTACACGTTTACCCAGTAAGTTCTGACGGAAACGACCTTGCTTACCTTTAATCATGTCGGCAAGAGACTTCAATGGACGTTTATTTGATCCGGTGATGGCACGACCGCGACGACCATTATCAAGCAGAGCATCAACCGATTCCTGCAGCATACGTTTTTCATTACGTACAATAATATCCGGCGCATTAAGATCCAGCAGACGCTTCAAACGATTATTACGGTTGATCACGCGACGATATAGATCATTTAGATCAGATGTCGCAAAACGACCACCTTCGAGTGGTACTAATGGACGAAGCTCAGGTGGCAGTACTGGCAGCACCGTCATCACCATCCATTCAGGATTGTTACCCGATTCCATAAAGGCTTCGATCAGTTTCAGGCGTTTACCAAATTTTTTCAGTTTAGTTTCTGATTTAGTGCCTTCGATGTCTTCGTGCAATTGTTCCGCTTCACGTTTTAAATCAATAGACTTTAATAGTTCGTAGATCGCTTCCGCACCCATGCGCGCATCAAATTCATCGCCATATTCTTCGATGGTTTCAAGATACTGTTCGTCGTTAAGCAACTGACCACGTTCCAGCTCGGTCATACCCGGCTCAACGACTACAAACGCCTCGAAATATAGAATGCGTTCAATATCACGCAGGGTCATATCTAATAACAGGCCCATGCGAGACGGTAGTGATTTCAGAAACCAGATATGAGCAACCGGTGATGCCAGTTCAATATGGCCCATGCGTTCACGACGAACTTTAGCCAGAGTGACTTCGATACCACATTTCTCACAAATAACGCCGCGGTGTTTCAAACGTTTATATTTACCACATAAACATTCGTAATCTTTTACTGGTCCAAAAATCTTGGCACAAAACAAACCATCACGTTCCGGTTTAAAGGTACGGTAGTTAATAGTCTCTGGTTTCTTAACTTCACCAAAAGACCATGAACGAATTTTTTGAGGTGATGCCAGGCCAATACGGATAGCATCAAAATCATCCATTGTGCCTTGTTGTTTTAAGATCTTTAGTAAATCTTTCACTTCACGACTCCTGTTTAAACCATTCTAAGCAGCAACGGGTTTGACTGGTTTAAAAATATTTAAATATTAAATGTGTGTAGCTAAATCGTATTCCGACAGCTCTAGTTCGTCTGTTCCAGTTCGATGTCGATACCTAAAGAACGGATCTCTTTCAACAATACGTTGAAGGATTCAGGCATACCGGCTTCCATAAAATGATCACCATCAACAATATTTTTATACATTTTGGTTCGACCATTCACGTCATCCGATTTCACCGTCAACATTTCCTGCAAGGTATAAGCCGCACCATAAGCTTCCAGTGCCCACACTTCCATTTCACCGAAGCGTTGGCCACCAAACTGTGCTTTACCACCCAGAGGTTGCTGTGTCACCAGACTATATGGACCCGTCGAACGAGCATGCATCTTGTCATCAACCAGATGATTCAGTTTCAGCATGTACATGTAACCAACGGTGACCTCGCGATCGAATGATTCACCGGTACGGCCATCAATCAGGCTGGTCTGGCCGGTACGCGGCAAGTCAGCAAGCTCTAACAGGTTTTTAATCTCATTCTCGTGTACACCATCAAATACCGGTGTGGCAATCGGCACGCCTTTACGAAGATTCATCGACAGCTCAATCACTTCCTCATCGGTCAGTGATTTTATGTCTTCACTGGTACCTTCGGTCTTGTTATAGATATCTTCAAGAAAGCTACGCATCTCAGCGATCCTGGTCTGCGCCTTTAACATCTTCTCGAGCTTCTTGCCCAGACCACGAGCAGCCCAGCCAAGATGAGTCTCCAACACCTGGCCGATATTCATCCGCGACGGTACACCAAGAGGATTAAGTACGATATCAATCGGCTCGCCTTCAGCGGTATGAGGCATATCTTCAACCGGCACAATCATCGAGATAACACCCTTGTTACCATGGCGACCTGCCATCTTGTCACCTGGCTGCAGGCGGCGTTTAACGGCAAGGTAGACCTTGACCATTTTCAGTACGCCCGGTGCCAAATCATCACCTGTGGTAATTTTATGTTTCTTTTCTTCAAAACGTTCTTCGAACTCTTTGCGAAGTTGTTTGATCTGTTCTGAAATCGCTTCAAGCTGAGCATTCGCTTCATCGTTACGCAAACGAATAGCAAACCATTGCTCGCGTGATACTTCATCAATATAAGCCTGGGTGATCTTGGCGCCTGCCTTCAGATCATTCGGACCACCTTCTGCCAGCTTGTTAAGCAACATTTGTTCGACACGATCATAGGCATCGTCTTCCATGATGCGACGTTGATCATGTAGATCTTTTTGTACGGACACCAAAGCATCTTCTTCAATCTGTTTGGCACGGGTATCTTTTTCCAGACCATCACGGGTAAAAACCTGCACATCAATTACGGTTCCAAACATACCCGATGGCACGCGTAATGAAGTGTCTTTTACGTCAGAGGCCTTTTCACCAAAAATGGCACGCAGAAGTTTTTCTTCCGGTGTTAACTGAGTTTCACCCTTAGGTGTTACTTTACCGCCAAGGATATCGCCCGGTCCTACTTCGGCACCGATATAAACAATACCGGCTTCGTCTAATTTTGATAAGGCCGCTTCACCCACGTTTGGAATATCACCGGTAATCTCTTCAGAACCCAGCTTGGTATCACGGGCAACGCAGGTCAATTCCTCGATATGAATCGTGGTATAACGATCTTCTTTTACGACATTTTCAGATATAAGAATCGAATCTTCAAAGTTGTAACCATTCCAGGGCATGAAGGCCACTAGCATGTTCTGACCTAAGGCCAGCTCACCTAAATCGGTAGAAGGGCCATCCGCCAACACGTCACCACGCGCAATCACATCACCCGGACGCACTAATGGGCGTTGGTTAATACAGGTATTCTGGTTTGAACGGGTATATTTGGTAAAGTTATAGATATCGACACCGGGTTCACCAGGGATGGTTTCTTCGTCATTAACACGGACCACAACACGGGCCGCATCGACCGAATCAACCAGCCCGCCTCGTTTGGCGATCACGGTTACACCCGAATCAATCGCCACGGTACGTTCCATTCCGGTTCCTACCAATGGCTTATCAGCACGTAAGGTCGGTACCGCCTGACGTTGCATGTTTGAGCCCATCAAGGCACGGTTAGCATCATCGTGCTCAAGGAACGGAATGAGTGACGCGGCCACTGAAACGATCTGCTTGGGTGACACGTCCATATATTCAATCTTATTTGGTATCGATAAGGTGAATTCGTTCATATGACGACAGGGCACCAGGTCGTCACATAATTTGCCCTTGTTATCTACAGTGGCGTTGGCCTGAGCGATTACGTATTCACTTTCATCGATCGCTGACAAGTAATCAATCTGATCGGTTATCTTACCGTTATCAACCTTGCGATAAGGTGTTTCAAGGAAACCATAATCATTAGTCTTGGCATAAACCGCTAGAGAGTTAATCAAACCAATGTTTGGACCCTCAGGGGTTTCAATCGGGCAAACGCGACCATAATGGGTTGGGTGTACGTCGCGCACTTCAAAACCTGCACGTTCGCGCGTTAAACCGCCCGGGCCTAATGCCGAGATACGACGTTTGTGCGTGATCTCAGACAGTGGATTATTTTGATCCATAAATTGTGATAGTTGCGATGAACCGAAGAATTCTTTAATCGCTGCCGAAACAGGTTTGGCATTGATTAATTCCTGAGGCATCAGATTATCGGCTTCGGCTAACGATAAACGTTCTTTTACCGCACGCTCAACACGAACCAGACCGACACGGAACTGGTTCTCGGCCATCTCACCTACCGAACGGATGCGGCGATTACCAAGATGATCGATATCGTCAACAACACCACGGCCATTACGAATATCTAATAAAACATGCAGTACCGCAACAATATCATCAAAACTAAGCACACCTTCACCGGTGGTTTCTTTACGGCCCACGCGGCGATTAAACTTCATCCGACCCACTGCAGAGAGATCATAGCGTTCGCCATTGAAGAATAAATTATTAAACAGATTTTCGGCTGCATCTTTGGTCGGTGGCTCACCTGGGCGCATCATACGGTAGATTTCAACCTGCGCTTCAAGCTGGGTTGTCGTTGAATCAATTGACAGAGTACTAGAGATGTAAGCACCGTGATCAATGTCATTAATGAACAGGCTCTGGAACTCTTTTAAACCAAGTTCCTTCATTTGCTCTAACACTTCTTCGGTGATTTCAGTATTGGCTTCGATCGCCACTTCACCGGTCTCTTTGTCGATGACTTCATGTGCGAAGATCTTGCCCAGCAAATATTCTTCAGGAACCTCGATCGAAGTAACCTTGGCTTTTTCGAATTCACGAATATGACGAGCGGTAACGCGTCGGCTTTCTTCAACCAGAGTTTTGCCTTTGATCTTGATATCAAAGCTCGCGGTTTCACCACGTAGGCGCTCGGCAACCAGTTCTAATGACCAGCCATCTTTGCCTAACTTGAAGTTGTTCTTTTCAAAGAACATATCCAGGATATCTTCTGAAGAAAATCCCATCGCACGCAGTAAAATCGTAACGGGCAATTTACGACGACGGTCAATACGCGTGAAACAGCAGTCTTTCGGGTCGAATTCAAAATCCAGCCACGAACCACGATAAGGAATCACGCGCGCATTAAATAAAAGCTTACCGGACGAGTGGGTTTTGCCTCGATCATGATCGAAAAACACACCGGGAGAACGATGTAACTGAGAAACGATAACCCGCTCTGTACCATTGATAATAAAGGTACCGGTATCCGTCATTAACGGCATTTCGCCCATATAGACTTCCTGTTCACGGATGTCTTTAACGGTTGGCTTCTTGGACTCTTTATCATAGATAATCAGTCTAACTTTGACCCGTAATGGCGCCGCATAGGTCACGCCGCGCATTAAACATTCTTTGGTATCAAAGGTTGGGATACCCAGGCGATAGCTGACAAATTCGAGTGCCGCGTTACCTGAGTAGCTGGTAATGGGGAAAACAGACTTAAAGGCCGCATGCAGACCGCGATCGGCCCGTGCTTCGGGTTCGACGCCTTCCTGCAGGAATGCCTTGTATGAGTTGATTTGTGTTGCAAGTAGAAATGGTACATCGAGTACAGCAGCTTGCTTACCGAAATTTTTACGTATGCGCTTTTTCTCGGTATATGAATAACCCATTGCTTATCGCCCTCTGTCTGTTCGTCTACAGGTAACTCAGTCTAAAAGCTGAGGCCTGAAAAATTTAAAACGCGAAACACAACAACACCAGCCAGTGACCTTGACGACCACCGGCTAGAGCTGTTTATGTTGTATAAGATAAAGATGCCACCTGATGGTGCGTAGTGTAGCTGGTTTTCACCCAAAATGGGAGGTTGCAGCAACACAAATACAGGTGGAAAACTTTATTTAAGCTCGACAGTTGCGCCAGCTTCTTCCAGTTGTTTCTTCACATCTTCAGCTTCAGCCTTGGCAGCCGCTTCCTTAACAGGAGCCGGTGCTTTTTCTACCAGTTCTTTAGCTTCTTTAAGACCCAAACCGGTGATGGCACGAACGGCCTTGATCACCGCAACCTTGTTCTCACCGAAACTGGTCAGCACAACGTCAAATTCGTCTTTTTCTACTACGGCTTCTGCCGCCGCTGCCGCCGGTGCTGCTGCAACCGCTGCCGCCGCCGAAACGCCGAATTTTTCTTCCATCGATTCAATTAAATCAACTACATCCATTACGGTCATGGTTGAAATTGTTTCCAAAATGTCTTCTTTTGAAACAGCCATTTTAGTCTCCTAAGTTTTTAATAAAGTGCCTCTAATGAGGCGTGAATATTCGAGTTAGCCCGCTTGCTTCTGATCGCGAACTGCTGCAACGGTACGTACCAATTTGCCTGGAACCTCATTAAGAGTCTGAGCAAGCTTGGTAATCGGAGCCTGCATGACCGACATCAGCATACTAATAGCCTGATCTTTGGTCGGCAGTGACGCCAGTCTTTCAAGTTCGTTTGCAGCAAGCAGTTGCCCACCCACTGATAACGATTTGACGACTAAGGCACCGTGCTCTTTTGAGAAGGCCTTGATGACACGGGCCGCTGAACCTGGATCTTCTTGCGAAAAGGCCAGCAGCACCGGACCCACAAAGGTCTCGCTCATGCATTCGTATTCCGTTCCTTCTACTGCGCGTTTTGCCAGTGAGTTCTTCACAATGCGAAGATACACACCATCTTTGCGAGCTTCGACACGCAGGTCATTCATCTCATTGGATGACAGACCCGCATATTCAGCAGCAACCGCAGAATGCGCATTAGCAGCAATTCCGGCGACATCAGCCACAATGGCTTTCTTTTCCTCAAGACTGAGTGCCACGCGAATTCACCTCTCTATACGTTTACGTGTTTATATATGTAGAGTTTGAACAAAGTCAGAGTTAAAGATCTGACCCACATACTTACTCTACTACCCATTTCGATGGGCCAAAAAATCTCAGCTCACCATCTGCACAAGCTGGGTTCGGCTATATTAATAACCTCACTGCCATTTAATTCAATTCCTTCAATAAATCAGAAGGTCTTGCTACTCGTGGTCTTTGATGGACTCGTCCCCACTTAATGCAAATAGTGAATGACGAAACCACAAAGTTCCTGCTTTTTTCAATAGGGTCAGACTCGATAACCTATTGAATAGCTGGTTCAATCGAATCAGCCCGATTGAAACCAGAAAAAATATTATCCGAAGATCGAACCGTCGATCGCGACGCCCGCACCCATGGTGGTGGAAACCGTGACCTTTTGCAGGTACTGACCTTTCGCTGAAGCGGGTTTGGCCTTTTTAAGGTCATTTACCAGCGCTTCTAAATTCTCTTTAAGTTTGTTCGCATCAAACTCAACATTGCCGATAGGGCAGTGAATAATGCCGCCTTTGTCGGTGCGATAACGAACCTGCCCCGCTTTGGCGTTTTTAACAGCCGTTTCAACGTCAGGCGTTACGGTACCCACTTTGGGGTTTGGCATCAGACCACGTGGCCCTAATATCTGGCCCAGCGCACCAACAACACGCATTGCATCGGGTGTGGCAATCACCACGTCGAAGTCCATATTGCCTTTTTTAATGTCTTCCGCTAAATCTTCAAAACCAATAATGTCCGCACCCGCTGCCTTGGCTTTATCGGCATTTTCGCCCTGGGCAAATACCGCGACTTTGACGGTTTTACCGGTACCATGAGGTAATACGGTGGAACCGCGAACGACCTGGTCGGATTTACGTGGATCGACGCCGAGATTAACCGACACATCAATGGACTCGGTAAATTTTGCTTTCGGCATATCAAGCACTAATGACATCGCTTCTTCGATAGGATAAACCTTGCTGCGATCTAACTTCTCAGCGCTTGCCTTCTGTTTTTTCGTCAACTTCGCCATTTACACACCCTCCACGTCAATACCCATACTGCGAGCAGTACCGGCAATGGTGCGAACCGCTGCGTCCATATCGGCCGCGGTAATATCAGGTTCCTTGGTCTTGGCAATTTCTTCTAATTGCGCGCGGTTTACTTTGCCGACTTTATCGCGATTAGGCACGCCTGAACCTTTGGGAATACCGGCTGCTTTTTTCAATAGAATGGAAGCAGGCGGGGTCTTGGTAATAAAGGTAAAGCTGCGGTCACTGTAGACCGTGATCACCACGGGAATCGGCAAACCCTTTTCAACCTGCTGGGTTTTGGCGTTGAACGCCTTACAGAATTCCATGATGTTAACACCATGCTGACCCAGGGCTGGACCAACCGGTGGAGATGGATTCGCTTCATTAGCGGGTACTTGCAGCTTGATATAAGCTTCAATCTTCTTAGCCATTTTGCGTTACTCCTAGTGGGTGCGAACGCCGGGCAAGGGCTCCCCATATATCAATTGTTCAGATTATCCCGCTTTTTACCCCGTTGAAGGGTCAAAAACAGCATAGAAATTTCGGTACAGCGTCAAATGACGGCGGATTATACATAATCTGACCCGCTAACCCTAGTGGATTCTGAAGCTATTTTGAGAAAATCCCAGCCGTAAGGCACTATTTATCTGAATTTAGCCTTTTTCGACCTGGGCAAAGGCCAGATCAACCGGAGTAGAGCGACCGAAAATCGAAACTTCCACTCGCAAACGACTCTTGTCGTAATCCACCTCTTCTACCACACCGTTGAAATCATTGAAGGGCCCATCGACAATACGCACCACTTCGCCTGCCTCGAACAGAACCTTGGGCCGAGGTTTCTCCACCCCTTCCTGTACACGATTAAGGATTTCTTCTGCTTCACGACTCGTAATCGGCGCAGGTTTATCAGACGTTCCGCCAATAAAACCCATGACCTTCGGCACATCTTTGACCAGGTGCCAGGTATCGTCATTCATGTCCATTTGAACCAACACATAGCCAGGGAAGAATTTACGATCGGATTTGCGTTTTTGACCATCACGCATCTCAACCACTTCTTCGGTAGGAACTAGAACTTCACCAAATTGCTCTTCCATTTCGTGCAATTTAATCCGTTCCAGCAGAGAGCGTTTAACGTGCGCCTCAAAACCGGAATAAGCGTGTACTACATACCAACGAAAACTCATTCAATTACCCTGTGCTAAATTAATGAGGTAACAGCCCACTTCAGGACTGAATCAATTAAGAAAATAATAAAGCCCAAAATGGTCACACCAACAACCACAATTAAGGAAGTTTGCAGGGTCTCACTTCGAGTCGGCCATACCGTCTTGCGCATCTCCATGGCAGCCGCACGCGAAAACGCCACAGCCTGACCACCCAGTTCGGTTGTTACCGCTATACCAATCGCGACAGCCATCACTACCAACAGGCCTAATACCCGATAGAACACGCTTGGTACCTGCTCTTCTACCATGTAGTACGCGGTAATACCGGCGATAACCAGGGTCAGTGCAAATCCAAATTTTATTTTATCGAACATCTACTTAACCTTATATATCTATCGTGTAACTGGCAGGCCAGGAGGGAATCGAACCCCCAACCTACGGTTTTGGAAACCGTTGCTCTGCCAATTGAGCTACTGGCCTTCGCTACACTAAACAAAGAGACAAATCCTGCGTTGGCCCATATATCAAAGCCAATATTTATATGTCTCATAATTTCAGGTTCAGACCCGGTCTGTACCTGAAAAACCTGGCTCTAAAATCTGGGCCTGAGGCTTTATCCCGTAACTCATTTGGGAGCATTCAAACTTATTTTAAAACGAGGGACAGATTAAAACCTGCCCCATATTTTTATTACTCAATAATCTTGGCAACGACACCGGCGCCCACGGTACGACCGCCTTCACGAATCGCAAAACGCAAACCGTCTTCCATCGCAATCGGCGCAATCAG
>UOFR01000020.1_pt1 | contig 19792 bp, 14 predicted proteins | sample 1988501 | NCBI WGS metagenome assembly UOFR01 (sample SAMEA4712194, study PRJEB27164) | hydrothermal vent metagenome | biome: marine basaltic hydrothermal vent biome; feature: marine hydrothermal vent; material: mineral | place: Pacific Ocean | collected 2011-06-14/2011-07-23 | depth 1689 m | reverse complement strand
TTGATATTTTTTTGTTCGGCCAGTGCTTCAAAGAGTTCGCAGGCATCTTGAATCAGTTGCGAGATATTTACTTTCTGTTTTTGTTGTTGAAAGGCATCAGCTTCAACCTCGGCAACATCCAGCGTCGAATTGATCATTTGTAATAATCGGTCACACTCCTCTATAGTATCCGATGCTGCGGACTTGTATTCCTTAGGTGTTTTCTCATTCGATAATGCCAATTCTGAAATCACTCTTATACGTGCCAATGGACTACGTAGATCGTGGGCAATATTATCAGTCATTTCTTTCATCTCCGATATTAAGATTCTTATCCTGTCGAGCATGGCATTAAATGTATTTACGAGTAGTGCAATTTCATCTCCTTGCGTGGTTACAGATACACGTTGATCTAATTTTCCTTTTTCGATTTCCGAAGCAATACGACTTACTTCTTTAATACCTTTTACGGCATGTCTTGCCATTAACCAACCAATAACAAATGAAATTGGAATGACTATTAAAATCATGCTAATGAATACGTTGGACAGCAAAGTCAGTATGTCCTGTATTTCTTCTGTTGACTCGCCGGTATACAATAGAATGTCTGGAGAAATTAAATCATATATGGTTTTAGCTTTATATTCCGTTCCTTTAGTGCTTATAGTTTGAAAAATATAATTTCTGGTGGAAAACACTTTCTTTATAATGTGTGGGTTTTCCGGTAAATATTCCCAATCAGTCAAATCAGAGCTATAAATCCGAGTGCCGTTCTTGTCAAATAACTGGAAAAAAAATTTATGTTCCTCACCTAAATTCATTTCACGTTCTATTTCACGCTTAATACCGTCTAACCCTTCATTTTTGTACAATATTCGAAATTCGTCGATATCCTCAAGCAGATCGTATTCCATGTTTTGGTCTAATGTTTTTTTGAGTGTTAAATAAGATGCGCTAAAAGCTATTGTTATTAAAATAATAACAACAAATGTATACCAAAAAGTTAATCTGAATGCTACCGTATTAGGAAAGTGCATCATTTATCTTTTTTGAAAACGTAACCAAGGCCGCGTATGGTGTGAATTAAAGAGATATTGAAATTCTTATCTATTTTTTCTCTAAGCTTGCTAATACGCGCTTCTACGACATTGGTTTGTGGATCAAAGTTATAATTCCAAACGCGTTCCATAATCATGGTTTTTGAAACAATGTTCCCCGCATTGCGCATAAGGTACTCCAAAAGTGCAAACTCTTTGGGTTGTAATTCTATTTTTTTCCCTTCACGAGTGACTGTTCGCGCTAATAGGTCAATTGATAAATCATGGATATTTAACCGGGTAGTCTCACTGACATTACTGAATCGTCTTAAATGAGCTTGTATGCGTGCTAATAGTTCGCTAAATGAAAATGGTTTAATAAGATAATCATCACCACCACTTTGTAGTCCTTTTACCCGATCATCAATAGATCGTTTAGCGCTAAGAATAATAACAGGTGTTTCGATATTCTGATTACGCATTTTTTCTATGATCGACAAACCATCTAGTTTAGGTAACATTATATCAATAATATTGATATCGTAGCTATTATTAAGTGCCAGATCCAGCCCATCAAGCCCGTCGGAGGCATGGTCGACACAATAGCCAGATTCTTTCAATCCCTTAACGATAAAGTTAGCAATGACCAGATCGTCTTCGATAAGCAAAATTCTCATTACAGTAAGTTTTCCAATTTTAATACAAAATATCCATCATGCGCTAGTATCTAAAACATGGTTGCTTTTATCTCTTCTCGGTATAGCTTAACATTATTAATTCGTTTTAGATCTCGGCGATATATTAATAAGTCTAAAATTAATCCAGAGCAAAAAGGTTGAAAGCATGACGTTAAAATTATGGGCTAAAATGTATAAGAAAGTCCAATTGCGGCTTCGATAGTGTCAGCAAATTCGTATGCCGTTTCTGTTCTTCCGGAGCTATCGACAAAGGAAAAGCTCCTTCCCGTATTTTGCTGAAATGCAAACGACAGGTAACTTTCATACGTAAACTCATAATTAACTTTAATTCCAAGAGCGTTATACTCGTCCTCAAAATAACCACCTTGCATGCCGATCACGGGGCTGCTGTCAGAGAGCCTGATCGTGCTAGAGCCGCTTTCATTATAAAACATTGTGGTCGAAAATGCTCGGGTGAAGTGATAAGTCAAACTCGTCTCAGGAAATTCGCTGCTTATTTCAAACTCACCCGACCAGCCGTCTTTTTTACCATGATTCCACTCGATTTCTAGATCAACTCCAAGCTCTCCTCCAGTTGCATCCAGATATTCCAGATTAACATTTAAGGTATAAACCCATGCTTTCGACGGTTCATAAATAAAATCGACACCTAGCTCATATTCATTGGAACCGCTTGTTTCTTTTTCAAAAGATGATTCGGCTTCAATATAATAATTAAATTCCCATTTATCATTTAATTCTTGCTCATAAGCAACACCAAATTGTAGTGTATTGAAGCTACTCCAGGGTGCATTGGTAGCTCCGGAAACAAAGGGAAGAGTCTCTGGGTTTGTCCAGTTATAATTCCATCGTTCATAATTAAATGTATAAACCATGTTATTATTTTCGTACTCAGTCTGAATGAGCACACCAGAGGTACCTACTTGTGAATTTCCCATATTCGACTTCGAGTCACCCATGCTAAAATATTCAATTTCGATATTGTTTTCAGCGTGACGGGCAGAGTGGTGAGGAGCACGAGTGGAAGCGCCGGCCACATCAGGCGCATCGGCAAAGGCTACAGATGGTTGTCCAAAAACAAAAAAACTAGTGAGTAAATAAAACCATTTTTCATATATTCGACACTTCATACTATTTTCCCTTCTTTACCCACGGTTGGATAACTTTAGTTAAAAAACACGAAATAGGTTCTATACACGTACCAAATATCGGCTTACGGTGTGCTTCTGGACTCAATACCGGTGAATTCCTGAAGAAAATGTTCAGCAGAGATTCCAAATTCGTAAAAACAAATATATATGGCATAAATCATCTAAACATTACCGGTAAATTACCAAATGGTAATCTGGCTGTTTTCGCGTCCTGATGTGTGTCGTGGGTCGGATCGTAGATAAATACATCAGGCGGGTGTCAGAGGGCTTAACCGTGAGCAATCGTATTTTTATACCTTGTGCAACTAATTGAGCTGATTCTGAATGCAATCATCATTAGAATAAGCTAATTAATGTCAGTGCCAGAATGGTCATCCTGGGTATGCGGAAGTTTAATCGTCATTTATTGTAATGGTCTAATTAATTTGGAAGGTATTATAAGCTATAATACCTTCCACATTATTTAGACCATTACAACCTTCAGTTCAGAATTTAAGCGATAAGCGATAAGCGATAAGCGATAAGCGATAAGCGATAAGCGATAAGCGATAAGCGATAAGCGATAAGCGATAAGCGATAAGCGATAAGCGATAAGCGATAAGCGATAAGCGATAAGCGATAAGCAATAAGCGATAAGCGATAAGCGATAAGCGATAAGCAATAAGCAATAAGCAATAAGGGGGAACAAATGGACGATCCATACAGAAGTCCTGATGCCACGGTTGATAATGAGTCGGATCAGTATAATTTTCTGAGCATGCCTCGTATCCACACATTTGTGGCTCTACTGCTGTTCATTGGTACCATGGGATTGTATATGCCCTACTGGGCTATAACGCGTGCGCAGCGTTTTAATGCGATATATCCCCGCGGTCAGATCAACATGTATTTCACTTATACCGTTAGTCTCATTTATGTCCTGTCCTCAGCTATTGATGTCGCAGATTTTGCAAGTTCTTTTACCGCTAATCCGCTCAACCTGGCGACTACCTATGAATTACTCTATCTGATACTTGCCCTGTCGGCTTCGATCGGATTTCTGGTCTGGGTATTTCACTTCAGGAGCAAAATGAATAATTTCCTGATTAGGGAACTCCATAACACGTTCAGCACGTCAGGTGTACTATTGACATTTTTGTTAGGAGTCATTTATCTTAATTTTAAGATCAATCAGACACTTAATGATCTGCAAGAAGTCCCGGCGGCGACGCAATCTGAGCCAGATCGAATTAACACATCGACATAAAAGGCAGGTATTCAGGGGCAGGATAAAAACGCATGAATATTTACTCTATCTGACGAAAGGGCTATCTAGTCCGTGCTCGAATTGAGCTTGTGAAGTTCTAGTTTCCATTGATGAAAGACATATTCAGGAAATTTAACATAGAAAGTTTGTCAGTTTTTCACTTTTAAGATGTGAAATATTACCTTCGGGCTAGACATTATTTTGTTAGACTAAATCTATAATTAATGCTTAATTACATTCAGGATAAAAAATCATGGCCGAAGTCCCCAGTTTAAGGCGAGAAACACGCTACGGTATTCCCGCGGCAGATCAAGTATTATTTAATCGATACTATCTTGTTGGGTATTCCTATTATTTTAGACAGGCAAAATGGGCGCTGGAAATAATTAGTTCAGATCGTCCCTATAGCGCAGAAGAGAAAGTGAAAAGGCTGGATAGCTTCCGGCCAGACTTTCGAATTCCGGAAGTTTTTCGTGCCGACCTGGTGGATTATAAAGGCTCAGGATTTAATCGTGGTCATTTAGTTGCAAGTGCGAATAAACTTGATACTGGACTGCAAAACAGTGAAACATTCTTACTATCAAATATGTCACCGCAAGCCCCCAACTTTAATCAACAGATCTGGCGCAATCTCGAAACGGCGGTCAGAGAGCTGGATGCGAGGAAAAGTATTTTTGAAACTTTCGTGATCAGTGGGCCGGTATTTGATTTTGACAAGAAAGTTAAAAGTATTGGTACCGAAGATGGAAATGGTGTTTCCATTCCGATACCCCCAGCGTACTTTAAATCGATTCTTACCGAAAGTAATCGTGGTAGTTTGAAAATGTGGTCGTTCATTATTCCTAACCAGGGTAGTAGCAAGCCACTGGAGGATTTTCAGGTATCGACCGCACAAGTTGAGCGATATGCGGGTATTGAGCTTTGGGAACGTTTAGTGGGCGTTAAGATAGAAAAAGAAAAAAATAAAATCAGGAAGTTATGGTAATGATGTATCGGACCTGTCATCAAGACGGTATCTGATGCCCTTCATGCTTCTTAGGGCTTATTGAATACAACGCTGGCTAATAATATTAAGCCATTAGTTTCCGTAGTACACCAGGCCGTCGAATGGGGTGCAACTAAATTAGCATTTCCTTATTTTCTCGTGAAGAGCTATTTTTTGCTGTTTTCTCTTTACCTTAACTTTTTATTCTGTAACCATCTTTGAGCGTGTTGGTATGCGCCATTCACACTAAAACACCAGTTATTATTGTCAGCAAAATAATAAGTAATTCACTGACAAATCCAAAATAAAAAGGGGAAATTGTTATGGTCACGCCCACGAAACAAACTCAGCCCGGTACTCAGCCGGATCAGCTGCCATTTGTTGCTCCGTGCAATCAACTTGAGGTTACGGCTGTTTTTCGCTGGATTAAGCTCGGATGGCACGATTTTAAACGTGCCCCACGCCAAAGCTTATCCTATGGTTTTATCATGATGATATTAAGTTACATAGCTAGTTTTTTTGCGTTGGAATTTGGCAACTTTTATTCTGTTCTTTCGTTACTATTGAGCTTTCTCCTGTTGGGGCCCGCTATTGCGATTGGTTTATATTCCATTAGCGGCCAGTTACAGGAAGGTAAACCGCCATTTTTAGGATATTGTTTGCGTGAGGGCCGCCGCCATTTTGGTAATACGGGTGTATTTATGTTGATACTGATGGTGGTCTTTTTGCTTTGGGCGCGCGCGGCTTCAATGCTGCATGTCTTTTACCCTGTTGAATTAAACGCCAGCCTGGAAAGTTATATAACCTTTCTCGCTATCGGTACCAGTGTTGGGGCTGTTTTTACTTTTATTATTTTTACGGCCAGTGCATTTTCATTACCAATGATGTTGGATAAAAAAGTAGATGTCGTCACTGCCATCGTGACCAGTGTGAATGCGGTGCTGCACAATAAAAAAGTAATGTTGGTGTGGTCCATTTGTATATTTTTAAGTGTGTTATTAAGTTTTGCTACGGCCTTTATCGGTATTTTAATATTTTTACCCGTCATTGGGCACGCGACATGGCATGCTTATAAAGAAACCATTGATGCCAGCCAATGGCCGGGGCATGTTTAAAAGTAGCCGGGGCTGAGTGAAAACTTCTTGCTGCATTCTAAGTACGTGAGTACTATGAAGAGTGCAGCGTGGCTCTCCCCGTTCGTAAATTTTCCTGGTACACAAACGCCTGTCAAAAAGAATAAGTTCAAACAGTGGATAACCGATCCGATGAAACCCATAACGAAATAGGGTGGTCTTTCCAGACCGACTGGGTGTGCCTAACCCCGATCACGAACGACGGCCAGATGCGAGAAAATGTTCACAGAACAGGCTGAGTTTTGCTACACCATGACAATGTAAATAGAGATTATCATGTTTCATATTCCTTTTAAAAATCAATACACCACATTAGGGTCGTCGTTTTATGCGGAAACCATGCCTACAGCAGTGGCTAACCCTGGGTTAATAAATTTCAACGAAGATCTTGCTGCGGCGTTAAATATTACAACGGCGCAATTAGATCCCAACGATCTCGCCGCGTTTTTTTCAGGTAATCGTATTACTGAAGGTTCAACACCATTAGCAATGGCGTATGCCGGGCATCAATTTGGAAACTTTGTTCCGCAACTTGGAGATGGCCGTGCGATCTTACTTGGTGATATCGTGACTTCCGACGGCGTAAATTTTGATGTGCAATTAAAGGGCTCGGGACCCACGGTTTATTCTCGCAATGGCGATGGGCGTGCGGCGTTGGGACCGGTGTTACGTGAATATCTGGTTAGTGAAGCAATGGCTTCATTGGGAGTGCCAACCACCCGTGCCCTGGCTGCGGTCACGACCGGCGAACAGGTAGCAAGAGAACACTTGCTTCCAGGCGGTGTGATTACGCGCGTTGCCCGTAGCTTTGTTCGTGTCGGTACGTTTCAGTATTTTGCTGCACGGGGCGATCTGGATGCGGTTCGTAATCTGGCAGACTATGTTATTGAACACAATTATCCACAGTTGCGTGACGCGGATAATCCCTATGTTGCTTTATTTAAAATCGTGATGGATAAACAAGCCGCTTTAATTGCACAGTGGATGCAATTTGGATTTATACATGGTGTGATGAATACCGATAATATGTCTATCGCAGGTGAGACAATAGATTATGGCCCCTGTGCTTTTATGGATGATTATAAACACAACAAGGTGTTTAGCTCCATCGACCGCAATGGGCGTTATGCCTATAACAACCAAGCGGCCATCGGGCTATGGAATTTGACACGACTGGCCGAATGCCTCGCACCGTTGTTTTCACAAGACGAAGATAGCGCAGTTGAAGTAGCGAAGGATATTTTAACTGGTTATCAAGATATTTACGAGCAGTACTGGCTGGAAAACATGCGGGCCAAACTTGGGTTGAGTACGGATGTAAATAAAAATATAGTAGCTGAAGATAAAGTACTAATCGATTCGTTATTAGATTTAATGGAACAACGTCAGGCTGATTTTACCCTCACATTTTTTTACTTGTCACAGATTAAACTTGGGTTATTAGAACACGCTTCAGGAAAACATAACGAACTGCACGACTTGTTTGATAATGCAATTCAGTTAGCTGACTGGCTTAGCAAATGGCAGCAGCGCTTAAATCATGAGACTATCAGCAACGAACAAACGCAAGCTAATATGCAAGCTGTGAATCCCGTTTATATTCCGCGCAATCACCAGATAGAAGCGGCTATTCGAGCAGCAGAAGATCGTCTCAATTTTTCAGTATTTCATGATCTACTGGAAGTATTACAAAACCCGTTTGAGCAACAAAAAGGTAAAGACAAGTATATGTTGCCGCCACAGGCCGATGAAGTCGTTAGACAAACATTTTGTGGAACCTGAAAATTAAAGAGACGACTATGCTGAATCGCACACTGTTTCAATTTTATAACTGGCGGGGATTTGGGTCAGCTATTTATTTTAATTTTATAGCTCGTTGAGAATGCGTAGCTTTTGAGTTTTATATTCTTCGTCTGTTACTAAGCCTTTTTTCTGTAGCTCGTTAAGTTTTTCCAGGCGTTGGGTAATAGTATCGTTCACCGGATTGGTGGGTGTGTTTGCCTGAGTGTCTACTTTGTCTGAACATGTGAGTTTCTGACTTATATCATTGGATAAGACGGAATCATTGACTTTTATTGATACCGATTCGCATTCGGATTTTTTTAATTGCAGGTTGCCTTTGACCATATAATTGCCCCCAATCCAGCGAGGTGGAAATTCCTCATCCGCTACAATCTCTAAAGGTGTTTTGCCAATTTCCCTGCCATCGGCGATGACGCTGGCTCCCTGAGGTTGACTATCGATGGTGAGGACACGGTTCGACTCGCAGGACATGAGCAGTACACTGCTAAGCAGGATTACCCCAAAAAAATGTATACGCATCAATGCTATCCTTCTATGTTCGTATTTTAGATAGTGAATGATACCTAAAAACAGACATATTAAGTAGGGCAATAACAAAATATTTATGAATCAAATGGAGTCAGGCACACATTTGCTTGTGATGGGTAATATTATTTATACTGAAATGTGCTCGACAGCGTGATAACAGACTTATTATAGAAATATTAGTATCAATAATGTGCCGGATATTTTTATATATTCAATGGTTTAAGATAACTTAAACGTCGAACAATATTCGTTCCAGTAAATTTCGTATTAAATTATATTGGGTTTTGTTTCTCACCTCGTTACCTGTACGATTTTCGCTACTGATGGAATGCGATTTTCATCGAGGATAAACAACATGTACACTCCTGGTGGAGTAGATAGGTTGTCAAAAAAGTTATAGCCCCAGACTGCACCAGCTTCTGTGTTGTGCGCATAGACTTCAACGCTGCGCATGTTTTGATCAAAAGAATGGGTCATCGAACCAAGGCCGATTAAAACAATTTCGCTGATGGTCGTTGCGTTGCTATAGAGGATAGGGAACGCCTGTTGATTTTGAATTACATCAGGTACGTAATCAATCACCGGGCGGGTCGCCGCGTCGAGATAGGGTGGTGAATAGATTTCCATTGTGGGTTGTTCATCGGCAAGATCGGTCGGGCCGCCTGTGCGTCCACCCGTAATCAATACGCGGCCGTCTGGTAACAGAAGCGACACAGTGTGGTAGCCTCGAGTAGTGGATATCTGTCCTGATGGCACCACCGAAAAATTCTGCGCAGGATCGATGAGCAAACCGTTTTGTGGATTCGGTGATGTACTGCTGGGATGACCTCCGACGAGGAATAATTTTCCGTCTGGTAGAATCGTAACGGTGGGGTGATGGCGATCAGTGTCGAGGACAATGCGGCGAGTCCAGCCTCCACCGCCGAAGTCGAGTATGTCGGCCGATGACAATTGACTATCGCTTCCTCCTCCTGCCATCATGATTGCTCCAGCCTGATAACCCCATGCCGGCGAATTTAGACGTAATGGTAGCATCAATGTCGAAGCGCCATTACCTCCCTTTGCCGGGCCAGGTCGTGGCAGATCAATTTCTAAAAAATTTCCTCCCACTGTAGCATCGGCTTGCATCAACACCGGTTTCGCATCCTCCCCCAGCACAACAATATCCTGCCCGCTATCGGCAACCCAGGGCAGTTGAAAGACGTGAGAATAGTCAGGATTGAAGATCGCTAACGGTGTCGCACCAACAGGAGAAATCAATTCGCGTAAGCCATTAGCGGGATCATAGATCTCGGTACTGATGTTGAGTTCAAATGATGATGGGACGGGGGAGTTATTAAATATTTGTTGCACAACGTCATAGCCACCGGTGATCAGTATGCGTCCGTCGTGCAGTCGTGTGGTGGTACCGTACCATCGCCCACTTCCGAGTTTGGGACCGCTTCCTTCAGAAACCAGAATTCCAGGTACTCGACTCCAGATATTGCTCATCGCATCATAGGTCATGTTGTAGTTCATACCTGAAATTTCTATTCCAGTCTGACCAGAAGCGAGTTGATAGTTGATATATCTTGTCCCCGAAAGAGTAAACAAGGTGCCATCTTCAAGCAGGGTGTGCCCGGAACAAAAAAGAATGTCGCTGATACTGACTGTTATTCCTGAGCCATCATTAAAAACGCAAACGCCAGGTGTGCTGCATTCGAGAGGTGCGTTTTCCAGGTCGAGCGATATCGTAGCGGGGAAGGGCATTAGATTGGGAGGTATTGTCAATGCCGCTTCAAAGCCATCGCCTGAAGTGGAGCTGCCATCAAGACGTGTTGTACCAAAAAACATCACGCGTCCGTCCGGTAATAACGTCGCGTGTACGGGCGACAGTCCTAAATTCTGCTGAAGGCTGTGTTTAAGCACCGTCGGAGAGGAAAAACCTGCTGCCAGGGCAGTAACTGAAACAAAAAACGCCAGGGTAGTAAGAAAGCAGGAAATGATACGCATGATGACCTCCATGTAATAGAAGCGACAGGAACGGTTAGACACCCATTTTTCAGGAGTCTGAAAGAATGCTTTTAGTGATAACAGTCTAGCAATAATAGAATACCTAAAACGTAACGAATGGTAACAAGATGTAACTGCGAATGACTGAGTGGGTGAGTAAGATTATTTTGGCGGTTCTAATTAGATATTAAAGTCTACAAAATACATTATATAATTAATATCTATACGTTAATGTTTGAGTGAAGGTACCATCATCATTATTAACGGATTCCATTTCCCCTGAAATACCAAGGTAAGCACCTGTACCCCCGACGATAGTGATTTGTGATGTATCGTGATCAAATTCGCGTCCAGCCACCTGGATGCTGCCGTTTTTAAACGTTAGGGTCCATTGGCATTGAAAACTGTGACCTACCCGGGTGCGGATGCAGGTGCCGCTATTGTTGCCTATAGTCTTGCCGTGTTGGTCCAGTAGTGGCTGATCGAAGGTAAGGATGTCACCTACAGAATCGCCTGGTTCACCAATATCAATAAATTTTGCCTTGTTGTTTCGCGCATCGGCAATCGTAATCAATGTATGGGTGTTTTCCTGTGAGCAGGCAACAAGTCCAGAAATAATGAAAATAAATAATAAACTTGTCATTACATTAGAATAAATATTCATAGCCGCTCTCTATTTATAAATTTAGCTTATGTTGTACTCAATAGTAATATAATCGAATACTTCATCTTGATTTCCTTTGAACATCACCCTGTCCTTTTTTTTGCTGAGCTGGTAATCATACATTGGGTCATAATAATCAACGAGTAAAAGCCTGATCCATTCTTTATGTAACTCAATATCGCCAGACACGTGATGATTAATTGCATTCGTTAATAAGCCTTTAAGTTCTTTATGACGCACACCTCCCAGTCGACGCTGAATAGTGTCGATAGAGCCCAGTAGTTGTTCACTCCAGCGTTTGAACCCCTGTTCTTCACCGTAAAACGTTTGATGTTCGGCGAGGGATTCGATGATGTATTCCTGAAAGGTTATATCGATACGTTCATCAACACTGATTTCGAGTAATACGATGGGCGATTGTTTCATTTTATTAAACAGGTTTTGTGGAAGGGTTCGTGAACCGATATTATTTCCTTCATCTTCAAGAATTATTTTTCTGTAATCTTGATCGATAAATTTAAGAAGTTTTATAGACAGGCTGTTTTCAATATCGATCTGCGAGGGTTGGGGTGTTACGTGTTTGCCAAATACCGATCCTCGATGATGATAAATATCTTCAAGGTCAATTTGTTGCTTTATTTTCTTTAAGAAAAGAGTTTTTCCTGTTCCTGTTCGCCCGCCCAGTATAATTGGTTCTAACTGTTGCGATGATACATCGAGTTCATTGATTAAAAATCGGCGCATGGCTTTATAGCCGCCTTTAATCCTGGGGTACAGAATGCCGGTTTTGTCATAAATCCATTGTTGTGAAATTTTTGAACGCATTCCACCACGAAAGCAATAAAGTACACCTTGCGGATGTTGTTTGATAAATTGTAGCCAGTAATCAATACGCTCTGATTTAATCTCTCCTCGTATGAGTTCCTGGCCGAGTTTTATGGCTTCATCCTGCCCAAATTTTTTGTAATGTATGCCAATTTCAGTACGTTCCTGATCGTTCATTAGCGGATAATTTTCTGTATGAGGGAACGCGCCCTGCATAAATTCGACTGGTGCACGCACATCCAGCAGCGGCGTATTATTTAAAAATAATGAACGGTAATTATCGAATAGAGGAAGTTCGGGGGAGAGGTTTAACGTCATTGTAATTAAATTATGGTAATCAATGGCGATGTTGAACTGGCAGTATCACGTAATTCACCTAAGGGTTTTAAATCAAGATCATATGTTTTTGCAAGTTTAATAAAATCGGCTGCATTATTTTTTTCAACGGCGACTAACAGGCCACCCGAGGTTTGCGGGTCGCAGAGAATTTTTTTCTGCATATCGGTCATGTCACTTAACTTGTGTCCATAACTATCAAAATTGCGTTGCGCACCACCAGGGGAACAGCCCAGGGAGATATAGTGTTCAACCTCAGCTAATTTCGGTACGGCTTTATATTCTATCACGGCCTGCAAGCCACTGCCTTCGCATATCTCGACAAGGTGTCCCATTAAGCCAAAGCCGGTGACATCGGTCATCGCGCTAACATAGGGTAATTTGGCGAATTCTGTGCCGGTTTCATTTAACTGCAGCATAGTTTCAACGGCGATACGCGAGTGTTCGTCTTTCAAATGTTTGTTTTTTTCTGCGGTGGTTAATATACCGATGCCCAATGGCTTGGTAAGAAACAAATTACAATTAGCCGTGGCCTGAGAATTGCGTTTTATATGTTTGTTTTCAACTTGACCGGTTACGGCCAGGCCAAAAATGGGTTCGGGCGCATCAATAGAATGCCCGCCGGCCAGGGCAATACCGGCCAGCTTACAGGCCTGGCGCCCACCTTCAATTACTTGTGCGGCGACGTCGGCACTGAGTTTCTTGATTGGCCAGCCAAAGATAGCGATGGCCATTAAAGGTGTGCCGCCCATGGCGTAGATATCGCTGATGGCATTGGTTGCGGCAATCTGCCCGAACTCAAAGGGGTCATCGACAATGGGCATGAAAAAATCAGTTGTGCTGATAACGGAAGTGCCATTACCAAGGTCATACACAGCGGCATCATCTCTGGTCTCATTTCCCACCAGTAAACGCGGGTCGTGAAAAGGGCTAGATGAGGTTTTAAGAATTTCCGCCAGTACCCCGGGAGCTATTTTACAACCGCAACCGGCACCATGGCTGTATTCAGTGAGTTTTATTTTTGACATTTTAAAATTATATTTTATTGGCTCGTGTCAGGCTATACCCCATTGTTAATTAAAGCAGGAAAGCGGATACATTTTTGGAGCCGCTATTTAGCGGAGAACCAGTATTCTCCTGTAACCCAACCCATCATTATAGAATTTTGTCAATCTGCTTCTCCATCGCACGCTTAATTCTTATTGGTACATCCAGTGTCTTAAACAATTTTTGAAAAATTTTACGGTTGAATAATCCTGGCACCAGATCCAGTTCAGGCAATTGACCAAACCGATTATGTTTTCGTGTGCTAATGTAAATCACATCCAACAACGTTTTTTCAACACTCGCCATCAAATAGGGTAGTCGCGTCTCACTCCAGTCGATACCTTCACGCATTAACTCAGGCTTGAGTTTTATAAATTCAAACCGGCCTACTTCGGTATCAAGTTTGCGGGTATGCCCGGTGATCGCGATGTGAAAACTTTTTGGTATTTGCGCTAATACACTGTGTAAATGTAAAGCCGTTAAAAAAGACACATAACCTTGTTCTTTTCCTAACAGATACGGAACACAGGCCAATGGGGTAAAATAGGGATGCGTTGTGTTCGCCCAGATCCCTTTAGTTAAATGAGTTAAGGTTTCCTCTTTGGTATAACGTGCAAGTGTACGAGAGGCTGAGGATAACGAAATTCCCGCGACCTGTGCATACTCACGTGTGGTGAAGATTACAAACTCCTGACGATTCAATAAGCTCAGCATAATATTAACGGGGTGGATTGAGTAAAGATAATACCGTATCCTGCACGCGTTTCCAGCTGAGCAATGAGCGGTAATCCTGCTGGATTTCGGGCAATAAAAATTCAACCACCTGTCCTTCAAACTCGGCATAGCTTAACGACATCACACAATCGGTAGCCTTAATTTTTTGAGATTTTGTTAACGATGTCATGATCAGCTCTGCATTAACATGGCCACCGGCATATAAAATACCGATATCAAACACATCACGTGCCTGAGTCACCTTGCGACCATACAAGGCCTTAAATTTTTGAATCGCTGCGACGTCACCAGGGTAATGTTGCGCTCGAAAACTGAGTTTTCTATATTGACGTGCTAACTCCGGGTCGATCAAGTCGGTTACCAACGCTCGCTTGCTTTTTTGTCGTCGTGAAAACTCTACCTTGGTGGGGAGGCGCTGCCCCGCGGAGGTCACCAGTCCCAGGCGAAAACGCTGGGTCACATCCACATCGGTGTGTTTTGCCTTTGCTGGATCGTTTAGCTCCAGATCTTCAATACCATAAATACGCAAACTGCGCTTAAAGCCTGCGTCGTTTAAAAGTTTGTAGCCATTTTTTTTTAAGGTATCGACACGGCCTGCAAATACATCTAAATCCATGTCTTCAGAATAGCGTGGGCTATTAAAATAGAATCGTAAGTTAACCCCACCCTTGAGCGCGTAAAGCCCCGGTTCGGTCAGTTTGAGTAAACGTTCCAGAAAACAAAAATGGAATACCTCACGTAATTGGGTTTCATTGTACATGCTTAATAATGTAGTAATTTGTTCATAAAAGTCAATACAAATACATTATTAAATGATGGGTTTTTCTGAATTCGGTGCGGTTACGCAGTCTTCCCGCCTATTTTGCTCATCCCTATGTCATTCCCTTTTCACTACACTTTTCCCCTGGAGTGGGGAACCCACTATTCGTCATTCCTGCGGGGCACATTACCCGCGGGGCACTTTTCCCGTGGAGACGGGAAGATCCTGCCCCTTCAAAAATAAATATCGGGCATCCACATATAGAACAGATAACCACATTTATAAAACAGATAAATAATTTGTTAAAATTGTTTTCAGGCAAGGCCTCGTACCTTGATCAACCCATCCGGGATTGTTAGGGTGTTTTTAAACTGGTTACTGTATTTTTAATAAAATATAATATAGATTAACGCTCTTATATTTACCCCCCCTATTTATACGGCGCATCTGAAGTTCGTTTTATTCGCTCTCTTGTTTTAAAAAGAGGTGGGGGATTTATACGCATAATATGCATCCCCAAATTTTAATTTCATGTTATTACTCTTGCTATAAATGTATATTTTTGCAGCATAACAAAAATATATAACATAAAACTTGATCACTAGTGATAACCATTAAGCCGTGTAAATTGTTTCTAAGGACAAGGTGATGACTGCAAAAAAGAACCTCTTTTATATATTATTAATTATTTTAGTTTTATTGGTAACTTACCATTCTTATAATTATTTCAAGCAATACAAGCGTAATGTTGAATATGAGCAAGCAAAGGAAAAACATCGTCAGGCAACTAGTCTGTATTATGCTAAATCAGCTCTAGATTTTAGAATCCGATTTTTTTCCTTGAAAAATAATGTTAAGGGACAAAACTGGGATACGCTTCCTGAAGAACAGTCCAAATCTGTCTGGTTCCATAAAGAAAAAGCGTTGTACCAGAAAATTTCAAAAGATAAATCATACGATATTTTAGTACTACCACTTCAGGAGTATCGCCCTTCGCTTGACAGGGTAACACGGATTTCTTCTGCCAGATATATCGCTGATGAGATCAGAAATCGTACCAGTAAATCGGTCATGCCAGTAGAGCTTGCGCAACGTTTATTAGGAGAACGTTCCTTCCGTTTTAGTGATACTGATGTTGCAAAGCTAGCTGAACGACATAAGATCAAAAAAATAATTTATTTATATATTAATCAGCAGTACAGAGGTTATCCTAAAACTAAACTTGCCATTGTTGCAGATACGGTAGATAAAGGATTGCAGGTTAAATTATTTGATATAGCAGCGAAAAGTAAGATCATTACATTCGAATTAGCTGTAATGGATGTTACGCCAGAAATTGTATCGCAATTATTTGGTGACAATATGGAGCGGAAATCAAATAAGGTAGAACATTTTTCTATACCACCCAGACTTCCTGAAACAATTATAGAGCTAGCGGAAGGAGAGAAATCACCTCTCCAGCAAGCCATAAATCTACAATTACTAGGCATGTTGGTTCCGAAAAATAGCCGGTATGAACGGCGACGTTTTTTTGAGCGGTCGTTAATTGCTTTAAGGTCTGTTAATCCAGATTCATCTGCCTATAATTATTTAACATCCCGTGCATACTTTTATTTATATCGGCGTCCTATGGCGTTAAAGCAATTAGGTGAACCGAAAACGCATGAGGAGAAAGCACTGCATGCTTATATTAAAGGTAATTATCCTGAACTCAAATTAATGTATGAAAAAATTGAATCACCATTGTTTAAATTGATGGCGTATTTTGAGCTTAGTAATTTGGGTGAAGTATATCTTATAACGGAAGAACTTCCATTGCCGATAGGGATAGCTAATAAGTGGATGGAACTTGCCGTTAGCAGAACAAGAGACAACGATATCTGGTATGCTCCGGACAATACGCGCTTTTTCCGAAATCTAGAAGGCGCTTTTCCTGAATTTGATATTCTTTACACCGATCAAATAAAGAGTAAAGCTGCTATTGGAGATATACGCAAGTATAACTACAAACTTGACACCATTTTTGAGACGGCATTTCTCAATTATGTCAATAATAATGAAGAAAGTTTGTGCTGCTATCAAGGAAGTAGCAAAGTTTCAAAATACGATATAGCATTACTTTATCGCACTGTTGGCATTTCAAATTTACTTCGAAAGCTAAATAAATACGTAAACGTTCAGGCCCGCTATAATGCATCTGTTGATCTGTATGATGCTTATGAATCGGTATTTGACGGGCACGGAGGGCTTTTAAGGTTCAAAGCAGAGATTCTGGATAATAAAATCGACCGTGCAAGTGAGACCGAAAAAATGGCGCTGATCAAGGATGCTTATGAACAAGCGGATATGTCGTACCGGTTAATCGGTGGAACAGATCAAGATGCATACATTGCATTTTATATTAAAAGGAAATATCTGCAGGAATACAAAAATACGTTTAATCATTCGAACGACCGAAATATTCTGAGCATGTATTCTCATGATTACCCATCGTCCTACAGCGTAGGGGGTTCATTGAAAGACCCTGCTGATATTTTTCGTTACACGCATACTGATTTTAATTTATTTGAACGAGCGTTAAATATGCTTGAAAATAAAGAATCGGAGTCAGATGTAAACATTACAAAAGAAGAGATGCAGGCTGATCTGAAAACTCGCTTTAATGGACACCCAGGTAAAATACCATTCCAGGCCAGGACTCTAAGTAGGCGAGGTGACGTTGAAGGAGCAAGACGCATATTAACTGCGGCCGTAGAAAATAAAGCACATATATGGACTGTTTATAGTCAACTTGGATGGTTTTTCATACAAGATGGACAATACGATAAAGCGAAAGAAGTTTTTCTTAAATACCCGGAATTTTCTAAAAAAATCCATAATGATCCCGTTACACTTTCTCACCACGCATTTGATGCGGGAAGTATGTTGTTCTGGCGAGGTGCAGCTGAACAATCGCGAGTATTTTACCAATTTGCGGCTGACCTGGATACTGGATCTGGTTCGTCAATAGCAGGAGCTCAGCGGGTAGCGATCCTGGACAGAGATTTTCTAACGGCAACTCAAATATCCCTTCATGCGGCGCAAAGATACAATAGTATTTATCGTTATCGAGATTATCTGGAAATGATGCATGTATATGGTCTTCATGAACGCGCTGAAGCAGGATTTGTTGAACTTGCCCCACGGTTTGAGACACCTCAACTTTGGTCAGGAAAATTTATTGGCCAACGAATTCAACATACGAGCCTAAACGAATTTATAGACTGGATTTATGATTATAAAAAAACTGCGCACGATAAACTTCTAGCTCAAATCGATCGGTTTACATTAACTCAGAGTGTTGTTGATAGAAAATTAACGACGGACAATCTTCCTGCTATTAACAAGGTGATAGCATTGCGAGGTATTCAAGATAATTTTAAAAAAGGTTTTAATTCTGCCTCTAAGCTGATTAAGTATCTTGACTCTGAGCCAGGCATGGATATTACTGAAGTAGTGATTAACCAAGATTTCCCGCCAGCAGGGGACTCTAAAGATTATCCTGCCGCACCGCCTGTAGAGCAGGAAATTAAATCGGTTCCGAGTAAATATAGTTTATTTATTGATGCCTATACGCATCTTAAAAATAACAACATATTGTTAGCATACGAAAGATTTAAACAATATGCCATGTTTTATAATATTGGTACTCCAGACTACAAAATGGACACGCACGTTTTGCCCTACATGGCATTAACTGTTAAAGAAGCAAATAAACTTGAGAATTTTGAACGTTACCTAAAAGAGGAATATCGTATTAAACATAATGATACTTTTGATTACCGATTAGCGAATGCGATTATATTAGCTGAAAAGGGTGATGTCGATGAATCATTAAAAAATCTTGATAAGAGTCTTTCTCTGCGACCACATACCAATTTTCGTGTTACCTACACTATGTATCAGATGCTGGAAATTAGCGAAATGCTTTATAAAAAAACCAAAGACCAACGATATATCACAAAAGCATTAAAATGGGCGAATTATTACCAAAAAATTCAACCACATGTTTCATGGACCTACGCGTTTGAAGCGAAATACGGTAAAAACACAAAAGATAGAATCGAAGCAATAGCTTATACACTTTACCTGGATCCACAGTCATATTGGTTACAATCAGCTCCAACAAAATATCACGTAAGGGCTAAGAAATGGTGGATAAAGAATAATCCGTTTATATTACCAAAACAAAAACAGACGAAGAAAACGAAAACATAATTTTATGTAAAGACCGGTAGTTCAATTTATTTTAATTCGCAATCTTCATGAAAGTCTGTGTACAGAATGAGATGAATAAAATGCGCGTATATCTTAGAATATATAGCTTCGGTGGTTGGTGAATTTATGAGCGTCTTGGAACTTTATCTAGAGACAACCGGTGTCGACACGACCAGTGCGAATACATCCTTAATGCTGGGTGGTGCCTTCAGTGGTTATTACCTGATGCGAGGCAGTTTGGACGAAGTCCGCCTATTCGATCGCGCCCTCACAGCCGAAGAAGTTCAGTTGGTGATGAACCCGCCCGCCAACAACGTCGGCGGCTCAACTGGCCTCACCCCAACCGACGGCCTCGCCTACCAATACGATCTAAACGGCAATCGCACTGGCTTTAATGATTTAGTCAGTGGCAGTAGCTCAGGTTATGGTTATGAGACCAACTCCAACCGCCTGTCGAGCGTCAACGCTACGAACATCCAGCTCGACGCCAACGTGAGCTATCAATACAACGCGCTCGGCCAACGTGCGGCGAAAGACGTCAGCGGCTCAGTAACCAGTTTTGCCTATGGGCTTGGCGGTGAGTTGTTAGGGGAATACGAAGCAGGCGTGGTCCAGG
>UOFR01000021.1_pt1 | contig 20271 bp, 23 predicted proteins | sample 1988501 | NCBI WGS metagenome assembly UOFR01 (sample SAMEA4712194, study PRJEB27164) | hydrothermal vent metagenome | biome: marine basaltic hydrothermal vent biome; feature: marine hydrothermal vent; material: mineral | place: Pacific Ocean | collected 2011-06-14/2011-07-23 | depth 1689 m | reverse complement strand
AACGTGAGCTATCAATACAACGCGCTCGGCCAACGTGCGGCGAAAGACGTCAGCGGCTCAGTAACCAGTTTTGCCTATGGGCTTGGCGGTGAGTTGTTAGGGGAATACGAAGCAGGCGTGGTCCAGGCTGAGCACATCTACCTCGGCGGGCAACCGCTGGCGGTGATTCAGGATGGCAATGTTTATTACATTCACAGCGACCACCTTGGTACGCCTAGAGTGATCTCTGATCAAAACCAGACTGCGGTCTGGCAGTGGGAGAGCGATCCGTTTGGGGCCACGGCGGCGAATGATGATGTGGATACCACCTTGGTACGCCCAGAGTGATCTCTGATCAAAACCAGACTGCGGTCTGGCAGTGGGAGAGTGATCCGTTTGGGGGTACGACGGCGAATGATGATGTGGATGGGGATGGAGTTGCGTTTGTTTATAATAAGCGGTTTGCTGGGCAGTATTATGATTCGGAAACTGGGCTGCATTATAACTACTTTCGGTATTATGATCCTTCTACTGGACGATATATCACTAGTGATCCGATTGGATTACGAGGTGGATTGAATACGTATGGATATGTTGGGGGGAATCCTGCAAATTGGAGTGACCCACTTGGTCTTGTTGTATGGAAAGGGCAATTTTACTCTGTCGGTGCTAGTGTGGGATTAGGTGCTTATACACATTGGATTTTCACATTAACTTCTGAGTGTATTGACGGGCAAAAATATAAAATAAAAGTAAGTGCTGATGTGTTCGGAGCTGAATATTCTCTTCCATTCGGCACTACCGGCGGTGATATTTCAATTGATGATGGTTTAGGTGTTATTGATCCATCTGGGTTTGAAGGAACGATCTTAATTGGGGGAAGCTCAGTCGCCTGGGGAATTGGATATAGCTGGACTTTTATCTCATTTAACGATGGCCTGATTACTTACAATGGACATGGGGTAATCGGCGGAGTTGATGTAGCTTTGTTTTCAGAGGCATTTGGAGAATCTGAGGTCAGCATATTAGATAAGTCGAAATGTTCATCGTGTGATAAAGGTGAGTAGATTAAATTTGAAGGAAAACGAATGGGCTTAACTGGGAAAAGTATTATCTTCGTTACGGTATTACTAGAATTTATTTATATGCCATTTTTTCTAATATCGGTTAATTTTGGCCTGGTTTATAAATACGAATTTCTACCAGAAATATTGAAAATATATGCTGTGCTTTTAATGTTTGTAACATTGATATCAGCCATCATTTGCATTAATGATATACGTAATAGAGATTTACCGGATCGATCAGGCTGGTATATTTATATTGTATTACTTAGTTGGTTAAGCATACCACATTACTTTTTTAAGTATTTATTTAGAAGATAATGAAATATTTAAGGTCAGAGTAAAAACTCAATACTGGAAATTAACCGCGATAAATGGGGACAGATTTAATTAAACTCCGACCAAGGCTCTATCATTGGACAGGGCTTTTTCTTTTTAGCCGCAGGTTAAGCGTTAACTAAATTTTGGCAGCTTTAATAAATGTTTCGATAATCTGCGTAATCTGGCGTCGGTCTTTGGCTGGTATTTTTCGATTTGTTGCATCCTGCGCTGGAATCTGGTATCGCCTTTGCCCATCTTTTTTATTTTTTTCAAACCCAGCACTTAATCGGTGGTTACCCCCAGGGCCTTGGCCAGTCCGTAGTATAAAGGTACAGGTTTACTTATATAAATTAATGGGGACAGATTTATTTAAAGAAAGGATTGAGTTGAGTTTGTTTTAATTAAATAAATAAGAAAAATAGATCTGTCCCCTTTGTTCGAAGGGCTTATTTAATATGGATTACATCATTGGTGAATTATATTTTTTTATTACATATACAGATGATAATCTCTTGTACCCGAAGATTTATTCTGTTGTCCATATAGGTAAAAATTTGGATGATGAAGATGATGAGGAACTGTGGTATTTCCAAGATGCGCAGACCTATAATGAAATAGGTGCTTATCCTGATTTTGATAAGAAAGGCAGTGATACAGGTGAGGTGGATATATATTCATTCCGAGAGTTAGATTTAGAACATGTAAAAACCCCAAAGACTCTTTATGATGAATTAGAAGAATGTTTCTCGCGGCGTAATCAGAATAAATAGGAACACAGAAACCCGGGTCAGAGAGCAATTGTTTCTAATATAGATAGCGACTAAAATAACGAACAATACAAACAAGGCATGTTTCACAAGGAGGTGCTCAATGCCACGCAAACCACGCTTTAAAAAATTAGGGGGTCGCGTCTTGCAATGCAACATTTATCGCCTGTGTTAAACTCAAAATCGCATCAGAGGATTTTTTTAGAGGTGGTTTTTATGCGGTTATTTTTGGGAGGATAACAAACGGATTATAAAGGAAAAAGTGCACCATAAGGCGAGATCGTCATAGGGTCGATTTGTTTATAACTACTTTCGGTATTACGATCCTTCTACGGGACGGTATATTACTTCAGACCCTATCGGTCTTTGGGGTGGTTTAAACACTTATGGTTACGTTGAAGGGAATCCGTTGCGATGGATAGATCCGTTTGGATTGGATTCTGGTAAGAGTTATTTAGAACGTGTTTTGTCGGGTGATATTGCGCGAGAAGGTCTTGAGCGCTATGCTGATGCAATACGTGCTTCAGGGAAGATGGATCCTGATGCATCGGAAAAAGTCGCAGGAGCACTATTTGGTTTTGGTGGAACTACAAAAGATTCAAAGTGTGCTGCTGACAAAAATGGAAATGACTCCAATAAGAAAAAAGATAATTGTGGCAAGTTAGCAAAATTTGCTAGTAAATTTGGTAAATGGGGTAGGACATTAATACTTGTATGTCGTTTAGCTAGTAAACAGGTTGATGACGTGGATGGTGGCCGAGGTGGGAATCCTCCTAAAATACCACCAAAAAAACGAGAAGTTCCAACAGAACCTAAATAATATTAATCTTCATATGGTGGAAAATACTAATGAGTAACTTAGAAGATAGATTCGAGGAAGCATACTCACTTTATCAAAGAAAACATTACAAAGAGTCATTCGAAAAATATTTTCTTCTTGCCGAGGAAGGTCATGAAAGTTGCCAATCATTTGTAGGATGGATGTATTTTTCTGGAGAAGGAGTTCAACGTGATTTGAATAAAGCAAAATATTGGTATGAGAAAGCCGCTAAATCCGGAGATTCTGAATCTTTATTTTATTTAGGAAAAATAGATTATATCAATGAAGATTACCAAGAAGCTTTTGAAAAATTTAGTAAATCAGCTTTAAATAGCTATTCTCCTGCGATATATAGATTAGGACGGTTATATCAATTAGGATATGGTGTAAGTAAAAATGATAAAAAAGCTTTTGATTTTTTCCTGAAAGCATCTAATAAAGGTCACTTATTTGCAAGAAAACAATTAGCTATATACGAAATGAAAGGTTACAGGAATTTTGTGAATCGTTTTACAGGTTTTTTTAATTACATATATTTGTTTGTAATTGCAATAAAGTTAGGCTCTAGCGACCTAGATGAAAAAACTCTAACCTAAGATATTTAGATTAATGGGGACAGATCTATTTTTTGATTAAAATCTAAAGGAGAACAACGATGCCAAGGAAGGCGCGAGTTGTACTGCCCAACACACCCCATCATGTGGTGCAGCGAGGGCATAACCGCAATGCGGTATTTGTGGAAGACAGAGATTATCGTTATTACCTTGATAATCTGTTGGAGTGGAAAGAAACGCTGGAATGTCGAGTGTATGCTTATTGTTTGATGACGAATCATGTACACATCGTCATCGATCCGGGTGAAACGCCGGAGCATTTAAGCCTGTTAATGAAACGTTTGGCGGGGCGTCAAACACGATGGGTAAACGCACAGGAGAAGCGAAGTGGCAGTTTATGGGAAGGACGATTTAAATCCAGCCCGATACAGACACTGGACTATTTATTGGCCTGCACACGTTACGTGGAATTAAATCCAGTGCGGGCAAAGATGGTGGCGATGCCAGGGGATTATGCCTGGTCGAGCTATCACGGAAAGGTAGGGATACAAGCCGACTCGTTAATTGATGCAGATGATTGTTATCTTGCTTTGGGTACAGATGAATTAACAAGGCAAGCCGAATATGCGATGTATGTAAACACAAATGTGTCACAAGATGAATTGACAATGTTAAGACTGGCCGTGAGACGCGAACAACTAACCGGCAACCGTTTGTTTATTGATGAAGTGGAACGCCGTATAGGTATTCGCATTGAACAACGTGGGCCTGGGCGGCCAGTTAAAAATGGAGATAAAGGGTGAGAGAGGAAAGAAAAATAGATCTGTCCCCTTTGTTCCGATATCTGGAAAAAGACGATGCAGCCCAATGGCAACCTATTTAAACAGGCTATTGGGCGTATTGATAACCTGCGTATGTATGCTGAGCGACAGAATAAAAAATGGTGTCAGGGGATGCAGACAAGTGCGTCGATGTTCTCGACCTGATTAAATAAACCCGTCAAGACATATTAAACTGGCTATCGGTGATTACCCGGGATGCGCTGTGGATGACTGACCCATCAAGTCTTACTCACAGTGTGGATGAGGCGTAAGTATCTCGATATCGTGTTCAGGTAATAATAATGTATGGATGTCCATGATAAGAAATCACCCGCCAGGTGGTCTTGCCCCGGAGGCTCCAGCCCGCTGGGGCAAGACCACCATTCCCCGTGGGCCACGAAGCGGCCCAAAAATAAGCGGCTAAAGATGAAATGACGAGCTAAACTGATAGATAGTAGCGGCCGATATTTGTTAACATGAATACACTGAAAACGGAGTCAAACTCATGAGTGCGGTAAAATCCGAGGTCGAAGCCTTATTAAAAAAACTACCCGATGAATGTACGGTAGAAGATGTGCAATACCATCTGTACGTATTGGATAAAGTCCAGCACGGTATCGCTACCGCTGAAGAGCAAGGTGCACTATCACAGGATGACGTCGAAAAACGATTGCATAAATGGACTACCGAGTAACCTGGTCACCGGACGCCTATGATGATGTTGAATCCATTGCGGAATATATTGCGCGGGACTCGGCTTTTTATGCCAAGGCCGTCGTCACTAAAATCATCAAACAATCTCGCGCATTAAACAAACTCCCTGAACGTGGGCGTATCGTCCCCGAGATCGATGATGAGAACATACGTGAAGTGTTTATTTATAGTTACCGCCTTATTTATCGAATCCAGGAACAAGACAAGGTCGTACTCGTCGCTGCAATTGTGCACGGCAGCCGCTTGCTCGACCCGCTGATGACACGCTTTACTGAAACACCTGGATAGCCTGAATGGGAAAAACCAAACTAATTGTGACAAACACAAAACCGCATCAGGGGATTTTTTTAGAGGTGGTTTTTTATAAGGGTATTTTGGGAGGCAAACAGACGAATAGTAAAGGGAAAATCGCGCCATAAGGCAAAAGTCACATAGGGTCGATTTGTTTATAATTACTTTCGGTATTACGATCCGAGTACTGGACGGTATATTACTTCTGATCCGATGACATTAACTGGCATTGGGTCTGGCCCTCACGCATTTTCTTTAGCCAGCTCAATAATTTTTTCGTTACCTGAGACGATCGTTCTGGCCATATCCTGAATAAGTTTTTGCACGATATCGGGTCTGGTATCCAGAATGCTGCGAAAATTTTCGCTATTGGCGACCAGGGTATCGCAATCTGATGTTGCTAGAATAGTGGCGGTACGTTTTGTTTTAGTTAAGGCGGCAATGGCTCCAAATATTTCATCTTTTTGAATTTCCCCCACCTCTTCGTTATTACTCATTACTTTGGCCGTGCCATTTAACAGAGTAAAGACTTCATCCCCTTCAGAACCTTCCTTGATAATAATCTCGTCTTTTTTGTATTGGCGAGTCTCTGGAAGGTATTCAGTGTCTTGTCGGCTAAAGTAAACCATGAGTAACTGGAAGCTCTGATTCAGGCAGGATAGATATTGGTTCCAGATTAAAAATTTGGTCTTATCTGCGGCTATTTCATCAAGGAATTGTTGTCCATCATACTCATCCACAGTGACCGCAAAGTGATGACCATAGGAGGTTACTTTTGGATGTGACAGGGCATCGGCATTAATTAGATCGTCTTTTTCATAAAATACGATAATTTGCCCATCAAACGTCTCATAGATATCACCTTCCTTAATGAGGTAGATAGATTTCGAATGAGGATCAATCGGATTATCGGCGTTGATTATGAGATTTTCCGATTTAATCGTGCAATCTTTCAGGAGATCTGGGATAAGTGACTGACATTCCTGCCATAACTCATCACAACTTTCGGGCACTATAAGATTATGATACATACTATATACTCTAGTTAAAAACGCAGACAAATTAAAGCAAATTTTAGGGGCGGAGTATACTTAAGCTTACAACGGGAGCGGCAGTCCTGCTGAGAAAGTATAAAAACATGACATGATCGTGGTTTTATGGTCGATTTTGGCTTTATTCGGCCGGTTTGGAACGCAGAATATTTGAACAGGAGACCGCGTTGAGGATACGCTATTCAGTCCCTTACGATTCTTATATACCGGCAAGTTATTCGAGTTTCAGGATGGCAAAGCTTGCCTCGAGAAATAACCGGAACAAGTCATCGCAGAAGTGGTGCCGGTCATGTTACGCAGCAGGATCAGCCTGGCGTTATGGCTGAAAAAGAGTTCTCACCGGTTAATATATGCGGCTAGTCACTTTAGCTGTAATTATAAGCTATGCTAATACTATGGTTTAATATGTTGGACTAGTCTTTGTTATGTCATTTTTTTCCGCAACGGTAACCATACCAATTTGGTTTTTGATCATGATGAACGTTATCGTGCTGCTTCTTTTGGCCAAGTTATTTTGGTTATTATATCGATATAAGCAAGGCGATATTATCAAAGAAGAGCATAGTGACATGGTGGTATGGAAGATTAAAAATCGAAAATCTTCCCGACCCTCTAAATCTTCTACACCTGTGGATGAAGATAAGGATATTGAGAAGAAGGAAGAGTTAATAAAGGTATTAAAGATTTTGTTAAAAGAAGGCGATAAAGGCGTCATGATGCAAACTTTTGCAGACAGGATGGGGGTCAATACGACCCATGCTCAACACGCAATGAGTAAGCTGGTTGAAACTAAAATGGTGGATGAGGTCGTTGGCGTTAGTGGAACAAAATATTATTTAACACAGTCTGGAAAAGATTATTGTCGGCGTAAGGCGAAGTAAAATCAGGTTTTATTCTGCCCGATAGAGGCATTCAATAGCCCTTCTATCTCATTAAATCAATAAGTAACTTTATTTTTCATCAGTTTACTTTGACAGTACACACTGTCCTGGTAGTTTTTCCGGGTTAATGCAATGCCAGATATTACAACATGATTTGCGAGGTCATTCCAGTTAATACGTTTTTTATAGCTTGTTCCTTCATGTTGAAAGTAGTAGTGAATATTTGATACCTTGTTTTTACCATAAGTTTTCAGAAATATTTTTTTTGTATTGTTTATTATTTTTTTGCACTGAGAACGGCTGGCTTTTTTAACCGGCATACTTACTTTTATGTCAATCGTCCCCTTGCGCTCATTGTATTTAGCACCTATTTTAGCTCCGCGCAGACCAGTTTGTTTTTGTCGACTTAGGCTGGCATTCAATTTTAAAATGCCAAGGTCCATCATAGTTACCGGTTCTTTTGCTATTATTTTTAACGTTGTATTTTTTGCTGCTTGCGTCGATATTGGTATTGTTGATAGACAAATAATAAGCAGGGGTAAAATTTTCATCGTGTCACCAGCTGTTTGAGATTGATAGTTAGTGATCTAAATATAGCAAGTTTACCCGGCCCATTGTTAGATTATTTCATATAAATTATTAGTTTGGTGGCATTGTAAAGGGAACAATGCATCGTTATGAGAAGGTAAGCCTGAAACTGAAATACTATTAAGCTCTGGTTCAATATTGTCTATTCATGGTAATGCTTCGTATACCAGTGAATAATATTTTTGATTCGGTATTTTATAATGTAAATATTGTGTAAATTTATCTTATAAAAAAAGACAAACAATTTACTCTTAGTATTGTTGCTTCAGGTAATATAATCACATGATTAAAAAATGTATTATTTCATTCTCCTTTTTATTCATTTTAGCTTCTGCCTGCGCCCATGCTGAAAAATATCAACATTCCAGGCAAGTGGAGTATACGTGGGACAATTATGATAACTGGTATAATAAAAAAATAGAAGCCTATAAAGGTTGGAAGTATATTGTGATTCACCACTCAGCGACTCAGTCGGGGTCAATCAATGCCTTTCATAAGTATCATACCAAACAAGGTTATGGCGGCATTGCGTATCACTTTGTGATAGGCAATGGTAGCGGCATGAAGGATGGTGAAGTACAGAAGACCTTTCGTTGGCAGCAACAAATATCAGGCACACATGTATCAGTAAATGCCTGGCATTATAATATCTTTGGCATAGGGATATGCCTGGTTGGTAATTTAGAGAATAATGCTGCGACCAGGGCCCAAATTAAAGCGTTACAGGCTCTTATCATGGATTTAAAGAAAACATACCAGATTAAAAATGAAAATATAATTGGACACAAACATGTGCTACACGACGATGCATCTGGAAAGAAAGAGAAAACGATCTGCCCTGGAAAGAGAATGGATATGAACAAATTAAAGTTATGATTCAGGACCTTCTGCAAGGAGGGATAGGAGCAGGTGAGCTTTATAGCAGGCTAAATATTTAAGGACTTTTTAAATTAAACCGGTTTAATCATCATCCCAGGATAGCCGCCAAACTATATAACCATGTACGACCAGCCTTGTTTCTTTCTCTGCTTGATCCATTTTTTACCCGATGCGACTAACATGGTTTTTTGTAACAATACGAGCCTGTTATTTTCAGTATGTTGTAATTTATTAAGACTTAATCCGCATACAATAAAATTAACGCCTGACTGTTGTTCCTGAATAGATTCTATTATATTCACTATCGATTCTTTCGTTTTGGTAGTTAAGATATTTATTCCCTGGCCGGTTGCTATGATCTCTATATTAGGACGATGGCCATTTTGTTTTGCTGCTATTACTAATACCTCAACATCATTTAATAATTTCATGGAGACATTGCTGTCAGCAGTATTTAGGTGAAAAATTATTTTTTTAACTTCATTGGCGCGAAAAGCCTGAATTAGATTTGTTGTATTTCTGTAGCTGGAATTAGGAGAATATTTTACAATTGAATCAGGTGTAAGTTGATTTCTATCAGGCATTAGATAAGCGGTAAAAAATACCAGTACTAAAATAAAAGAAGCGGCAATGGTCTTGCTACTGAAGCTCATGCATTTTTGCCTGACACTTGTCGAAGAGATGGGTTGTTCCTGAAATCGGGCTGTTTTAATCAGAAATTTAAGCCGTCGTTTTTCATTAATGGCCCTGTTTATTTCAGGATGGATCTCTTCAAGTTTGATAATGTGCTCGCGATCATCACCTTCTAATTCATCATCTACAAATGCATTTAACATTTCATCTGATACTAAAAATGTCCTTTTCACGTCACACTCCGCAAATTAACAGGTTGATAGTTTTTTGTATTTGAATCTTCTTTCACCTGGTTTACAATCGAATTTGTTTCAGTGAGTATTTTTTTCAATTTGTTACGTGCACGACCCAGGCGGCTCATGACAGTGCCAATTTTAATATCGAGTACATCAGCAACTTCCCGATAGCTTAAACTCTCCATGTCGACCAGGATCAATACCTTTTGGTGTTCAGGTGACAACATATTGATCGCTGCGCGTACCAGACCTACCGTATGTGCAGATTCAAATTCTTCAGCTGGTCCATGATCGTGAACTAACTTTTCATCATCAATAGTCGTTAGCCAACGATTTTTACGTAGATACTGTCTATGTGAATTGACAAGTATACGAATAAGCCAGTAATTTAATGCCTTAGGATCACGTAACTGTTTATATTTAACTAACGCAGTCGTAACCGTTTCCTGTACTAGATCATCGCAGACATCCTGCTTACAACCCCAGCTGTGAGCGATTGAATACAAACGTGGTATTAATTCGCTAATACGTTGCTCATGGTACTTTTTTTTGCACCAGTCGATCATAGTTGGTCTAATCCTTCCCTGAGGGTATAAGTAATAAGATACACCAGCCAGGAACTTATTCCCTCGAAAACTATGAATTTATTAATTACTGCAATATTAATGAGTGCAATTCTATTATTAATTCGATTACCCTTTAAGTGTATAGTGAATAAATGCGCTCAATTATTAACCGTAATAATTTATTCTATCAGTATTTAATGATAAACATGCATATCAACAATATTTTTTAAATATCCTGGAATAAATCCCGCTTTCCTGCATCCTTCAATACAGACCCAGTTTTAATAATCACAATTGGATGATATTGATAAAAGGGAGGCCTTATAAACCTGATAAAACTAATAAGCTAGAAACTTTTATTTAACAAAATAATAAAATACATGGAGATCACTATATATGAATAAAATAATATCAATATTAGTATTTATGATAATAAGTATTTCGCCGGTATATTCTGCAAATATTTTTGTAGGTGCAGGAGAAAGTATTCAGGATGCAATAAATTATTCCAGTCCTGGAGATGTAATTTTGCTGGATAAAGGCACTTACATAGAAAATATAACCATCCCAAAGAGTAAAACAGGTTTAAGCATTGTCGGTAAAGGCGAAGACAAAACATCTATTGTTTCCGATGGAGGTGATCTAAATCCAAAATTTGCACCGCCAACCGTACCGGCAGATATTGTAATTGATATTTTTGCTGCTGAGGTGAGCATTAGCGAACTCAGTGTTTTACACCCTGAAGGAGTAACCTTAAAGCGAGATATAGGTATATTTTTCCGTCCTCCTGCCGTTAATGGTTTAGTTAGTGACTGTGAGATCGAGCGGAAACGTAGTGGTAATCTTGAACCCACTGCACCTGGTTCGCGTGGAGTGCTTATCTTTCGTGCGACTGGAATCACTATTACTGAAAATGATTTCGAAGGTAACTACGAAGACCATATTCACTTACCAACCAGTGGTACGACAGTGACTGATAATGAAGTTGAAGATGCAACTCGATTGGGTATTGTCGTTATCCAGGAATCGGCAACTTCCAGTTCGATTAACAATATAATCATGTCAAATGAGGTAACGGGTAGTGGCAGTGATGCGATTCAAATCCAGGGTGATAACAATGTAGTGAGTGATAATGAAGTGGAGGATAATATGGGTGCGGGTATTCGATTATGCGGCCCAACATCAAGCCCTAGTTGTGTGGCACCAGGTGGTTTAGTCAGTGCTGATAATAATATTGTTACTGATAATGAAGTTGAAGATAATGATGGCGGCGACATTTTAGATTTTGGTAATAATAATAATGTAAGTAATAATGAAATTGATTAAGAGTATTTTATTGGTGGTGATATGCTGATCATAGCCTAAGCATATTTCTGCTAATATTGGTCAGGGCATGAAGGAGTAAGCGTGCCCTGACCATTTTTAGCTAGTGTTTATAATTTACACGATAAGCGTGAATTAAAAAATCTACTTTCCCTTCTGTATCTTGCTATTCAAGCAAAATCTTCGCAGCTACACCGCCTTGATGATATCGTCATTTACTCAGGGCTGTATGGGTTTTAGTATTGTATGTTAAGGTTATGTTTTCAAGATATGTTTGTAAATAATGGCAGATAAACTTAAACATCGTTGGAGTATTGGCAATAATTATCTTGCTGGTATCACGGCCACGGATTGGTGGAATTTGTTGCGCGACAACAAATTTTCCGTCGATCCGGCTTATTGGCATCGAGCCGCCGTTGTATCTGTTCTGAGTGTATTTAATTCAGTTCAGCATTGGCGTGAGGAGCGTCGATGGCACGATGTTATAGAAAGTACGCAAGTCACCGAAGTCCCGCTTTTCATATTGGGGCACTGGCGGAGCGGCACTACCCATTTGCACAACCTGATAGCTCAGGACTCTAATCAGTTTGCCTATGCAAATACCTATCAGGTTATAAGTCCGCATACCTTTTTAACCACCGAGAAATTTAACACCCGATGGTTTGCTGGTATGGTGCCAGACAAGCGACCTATGGATAATATGGCGATGGGCTTCCAGACACCGCAGGAAGATGAGTTTGGACCGGCTTTAATAACAGGTATGTCGTCGTATTTTGGCATGAGTTTTCCGAGACGAATGCAAGACTATGATCGATATCTGACCTTCCATGATGTGCCTCGAGTTGAGAGAGAAGAATGGAAGGCGGGGTTTCTCTGGTTCTTAAAAAAACTTACTTTGAAGTACAAACGTAGATTGGTACTCAAGTCACCACCGCATACTGCACGTATTCGTTTATTACTTGAGCTTTTTCCAGATGCGAAGTTTATCCATATCCACCGGAACCCATATGATGTTTATCAATCATTTTGCCATTTTTACGATACGGCACTGTGGTATACCTATTTGCAACGTCCTGACTTAAAAGCCATCCCCGAGCAAATTCTGAACCGTTATACTGAACTCTACGATGCTTTTTTTGCTGATCTGTCTCTTATCCCCGCTGGGCATTTTCATGAAATACGTTATGAGAATCTTGAGCGTGATCCAGTTGGGCAGATAAGAGATGCCTATACAGCGTTAAATATCTCTGGATTTGATTCTTGCCAATCTCAACTTGAGCATTATGTATCGTCATTGAGTACGTATAAAAAAAATAAATTCAATAATTTAACCGAGCCTGTTCGCAACCGAATAGCGAAACATTGGCAGCGCAGTTTTGATAAATGGGGTTATGAGGTTTAAAGGAAATCACGTTATCAATAGAATATTAAAATGAGTAATTGAAACATGAATTTAGTCGATATTGGGGCCAATCTAACGGGGAAACCGTTTGATAAAGACAGAGATCAGGTTGTGAACGACGCAATTGATGCTGGTGTTAGAAAAATCATAATAACAGGAACAACTGTGAACAATAGTGAGCAGGCAATTAGGTTAGCAAATCAACGCCCTGCAGATTTGTTTGCTACGGTGGGAATTCATCCGCATCATGCCAGTGAGTTTACCGAGACCACGTTAGATCAGCTTAAAGAGCTGGCAAAGACCAATCAGGTAGTGGCCATTGGTGAGTGCGGCCTGGATTTTAATCGAAATTTTTCACCCCGCGAACAACAGCTTCATGCTTATGAATCTCAACTTGAACTTGCGGCTGAGTGTCAGTTGCCAGTATTTTTACATCAGCGTGATGCGCATGATGAGTTTGTAAAAATCCTGTCACGTTACCGCCCGAATTTAATGGCTGGGGTGGTGCATTGTTTTACCGGTAGTCGTGCAGAATTACATGCTTACCTTGAACTGGATATGTATATCGGGATTACCGGCTGGATTTGTGATGAGCGGAGAGGTATCGAACTACAGGAAATAGTGAGCGACATACCACTGGATAGATTATTGATTGAAACAGATGCACCTTATTTGTTACCTCGTAGTTTGAGTCCAAAACCTAAAACGAATCGTAATGAACCAAAATATTTACCGCATGTATGTGAGATGGTAGCTAGTTGCATGGGTATATCATTAGACGACGTAGCATTAGCAACAACCGAATCAGCGTATAAGCTCTTTAGTTTGAACTAATAATCCGAATGCAATGCAGTATGGCCTTGATTTGCCCTGTAGTTGTTTAATCTATTTCCTCAATATGCTTTTGTTATTTTCTGATGTAACTTCAAAGTATGCATTCATATTTTGAGTGGGAGGTGTGGCGGCTATCTGAGAATCGCTGTAATTCGGTATTGAATATTGTGCGTAGTTCGATCCAGATATTTGTTTATTTGATGTAGAGTCTCTAAGCGCATAAACAGGAATGTCTGGAGACTCGGCCCAGGCCAGGTCGGTTTCAGGGCCGTAGATATCTATGTAGTAGCCATTATTAGAAATCAGCGCGGTTATTACTTCATTGTCAATTGATTGTACATAAAATACTGCCCCAATTAGTTCCGAATCAATATAAAAATCACCATCAAGGTCAACCCAGGCATTTGTGTAGGTGGTGTTGCCAAAATGTAAGTATCCGGTATTAATTTCAAATTCAAATGCATCGTCTGTGGCATCTACCACTACGGTTCCATTAATGCTGCCCGCCCAGACAATATAATTTTCATCGCGATATTGATAAGAATCTTCCTGATTTTCACCACAGCCGGTTAGAAGCAATACGGGGATTATAAACAGAATAATTCTATATAAACTCATGATACATCTCGGCTGTAGTCTTTATCGTATACAGATAATATCGCGGGTTATATTAACGAGGTATGAACCGTTCATGAGTGAATTCAAAACAGCTGTAGATACTTTTAGGCCCATGAATTTAGAAGGAAATGTTCGTCTGCGGGATGGCTCGTGGCAATGAAGTTTTCCTGCATAATCCTGTTTAGTGATTCCATAGTAAAATTATGCTTTGAGAACTGCACCCTGAATGACCGTGATGCAACTGCTATACTCATAACAGACTTGTAACCGGAGGTAATGTAAAGCCATGTCAATTCGTATAGTTACATTAATCAGTCTGCTGTTTTACGGGAGCCTGATTGCTTCATCCACCATCATGGCTGATGAGACGGCTTCATTTGATATAGCCGAATTTCACCAAATTCTCGAGTCCATCAACAAGGCGAACATACCTGATAATGTAAAGGATCGTCTTTTTCAGGATCTAAAAACCAGCATGATTGAGAATGTCCGAATATCTAATATACCCGAGGAAAATAAACGTACATTGATAAAAGATCTAAAAAGCTCGTCTCGCTGAGATTTGTAAGGAGTGTGGGGAGCTAATCAAAGTCAGATAAAGCGGCTAAAACCACATACATAGTAAGGAATAATCCCCTAAAAGTGTGAACTGGTTCACACTAGACTAATAATGATTACCGTCAGGAAGACACTAAATGACCACTTTTTGATACTATGGATAGACGATAAATCTATGTGGGCGCAACACAGTCCCGCTTTTTTGGAGTCTTCGAATGTCCAGCACGGATAACGTAACCTACCTCGACCCGGCTCCGTCTGGAAATTCTGCAAGCCATGTACAGGCTCACCGGCTACATAACGAATTCAAAGAAACCACGTCCAGTCACATGCGCAAAATTCTGCAGGGCATGTTTGATAATGCGGATGATGCCTTGTTTAAGATAGCTGAAAACTCGGATAAAGGTGCGGATAAAAATTTCTACCTTGATTCAATGCGCATCGTACGTTTGCAACGTGAGTCATTCGAAAAAGAATATTTTGATCAACTTGCTAGCGATTTTGATCAGTATATAAGTAAGAGCAGTGCGCGAATGAAGGCTGTGCCATCTGAAGAAAAAATTGACTATGACAATATGGAGTTGGTCAGCGAGGATGATCTTGAGATCACGATTGCTACTGAACGGTTGGTGCAGAAAATCCAGTCGTTATATGTACAGGATTTGACGGCCATCAATAAGCGTATGGCCGTGTTATTTAGTGTCGACAAAGTTGATGAAGACAAGATTCCGTTTGGTGCTCATATGCTGGTAAAGGCTTATGCATCCGCGGCAGAAAAAATAGACCTGCCATTAGAAGTACGTATTATTTTATTAAAATTATTTGATTTTCAATGCATCAATGGACTCGCGGTTTTCTATCAAACTATAAATAATAAATTTATTGAAGCCGATATATTGCCCGTTATTAAAACGACGTACAAGCAAGGTGATCCTGCGCCGAATCTCGGTGCGCTACCAGGTGCTGACCCTCTTGATCTCAATACCGATGTGTGGGGAGCACTACAGGGTCTATTAAGCCAGCGTCCCGCTGGAATGCCTGGGGGGGGAATGAATATCGGAGCTGCTGGTGGAGGATTTGCCGGTGGTGCGCCTGGCATGGCGGGTTTCTCTGCTGGCCAAAGTGGTGGGTATTATCAACCAGGTATGATGCCAGCTGGCGGAGGTGGTGGCACTGCTGGTGCTAACGGGCCGTTCTTAATGATTCAGCCTAACGAGATGTTGAGTTCACTTACTAATCTGCAAAAAGGATTTGATACGAGCGCATTAGCCGAAGGTGGTGGTGCGTTGGCCGTTGGCACTTACGTCCGAAGCCAACTTCAGGTAAGTGATGCCGATGGAAATATTTCTCGTGGTATACAACAACTGGACAACGATCTGATCGATGTGGTGTGTTTGATATTTGAATACATTCTGGACGACCCTCAATTACCTACGGGTGCCAAGGCGAGTATTGCTCGTCTGCAAATACCAATGCTTAAAGTGGCCATGCTGGACAAAGAATTCTTCTCTATGAATGGCCATCCTGCGCGTAATCTATTGAACAAACTTGCTCAGTCAGCGTTGGGTCTGGATGAAAGTAGTGATATCGATAATCCAATACTAACAAAGATCAATGAAATTACTGAGACCATCCTGCATGAGTTTGCTGATAACATTGATCTGTTTTCAATGCTTGATTCGGATTTTAGCGAATTTCTTCTCGAACATAATGCGCAGGAAAGTAATAGTTTATCGGATATTGAAAAACGCTTAAAAGAACGCGAGGAACTGGCCCTGGCCAGAGCCTGGGTGCGGGAAACGCTGGAGTCACATTTACTCGGTCGAGAGTTACCGGCGGTAGTGGCTGATATTATCCTCGGGCCATGGAAAGATGTAATGCTTCACACCTATCTACAGGAAGGTGAGAATAACTCATTATGGAAAACCCAGATTCGTTTTATTGATGTACTTGTGTGGTCTATCGAACCCAAGCAGAAAAATGTCGACCGAAAGAAACTGGGCAAGATTATCCAGCATTTGATTGTGACCTTACGCCAGGGATTAGAACAGATTGATTATCCCGAACCAGAAATTGATGCAGTCTTTACTTATCTTGAACCCCTTCACATGGCGAGTGTGCGTGGAGAAGAATATACCAATAATGGTGTAGTTGAAACCGACAGTACATTGCCAATTGAATTGGTTACCAATGAAGATGGAAGCAGTGAGATTGTTGATACGGAAGAGCCGGCAGCTGATGCAGGCATGGCAGATAAAGTAATCCTGGAAAATATTGTACTGGAAAGTTGGGAAGAAAGTTATGATCCTTTATTCGACGCCGTAGATGATGAATATCTCGATTTAGCGCGTCATATGGAAATGGGTAAGTGGGTCGAGTTTAAAAGCGAGGATGGAAAATCCAGACGCGCGAAACTGGCCTGGAAGAGTGACTTGCTGGGTGAATACACGTTCCTCAACTGGAAGTTCGATGTCGTCGCTGATAAAAAATTAAATGAACTGGCCGAAGATCTACGAAACGGCAATGCTAATATTATTGATGACGTGCCGCTTATGGATCGAGCATTGTCCGCCGTACTTACCAGCCTAACCCCGAAGGCTAGCTAAACACCTGTAAACATATGTATCAATTTTCTAGCCTCGTTCTTGTGCTCTATGTAGTAACACTACCTTTTGTAAATAGTGCTAATGCCCGTCAGGTATATAAATCAGTTGATGCTGAAGGCAATATAACCTATTCATCGTCTCCGACCGAAGATGCAACCCAAACCGAAAAGATGAGAGTAACGGGCAGAGGGCAACCTGTCACCGAAAGTCAGGGCAATTCAAACATTGAGCAGATTAAAGACCTGGCCGGTGAAATGGAAAAAGACAGAATTCAACGACAGGATGATCGAGAGGCGGCAAATAAAAAGCGTGACGAGGCACAGGCAAGAAAGCAGGCAGAAGCAGCCAAAAAGCAAGCCCAACAAAAAGCAGCAGAACCTCAGGAGCGGTACTACCCGGTCTATGTGCCACGACCTCATCACCCTGCTAGACCAGAGCACAGGCGACAGCAACGTACATTTCCATAAGTTATAGTTTTAGTATCAGGGTATGCTCTATGTATCTATTATCAACAAAAAGTCTGGTGTGTGCCATAAATCTGGTGTGTACCATAGGATTCCAGTAAACTGGGACAATATGCTTTTCCTGGAAATAATAAATGAATGAACAAGATCGTGAAGAAGTATTAAAATTACTGGAAAATAATTTCGGAGTAACGGGTAACCAGGTCTATTTACTCGACCTGATCCCTTTGGCCGAAATGTTATGGATCGATGGCAAGAACCAAACCGAGGAAATTAACCTGGTATATGAATTTGCAATCAAACATATTGCCGAGTTAAGCACGCATACCGAAGGTGAAGAACTGTTATCTGAGAACGAGATAAACGATTTTATGCAACGTTTTGTACATACCCGGCCCTCGAAAGAATTACTGACGACATTACGGAAACTGGCGAATTCATTTATTTTTCAGCAGCATGATCAAGTCCAGAATGAATTGCGTAAACAACGGATTATTGATTTTTGTATTGATATTGCTTCCGCAGCGGTTACTCAATACCCATATGACCGGCATAATCGATTTATTGCTGAAGAGAAGGTGCTATTGAGTGACTTGATGCAAACTCTGAATATTAATTTTGATGCTGAAATAAACTAAACGTTAACTTCAAAACTAAACCCTTATATACCATTCTACTCATTCTGGTTTCCCTGAGCCATCTATCAATCTAACTAACTGATTTTACTTTTATATTACTGCATGAGCTTGATCACAGATGTCATCTTGATCTTAATATAAGTAATGCTAATGTTATATACTATAAATAAGGTATTATGGTAGGCAACCTGGTTTTATTACCGGCAAAACAGAGCAGATGGATTTCAATATACCTATGGAATCACAAACACACAAAACAATTCTTGTTGTCGATGATCAATCGACCATGCGTACGCTTATCCGGCAATTTCTTCTTGCCGAGGGTTATAAGGTCGTTGATGTTGACAATGGAGAAGAAGCGGTAAAGCTGGCTTCAAGCACGAATTATGACGGTATATTATTAGATTTCAAGATGTCTGGAATTGACGGGGTTGAAACCTGTCGACAAATCAGGCGTAGCAAGCGGCATCAGGTGACCCCCATTTTATTTATAACATCGATGGGGGATGATGAAGCATTACAAAATGCGTTTGAAGCTGGATGTGACGATTTTATTGTAAAACCTATCAATCCAATCGTATTGCATGCGAGATTGAAAGCACATATTGATAAAACTGAATTATATTACCAGCTTGAACGTGTTCGAAAATCGTTAAACCGTTACATTTCTCCGCGAACCCAGAAGGTGGTCGAGCAATATGCTGGAACAGGCGAATATCCACCGCCAGAAAAACGTGAAATTTGTAGCCTGTTCACGGACATCCGGGGATTTACCCAGCTTTCACAACATATTCCTACTGAGCGTCTTTTTGCATTGCTAAGTGAACATTTAGCTTATCAAGTTGAGTTGGTTTATCAGTATGGAGGTTATGTCGATAAATACGCGGGTGATGGCATTATGGCTATTTTTGAAGAAGGTGATATTGCTGAACGCAGTTGTGTTTGTGCCCTGGAAATTATAAAACACGCAAAAGATCTTGCCAGTCATGAGCAGCGCCATCTATTTGCGGTTGGCTGTGGAATTGATAAAGGCCAGGCAATTATTGGCAATATTGGTTCACCAGAGCATCTGGATTATTCCGTGGTAGGTGAAACCGTAAATCTTGCTGCGCGCTTGTGTGGTTATGCCCGGCCCATGTCAATTGCCGTATCCAAAAGTATTTATCAGAAAAACAAAAATAATAATAAATTTCTGTTTTCCGAAGAGCACGATATTGAATTTAAAGGATTTGAGCAATTAGTGGCAGTACGAGAATTGTACCTGAAACAGGAATAATCTACAGGATCGATATTTTAATTTAATTATCCGGAAAGAATAAAGAACGATTTACTCCACATATTATTATCCTGATATTTTTCATTTTTCACCACGGCTAAATACAGTATATTAGTGCCATGTATGGTATTGTTTTACTTTGATTTTTGGTTTTGTAGATTCGATGATGATTCAATTTCAGGCCTTTCCTTCTGGATGATTGGTTCCCGTATTCTATATGCTACTATTTTAGATTTTTCGGTATTAGTATGTATATATAGCAGTGCAGATACTCAAGAATAATTACAGGAAATTACTATATGTGTAGATTAACAAAACTGCTGCTATTTACAACGTTACTAATTAATACCCTGAGTGCCTCTGCAGAAGAACTTCAGGTCGCTACC